>JGI12048J13642_10562043_pt1 | contig 12438 bp, 10 predicted proteins | sample ElkSlonscriptome_16_FD_13642 | JGI IMG/M metagenome (IMG submission 13642) | reverse complement strand
CTGAACAACGGCGGCCGGGCGATCCTGGACGGGGTCCGGGATCGGATTCAGTAGGCCAGCGAGACCTCGGTGCCCTCGCTCCACGCCTCACCCCAATCCGCCACCGCCTGCCTCCGATCGTCGGCCGGGGGAGCCGCGAAGGTCAGCCGGAAGATCTGGCCCCGGTCCTCGTCGAGGACGGTCTCGATCTCCTGGATGGGTGCCCGGCGACCCTTGGCCGTGGCGATCATCCCGGTGACGAGGATGCCGTCGTCCACCATCCCCACGACCTGGAACTCGTCGCGCTCGGGGTTGAGGCCGGAGTGGAGGACACGGAAGGTGATGGGCACGGCGGGGACGGACCTTGCGGTGGGTGGGTGGCGGAGCATCGCGCGGGCCACGACCTGCGGAGAGGCGTCGCCCGTCGCCCTGAGTCTGGACCACCGACCATGACCTGGCAACCGCCCGACGAGCCCCGTGGCGCCGAGGCCGGTGACCGGCCGGTGGAGGCGGCCCTCCGCCGGGAAGCGGCGGCACTGGGCACCCCGGAGGACTGGCATGCCAGCCTGACCCGCCACGCCCGCACCTTCCGCTTCGCCGGCCGCTGGCTTCCTGCCCGCTCCAAGGACCTCATCGCCGGCCTCTACACCTGGTGCCGCTTCACCGACGACCTGGTGGACGAATCCGACCTCCCCGTGCCTCGGCAGAGCCGGCGGCTGGACACCTGGTCCGCCCTCTCCCGACGTGCCTACCAGGAGGGCGACACCGGCGTCGCCCTCCTGGACACGGTGCTGGGGGAGTCGGCCCGACGGGGCATCCCCTACACCTACGCCGACGAGCTCATCGAAGGCGTTCGGATGGATCTGGAGCCCCGGCGCTACGCCGACGACGACGAGCTGGCCCGCTACACCCGGCGGGTGGCGGGTGTGGTGGGGGCGTGGATGACCGAGATCTTCGGGGTGCGGGAGCCGGCGGTCCTGGACGAGGCCCTCCGCATGGGCCACGCCATGCAGCTCACCAACATCCTCCGGGACGTCGGCGAGGACTGGGAGCGGGGACGACTCTACCTCCCGGCGACCCGGTTGGCGGCCCACGGCCTCCAGGACGGAACGCCCCAGGACTGGGTGCCGGAGCCCGGAGCCCCCCTGCCAGCCTACCGAGGCCTCCTCCAGGAGCTCGTCGCCGAGACCCGCGCTGCCTACGACCGGGCCTTCCGAGCCATCCCCGCCCTTCCCTTCGGCTTCCGGGTGTCCATGGCGGTGGCCGCACGGGCCTACGAGGGCATCCTCTCGGCGCTGGAAGCCAATCACTGGGACAACGTGCACCGCCGCGCCTATACCTCCACGGCGAGGAAGCTGGCGCTGGGTTCCCGCGCCACCATGCACGTCCTCGCCCTCTCCCTCCGCCAGCCGCGCATCGATCGGCGTTGAGGGTGCCTTGCGCCCCGGGCGCCGGACCCGAAGGTTGCCCCAACCTGCGGACGCGACTCCACCCGGTGGACTCGGAGTGTCCATGACCCACCCCGGCGGTTCCCCCCCGTTCGGTCAGGCCGATCTGACCAACTGCGAGCGGGAGCTCATCCATCTTCCCGGCTCCATCCAGCCCCATGGAGTGCTGTTGGTCGTACGGGAAGAAGACGGCCAGGTGCTGCGCTGTTCGGCGAATACGGAGGAGCTGCTCGGAGTCGATCCGAAGAGGCTCCTCGGCGCCTCGGTGGGCGACGTGCTCCAGGGCGTCGAGGCGGCGATGGCCGACCTGGGCGACATCCCGGTGGGCAGCATGCCCGTCCCCCGTCGGGTCCGCACCCCCGAGGGGCATCGACTGCTGGCCCTCCTGCACCGACCCGCCGACGGCATCACCGTGGTGGAGCTGGAGGACCTGGAGTGCCGGGAGGCCATCGACCACCCCCGCCTTCCCCGGGCCCTCCCGGACCTGCTGGAGTCGCTGAGCACGGTGCCCTCCGTCCGGGCGCTGGCGGACACGCTGACCCGGGGCTTCCGGCGGCTCACCGGCTACGACCGGGTCATGGTGTACCGCTTCGACGCCGACGGGCACGGCGAGATCCTCAGCGAAGCGAAGCGCCACGACCTGGAGACCTTCCTGGGCCTCCACTACCCGGCCAGCGACATCCCGGAGCGGGCCCGCGAGCTCTACATGCGAAACCGAGTCCGGCTCCTGGTGGACGTGGCGCACGAGCCCGCCCCGCTCCTCCCGGAGCTGGCGGACGGCGAGGAGCCGCTGGACATGTCCCAGTGTGTGCTCCGCGCCATGTCGCCCATGCACCTCCAGTACCTCGAGAACATGGGGGTCGCGGCCACGCTGGTGGCATCCATCCTCTACCAGGGGCGGCTCTGGGGGCTCATCGCCTGCCATCACTACGAGCCCAAGTATCTGCCCTACGACCTCCGGGCGACGGCAGACGTACTGGCCGAAACCATGTCCACACGCATCGCCGTCCTGGAGAGCTACCGGCGCGCCGAGGCGGAGGTGCAGGTGCGGCACCTGGAAGAGGCGCTGGCCGAGGCCGTCACCTCCACCGGAGAGTGGCGCTCCGCCTTCTTCGCAAGGCCCAGCCGCATCCTGCGTCCGGTGGGAGCCCAGGGCGCGGCGCTCGTCCACAACGAGGAGGTCGTGCGGGTGGGGGACACCCCCCACCGGAGCGGCATCCTGCGGCTCACCGAGTGGTTGCAGGAGGAGGTGTCCGAGGAGTTCTTCCACACGTCCGCGCTGGGGGAGGCGGCTCCGGCGCTGAAGGATCTCACCCCGAGCGCCGCCGGCGTCATGGCCTTCCGGCTCTCCCGATGGCGAGGCGAATACCTCCTCTGGTTCCGGAAGGAGCGCCAGGAGAACGTGCGCTGGGCCGGTGATCCCCGGGCGGCCAAGGAGCAGCTCGGCGACGACCCCACCCAGCTCTCCCCCCGGCGCTCCTTCGCGGTGTGGACGGAGCAGGTGCGGGGCACATCCGTGGCGTGGGGCGAGGAGAGCCTGGTGGCCGCCGAGGCCATCGGCCTGAGCCTCCGGGACATCAACGGGCAGACCCGGGCCATGCGCTTCCTCCTCGCCCAGCGGCAGCTCACCCAGGCGCGGGAGAACGTCCTCTACTCGGAGATCCCGGTGGTGCTCGCCGACTCGGCGGCGCGGATCCTCTTGGTGAGCCAGGCCTTCTCCGACCTCTTCCGGCCCCTCTCGGCCCGGGTGGAGCGTCTCACCGACCTCGCCGAGCTCTTCGAGGAGACGGAGGAGATGCGAGCCCGCCTCCCGGGACCGCGCACGCGCTCGGGCTGGCGAGGTACCGCCACCCTCCGCACCGGGAACGACCCCATGCCGGTGGCCATCCGCATCGACCCCATCCCCCTCCCGGGGAACCAGATTCTGGGTTTCGTCCTCATGGTCACCGACCTGACGCCCCAGGTGGAGCTCGCCGAGTCCCGGATGAGCATCCGGAACGCCATCGGGGACATGCGACGAAAGGTGTCCGACCACGAGCTACCCACCTACGAGCGGCTCCTGGGTTCCATTCTGGCTCAGGCATCGCTGGCGGCAGCGGAGATCGGCGAGCCCTTCACCCTCCCGCCCCAGTCCGACCAGCCTCTGCGGGAGGTGGAAGCCTCCGTCCGTCGCGCGGCACGGATCTCCCGCCTCATCGTGGACTTCACACCGGACACCGGCGGATCGAGCCGTCGTTCCGGCTCCGAGGAGGACGCCCCCGACGAGGCACCCGCCGGGGAGTGACCCCTAGGACGGAGGACCCTCGCGGGTCCGGGCCTCCGCGCCCTCCTCCAGAGCCCGGAAGATGGACTCGTGCTCCTGAAAGGCACGGACCGCCGCCTCCACCACCTCCCGCTCCTGGTGGGGGTCCAGCGGAAGCCGGTCCAACCCCTCCCGATAGCTCGCCTTGAAGGCCCGGGGGTCGATACCGGGGAAGCGGTAGAAGGCCGATCCGGCTCCGTCCCGCAGATCCAGCGCGTCCTCCACCAGGGGCGCCAACGCCTGCCCGCCGCTGAGGTCCCCCAGATAGCGGACGTACGCCTGGGCCAGGACGTGGGTCTCGGGGAGCTCGCGGATGCGCCGCGCCGCCGCCGCCGCCACCGCCACCGGTTCCGCGACAGCCTTCGGGTCGAGCACCTGGAGGTCGGCCTCCAGCGCCAGGGTCCGGTAGAGCTCCCGGGGGTGCAGCGCCTTCAGCCATTCCGACGCTCCACCCAGTCGCTCCTCCAGCGCCTTGTAGACCTCGGCGAGACTCCGGAGGTAGGCGGCGTAGTCCGCCCGCACCACCGTCTTGCGGAGGATCCGCTGAACGAAGGGCATCCGCTCGGCCCGGATGTGGGCGTCGCGGGTGCCGGCGCGGAGGGCCTGGGAGAGAGTCGGGGAATCCATGCTCCCACGATAATCCATGGAGCCAGGCAGCGGGACGCCCGCGGGGTCCCCCCCGACCCACCAGGCCCTCCCGACGCGCCGCACCCGCCCCTACTTCGAGGACCCCTCCCCCGGGGCTCGGGTACCCACGCCGCCCCCGATCCCCAGCCCCTATTTGCCGTTGGCCGCACCCGCCAGCTACCACGAAGAAGAGGCCCTGGGGAAGGCGTACGACGCCCGCCTCATGCGTCGCCTTCTCACCTACCTGCGCCCGTACAGGCTGCAGGTGGCGGGGGCGATCCTCCTCCTCATGGGCGCCTCCGCCCTGGAGATCGTCGGGCCCTGGCTCACCCAGCAGGTCATCGACCGGGCCATCCCCGAAGCGGACCGGAGCCTCCTGACGACGCTGACCCTGGCCTACGTCGCGGCCACCCTCGGGGGCTTCGTCCTCCAGTACGCCCAGGGGATCCTCACCACCTGGCTGGGGCAGGGCGTGATGTACGACCTGCGCATGGAGATTTTCCGGAAACTCCAGCGCCACGACCTGCGGTTCTACGACAAGAACCCGGTGGGGCGCCTCATGACGCGCATCACCAACGACGTGGAGACCCTCAACGAGCTCTTCAGCTCGGGGCTGGTCTCGGTCTTCGGGGACATCTTCACCCTGGTCTTCATCGTCGGGGCCATGCTCTACATGGACTGGACGCTGGCGCTGGCGGCCTTCAGCGTGCTGCCGCTGGTCTTCTGGGCGGCCTTCCTCTTCCGGGCTCGGATCCGGGACGCCTATCGCGACATCCGAAAACGGCTGGCCCGGCTGAACTCCTTCCTCCACGAGCGCATCACCGGGATCCGCACCGTCCAGCTCTTCAACCGGGAGCCGGCCGATCAGAAGGAGCACGAGCGCCTCAACGAGGACTACCTTCAGGCGCACCTGCGCAGCATCACCTACTACGCCCTCTTCTTCCCGGTCATCGAGTTCTTCACGGCGCTGGCGCTGGCCCTCATCATCTGGGTGGGTGGCTGGCAGATCACCAGCGGGGCCGTCACCGTCGGGGTCGTCGCCGCCTTCCTCCAGTACGCCCGCCGCTTCTTCCGACCCATCCAGGACCTGTCGGAGAAGTACAACCTCCTGCAGGGGGCCATGGCGAGCTCCGAGCGCATCTTCCAGTTGCTGGACGGGGAGATCGACATCGTCGATCCCGAGGACCCCGTCGACCTTCCTCCGGAGACCCGGGGCGAGATCGAGTTCCGCGACGTCTCCTTCGCCTATGGAGAGACCGAGGACGGCGAGCCGGACTGGGTCCTCCGGGAGATGAGCTTCCGGGTGGCCCCGGGGGAGAAGGTGGCCATCGTCGGGCACACCGGCGCCGGGAAGTCCACCCTCATCAACCTCCTCATGCGGTTCTACGAGCCGCAGCAGGGCGAGATCCTGCTGGACGGGGTGCCCATCCGACGGCTCCGGATCCGGGACCTCCGGGAGCGCATTGGGCTCGTCCTCCAGGACGTCTTCCTCTTCAGCCAGGACGTGGCCTACAACATCCGCCTCGGCGAGGAGGGCATCGACGACGATCGGGTCCAGGCCGCCGCAGAGCGGGTGGGGGCGGCGGGGCTCATCGGTCGACTGGAGGAGGGCTATGAGCAGCCGCTGGGCGAGCGAGGCACCTCCCTCTCCGTAGGGGAGCGCCAGCTCCTGAGCTTCGCCCGGGCGCTCGCCTTCGACCCCGCCATCCTGGTCCTGGACGAAGCCACGAGCTCGGTGGATTCCCAGGTGGAGGAGACCATCGAGCGCGCCACGGACGAGCTGCTGCAGGGCCGGACCAGCCTGGTCATCGCCCACCGGCTCAGCACCGTGCAGAACGCCGACCGGATCCTGGTGCTGCACCACGGGCGGCTCCGGGAGCAGGGAGACCACGACGAGCTCCTGGCGGCGGAGGGTCTCTACGCCCGCCTCCACGAGTTGCAGTTCGCCCGGGCGATGGGCTGAGGCTCACTCCTCGGGCGTCACCACCACCTCGTAGTGGGTGGAGTCCGCATCGAAGCGCTCCAGGAGCCGGCGCGCCCGGTCCGGCACCACCGCACCCCGGTCGTCGTCGGAGGAGAAGGCCCGGACGGCCTCCATGGAATCGAACCAGGTGATGGTGATGAACTCCACCTCCACCTCCCCGCTGGCGTCGGCACCTGCCTCCTCCTCCACGCGACGCAGGACGTGGGCGCCTCGATAGCCCTCCAGCTCGGTGAAGCCCGGGAGGACCTCGGACCGGAGGAGTTCCTCGTAGGCCAGGGCGTCGTCGGACCGGGTCCATCCATGCCAGATGCGGGCGATCATTCGTCCTCCAGGATCGTGAGCAGGTTGCGATGTCGACGGCTGAGGGCCTTATCTTCGGCCTTCCGTTCGTCCCCAACCCCACCACCGGGTGCCGCCATGAGCAACACCGAGATCGTCCGTTCCCTGTACGAAGCCTTCGGAGAAGGAGACGTGGAAACCGCCTTCGGTCTGATGGCTCCGGACATCGAGTGGCGAGAGGCCGAGAACCAGCCCTCCGCCGAAGGTAATCCGTACGTGGGCCCGCAGGAGGTGGGCGAGGGCGTCTTCGGGCTGTTGATGGCGGCCTTCGAGGGGTTCCAGGTGGCTCCCGAGACCTTCGTGGCCGAGGGCGATCACGTAGTGGCGTTGGGTCGCTACACCGGAACCCACCGCGCCTCGGGCGCCCCGCTGGACGCCGCCTTCGCCCATGTCTGGACCGTCCGCGACGGTACCCTCGTCGCCTTCCAGCAGCACACGGACACGGCGCAGATGTCCCGGATCATGGGGTAGGTCGAGACCCGACCGGGCCGCGTGGGGAGCGGGCCCGAGCGTACCGTGGATCATCTCCCCTCTTGCCCCCTCGTGACCCGGCCGCCTAGCGTGGAGCATCGCGTCCCTCTCCACCCGGAGTGCTGCATGACCCGGTCCCGCGGTCCTTCCCCGGTGCGCCTCGCCCTCCTGCTGGTGGCCCTCGTCATCGCGATCCTCGTCCTTCTGGGCCCGCGGCCCGCCGCGGCGCAGGAGATCACCAACTACGTCCGCATGGAGGTGGACGGCCGGGTGGTCTACGGGGTGCTGGAGGGCGAGGGGGTACGCGAGCTGGACGGAGACCTCTTCCAGGCGCCCACGCCGACGGACCGGGTGCACCCCCGCTCGGCGGTGCGCCTCCTGGCCCCGGTGGCTCCCTCCAAGGTCATCGCCGTTGGGCGCAACTTCGAGAGCCACCTCCAGGGCCGCCCCCGCCCACCGGAGCCCGGCCTCTTCGCCATGTATCCCTCGTCCGTGGCCGGCCCTGGTGACGACATCCTCCGGCCGCCCGGGGCGGACAACCTGCACTACGAAGGGGAGCTGGTCCTGGTCATGGGCCGGCGCGCCCGGAACGTGCCGGAGAGCGAGGCCAAGTCGTACGTCTTCGGCTTCACGGCGGGCAACGACCTGAGCGAGCGGGACTGGCAGGACGCCGACCTGCAGTGGCTGCGGGCCAAGGCGTCGGACACCTTCGCGCTCCTCGGACCCACCATCGTCATCGGCGCCGACCCCGACGACGTCCTCATCGAGACCCGGGTCAATGGCGAGGTGCGCCAGCACGAACGGAGCTCGGACCTCATCTACGACGTCGCCCGCATCGTGAGCTACGTGAGCACCTACATCACGCTGGAGCCCGGCGACGTCATCTTCACCGGCACGCCGCAGACCACGCAGGCCCTCGCCGACGGCGACGTCGTGGAGGTGGAGGTGGAGCACGTGGGCGTGCTGCGCAACGTCGTGCGGTCCGAGAGCTAGCAGCGAGGAGGGCGGATCCATGCGTTGGGCCTTCGCGACGCTGATGCTGATCCACGGGCTCCTCCACCTCATGGGGCCCGCGAAGGCCTTCGGGTGGGCGGAGCTGCCCGAGCTGGCCCCGGTCTCCCGCGCCGCCGCCCTACTCTGGCTCGGCGCAGCCGCCACGCTGCTGGGGACCGCCGCCCTCGTCCTCCAGGCGCCCCGGATCTGGTGGGTGGTGGGGCTGGCGGCGCTCGTCCTTTCGCAGGCGGCGATCTTCACGGCCTGGGACGACGCCCGCGTGGGCACGCTGGCCAACCTGATCCTCCTCCTCGGGGTGGTCTACGGACTCGCCGCCCAGGGCCCGTGGAGCTTCCGGGCGGAGTACGAGCGACGGGTGGAGGCCCACCGCCCCACCGGGACCGAGACCTCCACCGGCCCGGATGCGCCCCGCCTCACCGAGGCCGATCTCGTGCCCCTCCCCGAACCCATCCGCCGCTACCTCCGCGCCACCGGGTCGGTGGGTCGTCCCCTGCCCCGGGCCGTCCGCACCACCTGGCGCGGCCGGATCCGCGGAGGACCGGAGGAGCCCTGGATGCCCTTCACCGCCGAGCAGTACAACGTGGTGGACCCTGCGGCGCGCTTCTTTCTCATGGACGCCCGGCGGACCGGGCTCCCGGTGGATGTCCTGCACGCCTTCGCGGGGGACTCCGCCACCATGCGCGTCCGCCTCCTCTCCCTACTCCCCATGGTGGACGCGGCGGGCCCGGAGATGGACCAGGGCGAATCGGTGACCCTCTTCAACGACCTGGCGCTCCTGGCGCCTGCCACCCTCGCCGGGTCCCAGGTGCGCTGGGAGCCGCTGGACGAGCGCTCGGCCCGGGGCACCTACGTCGGCGGAGCCGTGCCCGTCCAGGCCGTCCTCCATGTGAACGAAGCCGGGGAACTGGTGGACTTCGTCTCCGATGATCGGCTGGCGGCCTCCCCCGACGGGACGAGCTTCGAGCCGCGGGGCTGGTCCACTCCGGTCGGCGGGTACCGCAGCTTCGACGGCCTCCGGCTCCTGGGGCGGGGCGAGGGACGTTGGCATCCCGCCGACGCGTCCGACTTCGTCTACATCGAGCTCGAGCTCCTCTCGGTGGAGCACGACCCGGGCCGCGGACCGTCGCCCGAGTAGGGTGGTGGCGCCGGAGCGTTGGTAGCCGCCGAGGGCCGGAGGAGCCGGCAGCTCCTCAGGCCAGGACGTTCTCCTCTCCCGAATCCCGCACGAAGAGGCAGGAGGAGGCGGTCGTGGCGAGGACGTGGCGGGCGAAATCGAAGTCGGGATCCCCGGACATGCCGAAGATGTCGAGGTCGGCGGTGGGAACCCGGGGCACCTGCTCCTGCAGCCCCCCGGCCCGGATGACGGTCTCCACCCGGGGGAGGCGGGCCAGGTCGGTGACCCGGGCCACGAACTCGCGCGCCGCCCCCCGTTCCTCCTCCTTCTCGACGATGCATACGATCCGGAGATCCCCCCGCCATGCCTCCCGGAGGATGTGCCCGATGAGGAGAGACATGTCCATGTTCCCCAGGCGCATGCTGATCTCCCAGTCGGGGCCCTGGTCCCTCACCCAGACATTCACGGACTGACGCCGTCCGAGCCCGGCCTCGGGATGGTCGGCGAAGAGCAGGACCCCCGTCTGGAGCCGTCGGGCCCGGTCCACCATGTGCCGGATCTCCTCCTCCGCCCTGGGATCCGCCTCCACCGGAAGTCGTGTGAAGACGCAGTTGGGTCGAAAGAAGGCGCCGTCCAGCGCCTGCATGGCGGCGATGAGTCCCTGCCCCGGCTCGGCCTCCTCGATGAAGGTGGTCTGGGCGAAGATCCCACGCTTTCGGAAGGCCCGCGCGAAACCAGGGAGCTCTCGCCGCAGCTCGGCGTCCGCCTGCCGTCCCTCCAGCCCCAGGAGCTTGATGGAGCCCCCCAGCGAGGTCAGATCCTCCAGCAGCGGAAAGCCGCCCCGGAGCTGGGTCATGCGCTCCACCGGCACCAGGATGCTCGGCTTCCAGGAGCGCTCCGGCGAGGGCGGGAGTGCCGTGACCTTCTGGGCCGCCCACTCGGCCAGCGCCACGAAGAGCCCGCTGCGCACGTCCCCACCCGGCGCCTGGATGTGCCGACGGAGGAGCAGGACGTAGAACCCCACCACGCACCCCACCGCCGCGAGCCCGAAGACCGGTTCGATGATGAACATGGCGAGGAGGCAGCCGGCGGCCCCCACGAAGGAGACGAACCGCGGGATGCGGAAGAGCGGTCGGAAGCTGATGAGCCCCAGGCTCTGCTCCACGAACACCACCACATTGATCATGGCGTAGGTGATGAGGAAGAACATGGTGATGAGCGGGGCGACCGTGTTCAGGTCCCGGAGGAGGAGGGCCAGGAGCACCACCACCCCGGTGAAGAGGACGGCGTTGCGTGGCTCGCCGGAAGGCGTACGCTTCGCCAGCCATCCGGCACCGGGAAGCGTCCCGCTGTCGGCCAGCGCCTGCAGGATCCGTGGCGCCCCCACCAGCGAGGCCAGCCCCGAGGAAAAGGTGGCGCCCAGGAGGCCGGCCAGGACCGCCGGACCCCAGAGCGCCCGGTCGATCATGATGGTGTAGTTGGAGACCAGCTCGTCCGGGGTCGCGGCCCGGGCCAGCCACCAGGCCAGCGCCAGGTAGACCGTCGTCCCCACCACCACCGCTGCCAGCGTGCCGACGGGGATGGAGCGGCGGGGATCCTTGAGCTCCCCGGACATGTTGGCGCCGGCCATGATCCCCGTCGCCGCCGGAAAGAAGAGGGCGAAAAGGAACCACATGTCCGTCCCTTGGAAGCCCGTCTCCGGGAAGCCCGGGAAGTCCCCCCACATCTGCGGCTGCTCGGTCAGACCACCGGTGAACACGGTCCCGAAGACGGAGATCAGCGAGACCAGGATCACCGCCAGAATCAGGTACTGGATCCGGAAGGCGAAGCCCGCGCTCACCAGCGCGATCCCCAGGACCACGGCGTAGGTACCCAGGTCCACCAGGAGCGCCGGGTGCCCGGGGAAGGCGAAGAGCCAACCCTCGCGGAAGCCGAAGATGTACATCGTGACGGCCAGCGCCTGGGCCAGGTAGAGAGGCACCCCCACGCTTCCCCCCACTTCCAGCCCGAGCGACTGGGAGATGATGGAGTAGGCGCCCCCGGCCCCGATGCGGATGTTGGTGGTGATGGACGACATGGAGAGCGCCGTGCAGGCGATGATCCCGCAGACGATCCCGATGATGATCCAGGCACCACCCAGCCCCGCGTTCCCCACGACGCTTCCCTGCCGCAGGTACATGATGACGCCCAGGATGGTGAGCAGGGTGGGCGTGAACACCCCGCCGAAGGTCCCGTAGCGGCGGACCTCGTCCCGCTCCTCCACCTGCTCCTGGAGGGTGGCTGCCGCGTCGACGGGGGTGGACTCCGGGCCGGGGGGCATGCGCTCTGCTCCTCTCCTTACCGAGCGCACCCGCACCCGCGGGTCGCAGCCGGCCCGCTGGGGGGGACGGCACCGACGGGGGCGCCCGGGGGGGCGATCTGGAGAGAGCGGGCGAGCTGCGTCATGGAGACAGGGTAGGCCCCGAGCGCCGGCTTCGCACACACCTGAAGCGGTGCGGAGGGGACGTCGAACCCGTCACGAAGGGCTCGCCCGGCTCGTTCTCCGGATGCCGCACCACGGCCCGGGCCGCCGTCCGAACCGTACCCCTCTGCCCAGGAGCGCCCATGTCCGCACCCTCGTCCGACCCCGCCACGGTCGCCCCCTGCAGGCACAGGTCCGCCCTCGCCCGTGGGACGCTCGGGGTCGTCGCCCTCCTGGCCGTGGCCGCGGTGCCCCTCTCGGCCCAGCTCATCTCCCTCCGGACGGTCCCGGTGGCCTCCGGCGACCAGTTCCTCTTCCTGCCGGCCCAGTCGCTGGGCATGGCCGGCGTCCATCTGGCCGTGGACGACACCCTGGGCGACCCCTGGAGCCAGCCCGCCCGCGGGGCGCGTCTCGAGGGGAGCACCCTCCTGTCGTCGCCGACCATCTACGGGATCTCCGAGGACGGTGGGAGCGGTCGGACCTTCCCGGTGGCCACCCTCCTCCGGGGCGAGCGCTGGTTCGGCGGCGGCGCCGTGGCCCTCCAGCAGGTGGACAACGACGCTGGGCGGACCATCGTCCTGTGGAGCCGGACGGACCCGTTCCCCGGCGCCCCACCCTTCCCCGACCGCAACCGCCTCTCCGATCGCTCGGAGCGAAACCTCTTCGCCCGGGCCTTCGTGGGACGGGAGCTCGGCGAGG
>JGI12048J13642_10135787_pt1 | contig 12438 bp, 9 predicted proteins | sample ElkSlonscriptome_16_FD_13642 | JGI IMG/M metagenome (IMG submission 13642) | reverse complement strand
GCGAGCTGCTCGTGACCGGGGGCGAGCCGACCATGGTCTTGCCCGACGCGCACGGCCGCGGCGGCCGCGCTCAGCATCTGGCGCTACGCATGGCGGAGGTCCTGGCCGGCGCGCCGGACTGCGCCTTCTTGGCGGCCGGCTCCGACGGTACCGACGGCCCCACGCCGGCGGCCGGAGCGGTCGTCGATGGCTCCCACTGGGAGGCCTGGGGAGATGCGGCCGGCTTGGCGCGAGACCGTTGCGATGCCCATCCCCTGCTCGAGGAGGCGGGGGTCACGCTCACGTGGGGCGGCACCGGGACCAACGTCTTGGATCTGCACCTACTCGCTCGCGCACGGATCTGACGGCGCGCTCGGAACCTCCATCGCCACCGGGTGTCCTACTCCTCCTGACCGCGTGATGCGCCCGCTTACTCATGGCCGCACGCCGTGAGGTCTCGCCGCGAGGCCGAGATCAAAACCGACCGAGGAGAGTTCCCGATGATGCGACGGAAGAGCGCGTGGACCTGCGCGATGGGCACGACGATGTGGATGATGATGGCGGGGCCCGCGGCGGCGGCAGGTGCACCGTTGCCCTTGAAGCGCGTGCGCCTCTACGAGACTGGGGTCGGCTACTTCGAGCGCGGAGGCACCGTGGGCACCGAGGGGTTGTCACTGCCCGTGCCGGAGGGGCATCTCGACGATGCCCTCAAGACCATGGTGGTGCTCAGCCCCGATGGTAGTGGGCGGGTCAGTGGGATTTCCTTCGCCAGCAGCGTGAGCGCGAACATGGGCCGTGCCATCGCGGGGCTCGACCCCGAGGGGGATGGACAGCTCAGCCTCCCCACGCTCCTCGAGAGCCTCGAAGGAGCACCGGTCTCGGTGACGACCAAGGGGCGGCAGGTCATCAAGGGTCGACTGGTCAAGCTCGAGGCGCCCAACGCCGCCGAGCGGTGCGTGACCGAGGTGGTGGACGGCAAGCGCCGTCGGCAGTGCGAGAACGACCCCAGCCGGCGCATTCTGGTCCTCACCGAGGGCGGCGGCCTGCGTCGCTTCGACATCGACGACATCGACGAGGTCAAGCCCACGGATCCCGCCTGGTCCAAGCGCATGGAGTCGGCGATGAGTAGCCTGTCTCGCGGGGGCGGGAGCAAGGACGCCAAGGCGATCAAGGTCCAGGGCCAGGGCCAGGTGCGCCTCGGGTACATCGCCGAGTCTCCGGTGTGGCGCTCGACCTATCGGCTCGTCCTCGACGACGCCTCGTCCGCTCTTCAGGGCTGGGCTCTCATCCACAACGACACTGGCGAGACGTGGAGTCAGGTCGACCTCGAGCTCGTCAACGGGCAGCCCGACTCGTTTTTGTTTCCGCTCGCGGCGCCGCGCTACGCCCACCGCGAGCTCCGAACCCCGGATCGCCCGCTCTCGACGGTGCCCCAGCTCATGGGTCGCCTCGTAGACAACATGTGGTCCGACAGCGGGCACAGTTACGGGGTTGGCGGTCTCGGCCTCAGCGGCACGGGCTCCGGCGGAGGCGGTCGGGGCTCGGGCATCGGGCTCGGCACCGTAGGCAGCGTCGGTCGCGGCGGAGGGGCCGGGGAGAGCGATCTCCTCTCGGTGGGCAACCTCGTCGACGTCGACGACGCGGATGGGGTGGAGTCCGGCGCCATGTTCCGTTACCGGCTGCGCAAGCCGGTGAGTCTCAAGGCGCACAGCTCGGCCCTCATCCCCTTCGTCCAGAGCAAGGTCGACGTGCGGCGCCTCGCCTACTTCAGTCACCCCGGGGTCATGGCGAGGACGGCCGTCGACGTGGTCAACCAGACGAAGCAGACCCTGCCGGAGGGAACGCTCTCGGTCTTCGCCGACGGGGGCTTTGCCGGCGAGACGCAGCTCTCGCGCACCAAGCCCGGCGAACGCCGCATCCTCACTTTCGGGCTCGACCTCGACGTGGAGCTCGACAAGGGCAACCACCTCAAGGAAGACGAGCCCAAGGTCGTGCAGCGCCTCGCGGGCGGTGGGCTCAGGGTGCATTTCATCCGGCACCACACCGTCGACTACGAGATCGAGAACAAGAGCGGCGCGGCCCGCAAGGTCTTCTTCCCGTTGCCCTTCGTACGCAACGCCTCGGTGAAGGGGGCCGACGAGATCGTCTTCGACCAGGAACACGACAAGGCCCTCGCGGTCTTCGATGCGCCCGGGCGGAGCCGGCAACGCAAGACGCTGAAGGTGGACGAAGGCCTCTGGCGAGACGAGCGCAAGGCCGACCGCGAGACCCTGCAGGGGTTGCTGACCCTCGACAGCCTCGACACCCAGCAGAAGGCCATCCTTCGCGGCGCCCTCGACCTCATGAACGAGGCCGACCAGAAGCGGAAGGCATGGCGAAAGACGATCGCGCTCCGGGGCGAGCTGATCACCGACGTCTTCCGGATGCGGAAGAATGTGAAAGCGGTCGGGGACGACAGCGACGCGGCGGAGGAGCTGGCCGAGCGGTTGCTGAAGGCCGAGAAGCGGCTCGAGGCGATGCGCAACCGCATTGCCGGTCTCAAGAAGCGCGAGGGCGAGCTGCGGGGGCAGGCGGAAAAGACCCTGAAGCGGCTCTCGAAGGTGAAATGACGTGCTAAACGGGACGACGATGTCTGACTTTCGTCGTTTCACGGGCACGCAGAGCTACCTCACGGACCCCGGGCTCGAGGCCGCCGTCAACTGTGCGCTGACACTGCAGCGACCCCTCCTGGTGAAGGGCGAGCCCGGTACGGGAAAGACGCAGCTCGCGACGGCGATAGCGGACGCCCTCTCGATGAAGCTCATCCACTGGTCGGTCAAGTCGACGACCCGAGCCCAGGATGGCCTCTACATTTACGACACCGTGCAGCGCCTCTACGACGCCCGCTTCGGCGAGGGCGACGTGAAGGACATCCGCCACTACATCAAGTACGGCCCCCTCGGGCGTTCCTTCGCGACCGACGAGCGCGTGGTCCTGCTCATCGACGAGATCGACAAGGCGGACATCGAGTTTCCCAACGATCTGCTCGACGAGCTCGACCGCATGCGTTTCCACATCATGGAGACCGACGAGACCATCAGCGCGAAGCATCGCCCGGTGGTCATCATGACGAGCAACAACGAGAAGGAGCTCCCGGACGCCTTCTTGCGTCGCTGCGTCTTCCATTTCATCGACTTCCCCGAGCAGCAGCGGATGAAGCAGATCGTTCGGGTCCACCACCCGAAGCTCGACGACGAGCTCGTCGACCAGGCCCTGCGCGCCTTCTATCGCCTGCGTGGGGTCGACCGTCTCCGCAAGCGTCCCTCCACGAGCGAGCTGATCGACTGGCTCCTCGTCCTGCACCGGTCCGGTCTCCAGATCGAGCGGCTCGAGAAGGAGGTCCCGTTCCTCGGGGTCCTGATCAAGAAGGAACAGGACCAAAATACGGTCGACGAGGTGAAGTCGGGACGCTGGCGGAACTGAGCGCGGGCGCGGCGCTAGGCCACGCGGATGGTGCCTTCGCACCGGGCGGTGACCTCGCCGATGATGGCGGCGTGGTGGCCGTCGGCGACCAGGGCGTCCTTGAGGGCCACACCGGCGTCGGCCGGGAGGGTCATGAGGAGACCCCCGGAGGTCTGGGCGTCGGCGAGCACGAGGCGCGTGGCCTCGTCGATGTCGTCGGCGAAGGTGGTCACCACCTCGGCATAGGTGAGGTTACGCCGTGAGCCGCCAGGAACGACACCCTGGACGGCGAAGTCCTTGGCCCCGGGGAGGAAGGGCACACGGCTCGCGTGAAGCTCGACCATGACCTTGGACGCCTCGACGATGTGACGGAGGTGGCCGAGCAGGCCGAAGCCGGTGACGTCGGTGGCTGCGTGCACGCCCTGTTCGAGGCCGAGGGTCGAGGCGCGCGCGTTGAGGCGTGTCATCTCTTTCACCGCGGCGGCGATCTGAGCGTCGCTCGCCAGGTCCTTCTGGATGGCTTGACCGACGAGGCCCGTGCCTACCGGCTTGCTCAAGACCAAGACGTCGCCCACCTCGGCGCGGGTCTGGGTCCAAGGCTCGCGCGCGGTGCCGATGACCGCGAGACCGCACTTGGGCTCCGCGTCCTTCATGGTGTGGCCGCCCACGATGGCGGCGCCGGCCTCGAGGCACGCGTCGTTCATGCCGCGCATCACCTCGGCCACGACAGCCTCACCCACCACCTCGGTCGGAATGCCGACGAAGGACAGGGCCACCTGGGGTCGGCCGCCCATGGCGTAGACGTCGCTGAGCGCGTTGGTGGCCGCGATACGGCCGAAGGCCTCCGCGTCGTCGACGATGGGGGTGATGACGTCGATCGTATAGAGCAGCGCGTCTCCCCCGGGCATCGGGCGCAGCACGGCCGTGTCGTCCATGTCGCCGGCAGAGCCATCGACCCAGGCGTGCTGACCGAGAGGGAGTTGTTTCAGAACCTGGACCAGGCTCTCAGCGGCGAGCTTGCGGGCTCAGCCGCCGCCCTGAACCAGGGAGGTGAGGCGAGGCTTCGACATGTATTCGGCCTACAACCTCCGCACGGCGAACGCGAGCCCTCCGGGGGAGGTTGCGCTGGAACGGCTCGAGACCTGCAATCGTGGGCCTTCGATGCTATGGCTCGGCGTTGGTGTGACCTCAGTCCCCAGGGTAGGGGACGGTGGCATGCTGGAGGTTACTCATGCTTCGACTCGCTCGCTCCGTCGCCCTGGTCTCTCTCTCCCTCGCGGCTCTTGGTTGCCAGAAGAACGACCAGTCGCCGGTGCAGCCGGAGAAGCTGGCGAGCTCGTCGGCGAGCTCCGATACGACCCCACCGCCATCTTCCAGCGCTTCGGTTGCGGCGAGCGGGACGGCCCCCGGCCCCCTCGTGCCGTACGCCGCGGGCAAGGGCCCCGGCACCAGTGGCAGCGCCATCCCGTCTCCCGATGGTACCGGAGCCCTCCCGAGCCCCGACGCCGCGTCTAGCGCTGCCGCTCCAACGTCGGCGAGCGCTCGCTCCATCGCCACCAAGGCAGGACCCCTCGGCAAGGTCACGCTGGTCAAGGCCGGGGCCGAGCCCCACGAGGAGCTACGCTTCGCTCCCAAGGTGGGCCAAGTCGACGCGCTCAGCATGACCATGAAGGTGGGCATGGGGGTTCAGGTGGGCGCCAAGAAGATGCCTGCGGGCAACGTGCCGCCCATGCTCATGAAGATGAGCATCAAGGTCGCCGAGGTGCGCCCCAACGGCGACATTCGCTACGACTTCATGCTCAACGACACCGACGTGAAGGCCAAGGGGCTCGACCCGAAGATCGCCAAGGCTCTCGACAAGGGTCTCTCCGCGCTGGTCGGCCTCGGGGGCTACGCCATCGCATCGCCGACGGGCATCACCCGCGAGGTGAAGGTCAAGCCACCCAAGGGGGCCTCTCCGCAGATGCAGCAGATCATGCAGGGCATGGAGCAGGCCATGAACCAGATCCTGATGCCGCTGCCCGAGGAGCCGGTCGGTAAGGGCGCGCAGTGGACCTACACCAACCAGATGCGCCAAAACGGTGTACTCATCACCCAGGTCTCGACGTTCGATCTCGTGGGGATCAAGCCGGGCAAGATCAAGCTCGACGTCAAGCTGGAGCAGAAGGCCAAGCCTCAGACCATCGTCGCCCCCAACGGCGCCAAGGTGAAGCTCGTGGGCCTTCAGGCCATGGGAAGCGGCAAGAGCATCTTGCGTCTCGCCCACATCTCACCCCAGCGGTCGAGTCTGGCCATCAGCACCCAGACCAAGATGACCCTGCCCGACGAGCGCATGATGGCCATCGACACGAACATGAGCATCGACATGTCGGGGAACTGATCGTGCTTGCTTTGGCGGCCGCGATTCCCTAAACGCTCGGCCATGGCCAAACAACGCACGCTAGCCATCATCAAGCCCGACGCCATGGAGGCAGCCAAGGCCGGAGCGATCATCGCCCGGATCCAGGAGGAGGGTTTCACCATCTGTGGAATGCGTCAGCTCAAGCTGACCCTCGAGCAGGCGGAGGGATTCTACGACGTTCACCGCGAGCGCCCGTTCTTCGGTGAGCTGACGACCTTCATGTCTCGGAGCGAGATCGTCGTCATGGCGCTCGAGGCCGAGGAAGCCATCACCAAGTGGCGCAACGTCATCGGCGCCACCGACCCCGGCAAGGCCGACGACGGCACCATTCGCAAGCTCTACGGTAAGGACTTGGGCGAGAATGCCGTTCACGGCTCCGATGCCCCCGAGACGGCAGCACACGAGATCGGTTACTTCTTTCCCGGCTACGAAGTTCGTCCGAGCGCCTGACGCGGACGTTACGAGCGCAGCCGGGCTGTCGTCCGGTTGCGCGCTGTTGTAGTCTCGAACTCGGGTAGGGGAAGAAGGTGTCGTCATCGCGGACGTAGGTATGTGGGGGCAAGCGCTCGGCGAAATGGACGAGTGCATCATGGCGCTGTACGGGCTGGGGCGTTTGCTGCAGTCACGCGACCTCGGCCCCTCCCAGATCGTTCCCACGCTCGACGCCTTTGCGCTGGGTATCGAGCCGCGGACGGATGCCATCGGCCGGCAAGTCGAGGCAGCCGGCCAGAGCCTGACGCCCCCGCTGCGCGAGGCCGGGGCGCTGGTGGCCGAAGAGGCGTGGCGCGTCGCGGAGGCCCTCGTCGCTGGTTTTGGTGGGGAGTCGTCATCCGACGGCGCCGGCCACACGAAGGCGGGCAAGCTCGGCGCGAAGCGGCGCCTGCAGCTCGAACGAATCACCCCCGAACTCGGGGCCCAACTCCAGGCGCTGCGTTTGTTGGTGGAGCAGCTGGCGGTCGCGGCCGAACCGCAGACCATGCGCATGCGTCTCGGTGACGTGCTCCGCGGAAACTGGCGCAAGCGCCCAGCCTTCGGCGGTGCCCAGTACAGCCTGCTCATCGATGCATCCGGTCCCGATTTCGAGGCGGAGCCACGGTTCTTGCGCGCCGTCGTCGAGCGTGCCGTCCGCGTGCTCTCTTCCCCATCCACGACCGACGACGGAACGCCGTCGTTGCTTCTCCTGGCCGAGCGGCGCGACGGCGCGATCGAGGTCACGGTCGGTTCCCCGGACGACGCCGCCAGCAAGACCGTCGAGCGGGCGATGCTCGTGGTGAGCCCCGGGACGCCCATCGACGGGCTGGTCTTGCGGGCACTCGGAGAGCACCACCGGGCCCTGGTCGATTGCGATAGCCAGCAGGCGCGCATCCACATCGCGGGTTGACGCTCGTCGAGATGCGGTGGCGATCGGGCGTGGTCCTGGCTAAACAGGGACCAGACCATGCCCGAGACCACCGACCTGCAGACCAAGATCGACGCGGCCTTCTCCGATCGCGAGAGGCTGAAAGACCCAGCCCATCGCGCCGCCGTGGAAGAGACCCTCGCGCTGCTCGACCGGGGCGAGATCCGCACCGCCTCGCCCAAGGAGGACGGCACCTGGGAAACGCACCCCTGGGTGGGGCGCGCCATTTTGCTCTACTTCGGGCTGCGTGAGATGGAGGTCCAGGAGGTGGGGCCGTTCGAGTTCCACGACAAGATCCCCCTCAAGAAGAACCTAAAGGCCCAGAAGGTCCGCGTGGTTCCGCCGGGCACCGTCCGCTACGGCGCGTTTCTCGAGCCGGGAGCGGTGCTCATGCCGGGGTACGTGAACATCGGGGCCCGTGTCGGGAGCGGAACCATGGTCGACACCTGGGCGACGGTGGGGAGCTCGGCTCAGATCGGCCAGCACTGCCATCTGTCCGGGGGGGTGGGGATCGGCGGCGTGCTCGAGCCGCCGGGGGCTCAGCCCGTCATCGTCGAAGACGGCTGCTTCGTCGGGTCCCGCGCCATCATCGTCGAGGGCGTGCGGGTGGAGCGGGAGGCCGTCATCGGGGCTGGGGTCGTGCTCACGTCGTCGACCAAGATCATCGACGTCACCGGCTCCGAGCCAGTGGAGGTCGTAGGACGCGTACCCGCTCGCTCGGTGGTCATCCCCGGCATGCGCAACAAGACCTTCGCCGCCGGAACCTATGGCATTCCCTGCGCTCTCATCATCGGTCAACGCAAGGAATCCACCGACCGCAAGACCTCCCTCAACGCGGCCCTCCGCGACTACGACGTCTCCGTGTGAGATTGCGAGGGATTTGACGGCTCGACGCCGTCCCGGAAAGATCCCTGCGGAATGAAGTCCATCGCGAGCGAGCTCCGGGTCCAGGGGCAAATCGACGGCGCACAGCTCGACGCCGCCGTGGCCCTGCAGAGTCTGCACGGTGGACACCTCCTGACGAGCCTCTTGGAGGTCGGCATCGAGGAGGACCGGCTTCAGGATGAGCTCTCGGTGCTCATCGGCTATCGGGTGGGCCCTCGCGGCCGACTCGGTGAGCCCGAGGCCTCCCTGTGGTCGATGCTGTCGCCCGCGATGGCCCGGCGCTATCGCGTCTTTCCGGTGGCCTACGTGGCTGAAGGCCTCACCATCGCGACGGCGACGGCGATCGCCCCTTCAGCCGAGCGCAGCATGGCCGACAGCATGAAGGTGGTCTTGCGCCCGGTCGTGGTGACCCCGCTTCGCCTGCGAGAGGCGTTGTATCGCTTCTGTGGCGCATCCTTCTCCGACCGGGAACGATGGCTGCTCGCGCTCGCGGCGGCGGGGCGACCCCTCCGCTACGGGGAACGCGACGTGCAGCTGTACCGCCACGCGACCGAGGCCAACCAACGTGGTCCCGCCTACCGACGAATGAGCGAGCACCCGGGAGGCATCGTGCGGTCGGGGCGCCAGCCGGAGCCGAGGCTCCCGGACCCAGAGGAGCTCATGGCCATGCTCCGCGCGCCGGTCGTGCCGTCGGAGCCCGAGCCAAAGCCCAACACCCGCCCCTACGCGCTGCGGTCGAGCGCCTACCCGTCCGAATCTTCCGCGCCGCCCCCGGCCTCCGAGGAGCCGAACCGCATCACACAGCCCTACGCCGAGGGGGAAGAGCTGCCCGACGGGGAAGCCGGCGATGACGATTTCGACGACGGCGAGAAGCGGGACACGCAACCCTGGCGTGACGACGAGGAGGAGGCCCCCGTGAGCGTGACGGGTGAGTTCAGCGCTTCGCTCAGCGCGCCCCCCGATCCGAGTGACCGCCCCAACGGCGAACGGCACTTCCGCCACCGCGGTCCCTTCACGCGCCGCCAGGCAGAGATCGCGGCGAGCCAGGCCATGGACGTGCATCTCTTGCTCGAGATCCTCATGCGCTACGCGCAGCAGTTCTTCGAGCGCTGCCTCTTGCTCGGCGTGGTGGAGAACCGCCTCGAGGTCCGCTACCGCCATGGCGTGACGTCCGAGGACGACTTCGGCATCGACCTCGACGGGGCCGGTATCGCCGCGGAGGCCTATCGTGCTGGCGACCCGGTCATCCGCCAGCTCGGGCAAGAGCAGGCAGACCAGGCCCTGCGCGAGTTCCTCGAGCTCGAGGGCTCAGCCGAAGTGGTCATGATCCCCATCACCATCCGGGAGCGGGTGGTGGCCATGTTCTACGGCGATGACGGCCTCGACGACGTCCATCGGGAGGCCGTACACGACGTGACCGACTTCACCGAGGTGTGCGCGTCGGAGGTTCCTCGGTTGATCCTGGCCCGTAAGCGGGCGCAGGACTGACCGAAGCGGTCTACAAACGACGTCGCGGCGGCCCCCCGTCTCCGGGAGAGCCGCCGCGATGCCGTCGGCGGTCAGCCCCTTCTCACGAAGGAGCGCCGCAGCTCACTTGCCCGCGTTGTCCTTGATGGCGCGGTCGATGAGCTTCTTGAATTTCCCGAAGGGCTGGGCGCCGCTCAGGAAGTAGCCCTTCCCGGCGTTGCTCGCCGGAGCGATGACGAACCCGGGGGTGCCGCGAACGCCGACCTTGTTGGATAGGTCGTTCTCGGCCTTGATGAAGGCTTCGTGCGTGTTGCCGTCGAGTGCCGCCTTGAACTTGGTCATGTCGAGACCGAGCTCCTCGGCGAAAGACTCGAGGTTGGGGCGCTTGATCCCCGGCTCCTTCTGGCTCGCGAAGAGCTTGTCGTGCATCGACCAGAAGGCGGCGTCGCCCTTCTGTGCGTAGGCCTCCTGGGCCGCCGCGTGGGCGAGGGGGGCGTCCTTGTGGAAGGGCAGGGGCTTGTGCCGCCACACGACCTGGACCACGTCACCGTACTCCTTGGCGATCTGCGACATGGTGCCGTTCACGCGCGAGCAGTAGGGGCACTGGAAGTCGGAGAACTCGTGGATGATGACCTTCGGGTTCTTGGCGCCCTTCTTCGGCGCGTCCTCCGGGGGCTTGCCCACTTCCTTCATCTCCGGCGGGGGCGGCTCCTTGCCGTTCTTGATGATCGCGGCGTAGAGATCCTTCTTGGCCGTGCCCTTGGCGACCATCGCGGAGGCCTTCTTGATCTCCTGGTCGATGATCTCCTTGAACTTCTCGTAGGGCTGGGCGCCGACGATGCGGCGGCCGTTGATGAAGAAGTGCGGCGTGCCGCTGGCGTTCAGATCGCTCGCAAGGCCCTGGAAGCTCGCGAACCGGTCCTTGTACTTGTTGCTCGCGATGGCGGCTTTGACCGCCTCCACGTCGAGGCCGAGCTTGGCCGCGTAGCCCTCGAGATCGGAATCCTCGAGCGCGCGCTGGTTGGCGAAGAGCAAGTCGTGGGCGGCCCAGAAGCCCTCCATGCCCTTCTGGGCCTTGGCCTCGTGGGCCAGGGTCGAGGCGGGGATGGCGCGCTTGTGGAAGGGCAGCGGGTTGTCGAGGAAGACCACGCGGACCTTGTCGCCGTAGGTGTCCATCACCTTCTTGATGCTCGGGAGCACCTTGCCGCAGTAGGGGCACTGGAACTCGGAGAACTCGACGATGGTCACGAGGGCCTCGTCGACGTTGCCCTTGATGGAGGCGCCGTCGGGAATGGTGACCTTCCAGACCGTCTTGTCGTCCTGTTGGGGCTTCTTCTTGTCGTCGGCCGGCTTGGCCTTGGACGCGTCGAAGTTGACCCCGGAACGCTTGGTGTAGACCTGGTCCTTGGGAGTACCGGCCGCGACGAGCTGCTTGGCTGCCGCGAGCTCGGCGTTGATCTCCTTCTCGAACTCGGGCTGAGGACGAGCGCCGGAGAGGAACTTGCCGTTGATGAAGAAGGCCGGGGTGCCACGCACGCCCACTTTCTTGCCGGCCGCGATGTCCGCGTTGACCTTCTCGGCGCCCTGGTTGGACGCGAGCGCCTCCTTGAACTTCGCCTGGTCGACACCGGCGTCGGCCGCCCACTTCTCGAGGTTGGCGGGGGTGAGCGCCTTGTTGTTCTGGAAGGCTTGGTCGTGGAACTTCCAGAAGGCCTCGCTACCACCGAGTTCGTAGACCACCTGGCCCGCGACGTGAGCGGGCATGGCCTGCTTGTGGAAGGGGAGGGGGAAGTTCTTCCAGACGAAGCGGAGCTTGTCCGGACCGTACTTCTCCTTCAGCGCGTTGAGGGTACCCTCGGCACGCGAGCAGTAGGGACACTGGTAGTCGCTGTACACCACGATGGTGACGGGTGCGTCGCGCTCGCCCCACATGGGGTCGGCGGAGGTGACGGGCACCGAGGCGCCGGCGTCGCTCCACTGTTCGCCGCTGAAGGAGGCCTCCTTCGTGATGTCGGTGTGACCTTCGCCGTGTCCGCTGCTGCGGTCGATGCCCCACATGAGGGCCATGCCGCCTAGGAAGCACAGCAAGAAGCCAACGATGGCTGATCCTTTACTCATTTTATTTCAATCCTCTTCAAAGCCCGTCGTCGGCGTCACTCGACACCGCGGCGGGTCGCGACCCCCCGAGAGGTGGACTCGGGGACATACCCGAGCCAATGAATGGAAGCGGGGGGCGCGAGAGCTCGTACGAGACTGCGGCTAGGGCCTCGCGCTCTCCCACGGGTCGGTGACCGGCGAGAGAGACGGGGGAAAGGCGGGTGACCCCAATGTCACGCCGCCGTGGGCCGCGCTGAAACCTCACGCCGCATGTGAGGTCCCGCAGCTGCGCAGAAGCGCAGATGGACCTCGAGCGGGCACGAGGGGCTTCAGCCGCGCGGGGGCCGGTCGAGCCGGCGAGCTACGCGGCGCCCGGTGCTCTGACGCGGGCGGAAGCTCGGCGCGGTGTCCACCATCGGGGGCGGAGGAAGGCTTGGCGAGATGAACAGACACGCCTCGAGGGCGACGCTGGGCGGCCGCTCGTGGGGGCTGTCGTCTCGATCGTACGTCGCCCCGAGGGCAAGCTCAGAGCTGCAAGGCTCGGGCGCATCGAGGGTCGCGGTGGAGCCGTCGTGGATGACGCGAGGCGCTACCGCTGACGCCCCGTCGGTGGTGCACATGGCCGGACCCGCCTCTACCTGGTAGGCGGGGTCGCAGGCGTCGTCCGAGGGGATGAAGACGGGCGGGGCGGCCTGTTCGGGCAACGATACGAGGGGAGTCTCTGGGGAGAGGCCCCCGTCGGCCGCCGTGTCCGGGACGCCGAGGTCCG
>JGI12048J13642_10424360_pt1 | contig 12440 bp, 10 predicted proteins | sample ElkSlonscriptome_16_FD_13642 | JGI IMG/M metagenome (IMG submission 13642) | reverse complement strand
TCTATGCACTTTGCACGATTCCGATTATTTATAACATTTTGAACAAAAAAGGCGCTCATACGCTGAACGCCCGCTATCGCTACTCATAAGACAATTGGATTTACAATGGGTATAGGATCACATTAAAATGCGACAAACAGCACCAGAAGCCCGAGAGTAATCAACAAAATAAAGATCATAATGAGCACACCGGCAATAATTGGACCAATCAGCCCCATTGAACCACCGTCGTTTTCATTCATAATCATAACCTCCTGTGTTTTGATCGCTAAATCGCTAACATGCATGAATGTACAGATTGTATGTTGGTATGGCTTAATCGGCAATGCCGAACACTACTGAGTGACGATAAATCTAAGTTCATAATCTGCACCTTCAAGTGTGAACTTCACAGTCTGCTCACCCAAAGTCGATTCTGAAATAACAACTTCACCCAAAAAGTCATCATCACCGCGCAAAAATTCCTCTTCATCGGATTCCCATAACTCAAAAATTTGCTCACCCTCTAAATCTGCAAATTCAAAATCCTCAGGTGCATAAGCCGTTGTCGCCGCAACCCCCGTTGATGTGGCATATTGGCATGATTGAAAATCAAAGTCATTCGTATGCTTTTCGGTTTTAATTGCGCTATAAAACTTTAACCCGAGTCTTGACCACGAAAAAATTATCTCGCCGTTGAGTTTCGCATAAATCTCATCACCGTCTGCTTCCTGTGCTTGTATGCATTTCAGCGACAGAAGACGTAGCGTATATCCCATGATTTTCTCCAGATTATTTTCATGCGCTTGTGCGACCTGATAATCATTGTAGACAATCTACCTGTGCATTGCTACCTATTTAAACACACTACGCCTCACCTACGAACACCTTGATAACCCTAGTGGTTCTGATACAATCTACCTGCTACGATGCCTCATCGCAGTGTATGACATCGTTTTCAGGAGTACTATATATGCAGAATAAATTGACAATTTCCCTACGATTGATCGTAGGCTTACTCGTATTACTTTTCGCATTGGTAGCATGCCAGGGACCACCACCAACACAGTATCTTCTAGAAGTTACCCGCGAGGTTACGGTTGTTGTTGTGGCAACCGCAACACCGGAAGGTAATATTGATACCGCTACTGTGCCAGATGAAACAAGCACCGTAACGAGTACACCACAACCGAACGCAACACCAACACCCGTCGCCCTCACAGTTGAGGTTGCCGGAGAGAACGCTTTACCAAATCCAATCTTCAATGCTGTCACTGTTGCTGAACAGCGTTTTGAAAATGGGCGCATGTTTTATTTACGCCCTACAGATGAAATTTGGGTATTAGAATTCGGCGATGATTCATCCAGTGGCATATGGACAATTCACGAAGACAATTTTGAAGAAGGTATGCCAGAGTTTGACCCCAATATTGAAGCGCCAACAGGTCTTTTCCAACCTGAGCGCGGATTTGGTAAACTATGGAGAGAAAACGTCGAAGTTGGGGACGGTCTTGGCTGGGCACTAGAAGCTGAACAGGGACATGTTACCACCTATAGTTATGTCTATGGTGGAGAAATCAACGATAATAATGTCTATGTACAGGGTCCCGGCTACCATACCATTGATAGCATTCATGGTGGAACGTTCATCTTTGATGAATCGAACTCAACCTGGCGTTTTGAACCCGATGAGGGTCAATAATACTTAGACTAACTTTTAAGGAGTAAGACCTGTATGGATGGCTTGCGACGGTGGAAATTAGAACCCGGTACTGATTTTTCGATCAATTTATCTGCCGACGCACGATTAAGCCGAACAGATTACACCAATGATCAGACATGGAATCTTACTCCCGGTAGCAATGATGACCCTGCACTTGCCCTACAAACAAGATATGGCGGGCTTGTAGGGCAAGCAACGATTATTCCAATGTGGACACACAACGGGCAGAGCATCTATGAAGCTCAATCGTATGCTCAACAACCCCGCATAACCCATTTCGCCCCCGGTTATGCCCGTGTAGAAGCCTTTATTACCGATGCGCTTTTCCTCATCGCAGATTACCGCGTGATTGATTCGCAGATCATTTGCGGTAGTTTTACCATCAAGAACGACACTGACAACGATGAATCACTTCACCTCGACTTACTCGGACAAATCATTGAAAACCGCAAAGAACGCACACTCGGGATCGTGCATCTTAGCGATGGCACATCCGCATTATCCATGGGTATGCTGGTCGGTCTTGCGCCAGTGCTTGTGTTAGAAGGTGCAACAACAGACTTAGATAACATCAGAATTAGTCCTAAAATTGGGCGAACTATAGACATCCCAACGGGCGAGAACGTAACTTTACGCTGGGCACATGCAGGTAAACAGGATACACAAACATCACTCGGCTATTCTCAATCTGCGCTCAAAGGTGATTGGGATGAAATGTTACAGCAAGTCCGCACTGCCTCCAGCTATATACCACAAATAGGTACAGGTGACGATACCCGCGACCTTGTCCTCGCGTTAGGCTATCATCGCCTAGTGCAATCCGTGCTTGATCCCACCACCAATTTTTCGCATGAGTTTCTTGTCGGGACACGCATACCAGAACGTGGTTTCAGCAAAAATGGTGACGGATCGGATTATATTAGTGATTGGCGGGGCATTACCAGTCATGAAATGTATATGAGTGTACTCGCCCTGATGAGCTTTGCACCAGAAATTGCACAAGGTATATTGCAGAATCTAGTCGCAACCCAAAAGTCAGATGGTAGGATCGATTTTCGTACCGGACCAACGGGGCAAGAATCAGGATTACTTTCTACACCATTACTCGCGCGTCTTGCATGGAATTGCTATCAATACACACATGACGAAGACTTTCTGAAATCAATATTCCCTGCTCTACTCAAATTTTTCCGCCGTTGGTTTAAATCAGATGTTGATAAAGAATACGATGGTCTACCGGAATGGCAAGACCTCGACCAGATTGGCTATCCGTTTTTGCCAACGTTTGCCCCTACCAATTGGGGACAGGGATTGAGCGTTAATTATGTGGAAACGCCGGATATGGCATCGTATCTGCTATCTGAAGCGTTAAGCCTGCTTTCTATCGCCACAGTCCTCAATGATAGCATCGCGGAATCATCACTTCGGGATCGCATCGGTAATTTACAACAAACACTGAAGACATTACACCGAGGCACGCATTATGCGTATCGAGATCGTGATACAAACCTGATGACGACCTCAGAGAGCATTTTAGAGGATGCAAGAGGCGACGAAAAACATATTCTCGCGTACACGCTTGATACACCAGCCCGGCTCATCGTCGAAATACGGGGCGGAACCGGTAAAGCACCAAAAGCAACACTCATCATTGAAGGTAAAAACGCAAAGGGTCATACAATTAAAGAACAGGTTGCCGTGAGCGACGCCTTTGATTGGCACTACAACAAAGGACGATACACCAGCCGTCACGCGTTTTCTGTGATCGATAGCATCCATGTTGAGGGATTAATCCGAATTTTTAAAGTCAGTGTAAGCACCGTTGACACCTCTGGTCTAGACATCAATGCATTATTACCGCTTTGGTCAGGTGGTATCCCGGATGAAGACGCACAGACTGTCATTGACTTGATTAGTGACGATAACCATTTCTGGCAAGTCAACGGCGTATCAGTCGTCTCCACACAAGATAAACAGTATGATCCAGCCAGCCAGAATGGTGGAGGTGGTGTCTGGGCATACTTTACAACCCTAATCGCAGAAGGTCTCATTGGATATGATGGTATCGAACAGGCGACAGATCTCTTAACGCGCTATTTGGATGTACAGGCGCGTGTGTTTGAAGAAGACGGGCAACTGCACAGCGGGTATCATAGTCACGATGCACAGGGGCTAGGGGCTAAAGACGGTCTAAGTGCCCTCCCCCCACTTCACCTATTGGTCCAGGTTGCAGGCGTACATATTGTGTCTACAGCAAAAGTCTGGGTGGGCGGTATGTTCCACTTCAAACAACCACTTCGAATTGCCCGTTTAGGCGTTGAGGTAACTCGCTCCAATGAAATGACACTGGTCAATTTCCCGTCAGGACATCGGGTTGAATTGCCAGCAGATGCAGATTATCAACTCGTAGAAGACCCAAATCCGGCACAACAACCGACACTCACAAAATCAATTATTGTGGAAGCGCCACTAACTTCTTCGGATCGGGTTATAATTGAAGTAGAAGACGAAAACGACAATCCAGACGACCAAAGTTAGCGTTCGGCGCAATTATGACAGAACATGCCATTTCACAGGCACAAACCTACGATTTTTTGTTTCGCAGTACCTCTGATGGAGTCATTATTGCAAACAAAGATGGCATCATCGAACAATTAAACCCCGCGGCAGCATCTATGCTTGGTGTTACGCTAGAAGGGACGCGTGGCAAGACCGCTCGCCATGCTTTTGGCACTAACGCATCATTGGTGAATCTGTTTACCCGCACCGGCGAGCAAAGCCTCGATATTCGCTTACCCCGTCGCCGTTTAGCTGTCGGAATTGCCAACACCTTAGAAGATGGCAAGCGCGTGGTCATCTTACATGATGTCACTGAAAGCCGTGAACTTGAAAATCGGCGTGAATCACTCATCAAAGCGCTCGTTCATGATCTTCGGAATCCAATTTCTGCGGTAGGTGGTTTCGCAGATCTTGTAGAAAAATTTGGTGACCTCAACGAACAACAAACCAAGTTCCTGACGCGTATTCGGCAAACATCAACGAAATTGTATGATATGCTCGGCACTATGGTTGATCTTGCGTGGATCGAAGCGGGTATGCCACTTGAGCATCGTCCCATTCAATTGCGTGATCTCATCAATCAAGCCGTAGATCAGGTAACACACCTCGCCCATGAGCGAAAGATTGTGATCGCGGTATCTGTACAAAACCCGATGCCAACTGTAATGGGCGATCCTAAACGCCTGCAATTCGTGTTATACAGTCTGCTCCATAATGCCGTGATGTATTCATTTCCAGAACAAACAGTAGCAATTCATGGATGGGGAGATACCCACGAAGTGTATTGTAGTGTTGCAGACCGTGGCATTGGCATCTCAGATGATGAACTTGAGCTAATCTTTGATCGCATGTATCGCTCTCGTGCGGAGGTTGTACGCAACACAAATGGTGGCGGACTTGGTCTTACCATCGCCAAAACCATCATCAAACGCCATGGTGGTGACATCTGGGCTTCAAGTAACTTTGGCGAAGGAAGTACATTTACCTTCTTATTGCCGGTGGTGCAACTATAAGCTATGCAAAAGATCAAGATTCGACTTCCAGCGACCATCACAAATTTTGGTCCAGGTATCCACAGTCTAGGGCTTGCCGTAAGTCTGTATGTCACTGTAGAAATCAGCAAACGCGACGATACAAAGTTGATGATTGATTTTAAGGGTGAAGGACGCGATACCTTTACCACCGATTTGGAAAATCCCGTTATTTTGGGAATGTCTCGCTTATTTCAACACTTAGAAAAAACGATGCTCGGGATTAACATCCGAATCACAAATCATATTCCACTCAATAGTGGTCTTGGCACAGAGATGGTCTTCATGGTTGCCGGTGTGCTCGGTGCCAATGATCTACTTGGCTATCCGTACAATCGTGATGCGATTCTTGAGCTTGCCGCCCGCTTCACCCGCAATGATTATGCGGTAACCACATTACGCGGTGGGTTGACCGCAAGTTTTACAGATGAAGATCACTTTTATCATCGCTCATTACCCGTAATGCCCTTTGAAGTGATTATCGCCGCCCCTGTTCAGGAGGGCTTCCATAAAGCCACATTACCGCAAAATATTCCGACCCAAAACGCATTGAATAATTTAATTCAGATCCCCCTTTTTCTGGATGCTTTACGCACCGGTGATTTTGAATTACTGTTAGCAATGATGCCAGATCATGTGTATGCGCCACAGGTGCGGAAAAACATCTCTGGTTACGGGCATGTAGCTGAGATGGCACAGCGGGCGGGCGCAGTTTTTGTTACCCCAATTGGCGATGGTCCCGCACTGCTCGCGCTTGCACAGACGGGGCATCAACGTATTGCGGAGGATATGCGTCTTGCTTTTCAAAGTGCGGGTATTGAGGCAAAATCGTGGGTATTACCTGTTGATACACAAGGCGTAGTCATTAGTGCTGTCGGATCAATCTAATGTGGCGCGGTCAATCCCTCACAACAGTGTTTCTGTGCATTATCCTGCTCATAATCGTCGCATGTGAACCAGAATCATTACCCAATGATTCCGGTTTAAACGTCGTGACCGCCATTCCAACAGTAAACATCAGTGATCCGCTTGCATTGTGTGCTTCAGTCAACGCATTCTGGGGGCGCGATTGGAGCAGTGTGTTGGAAGCCTTGCACACGTTAGAAGAACAATCAATTACCGCCTGCTATGACTTTGTCGTAAGTGATCGGCTATATACCGCCTATATCGGTCATGGCACGCTATTAGAGCGACAAGATCGGCGTGAGGAGGCGATAGTCGCTTACGAAAGTGCCCTGCGCTATAGTTTTAACGATCAAGAAGCCAGCCAACGCCTGCAACATTTACAGATCGCTACACCCACCCCGCCACCTGGCTGTGACCCCACGCAAGTCGAAGAAGCGCTCCAAAACTTACCCGTTTACACCCCGACACGCGGTAGTTTTGTTGATATACAGGGCACACAATTCACGGTCAATAGTCAACCTTACCCTGTCTATGGTGTTAATTATTATCCGCGTGATTACCCTTATGACCGTTTTCTGACACAAATGGTTGTAGATGATATTGCGCTTGAGTTTGAACTCATGCAGGCATCCGGTTTGAACACGCTACGAATTTTTATTCGCCATGATGATCTATTCACCTGCCGAGGCAACGGGGCAATTCCAATTGTGGAGAATTTGACACGTCTTGATACGTTTATTCAACTTGCCGGGACGTATGACTATCGGTTGATTATCGTGCTCAATATGGATGCGGATTTGACCGAATTCCCCTTATACGATAGCCCGCTTCATAGCATGGCACAGATGCGCTTTATTGCAGAACGCTATCGCGATGAACCCGCAATTATGGCATATGATCTGCGTGAAAAAGGTGATTCTGACTATACGATATTTGGGCAGAATAATGTACTTTTATGGTTAGCGGAGGCGGTCACGCTTATGCGTTCGAGCGCGCCTGATCAACTGATTACCGCCGGATGGGAAAACAATAGCGAAGACACCGCCCCGTTAGTCGATTTTGTGAGCTTCCAGAGTTTCAATGGTGTAGATGCACTGCGGCAGGAAGTTGCAGTCTTAACTTCCGCCACTCAACGCCCGATCTTGCTCAGTGCAATCGGCTTTAATACGTTTGACATGAACGAACTGCTACAACGACAATCCTTCCAGCGCGCATTCGAAGCAGTCGAACGGAATACCTTAGCCGGATGGGTGGTATGGACAGCCTTTGACTATCCACTATCTGCCTTGTGTGACGACATCAGCGTTTGTGAAGTGGCAAATGGACCGGATAATCGGTTCGGCTTATGGAATACCTCATATTTCCCAAAGCGTGGGGTTGATGCTGTCGAAATCGCTACTGGTATCATCACCGAAGAAGATCTCATCGGCGAAAATTAGCCTAATCTCACATCAATCTAACGCAACCTGTGGATAATGTCTTTCGTACTAGATCATAGTGATCTTTGAATCAACTACGAAAAGAGTCAACCCATGATACGCATGAGACGGCGCAATAACGCCGCTACAAAGTCGAACAACAAAGATGAGCGCGACACGCTCAAAGATGTTCCCGTACAATGGCGGCGGATGGTCGCCTACTTACGTCCTTATATTCCTCGCCTCATCCTCGCGCTTGTCGCCACATTAGTCAGCGCGATCTTGAGCCTTGTCTTCCCACAGGTTGTCCAACGTGTTTTGGATTCTGTGCTAGAACAGGCGGATTATGGTCTACTAAATACTATTACCATCATTTTGCTGATCGTATTCATGATTCGATCAATTGCCAGTTTGATCGAAACCTATAATTTGAACTATATCGGCGAGCGTATCGTCGTCGATTTACGCTTGGATTTGTATAAGCACTTACAATCTTTATCCATTGGCTTTTATACTAATCAACGCGTAGGTGAATTAGTCTCGCGTATTTCATCAGATGTCACCGTCATGCGGAGTGTGTTGACTAGCAATATCAACACCTTACTGCAACAAACCTTCATCATGTTCGGTTCAATTATCCTGATGTTTGCGCTCAATTGGCGTTTAACCCTGTTTATTATTGCCCTAATCCCGATTGTCGTGCTACTCGGCTTCGTATTTGGCTATTACATGCGCCGCATCAGCGCCGAAGTACAGGATGAAATCGCTGGATCAACCGTTGTTGCTGAAGAAGTATTCCAAAATATACGCGAAGTCAAAAGTTTTGTACGTGAACCATATGAGATCAAACGTTATAGTAACGCCATTGACCGCGCATTCGCCGCCGCAGTACGCCTCTTACGGATACGTGCAGTCTTTGGACCCACCGTCGGTTTTCTCGCATTCGGTGGCTTATCAATGGTTTTATGGTTTGGTGGGCGCGAAGTCATTGCAGAACGTCTGTCTGCCGGTGAATTAATCGCATTTTTGATTTATGGGCTGACAGTTGCAGGTAGCTTCACGGCATTAATTGGTCTATATACGAGCTTCCAAGAAGCGCTCGGCGCAACCCGTCGTGTTTTCCAATTGATGGATACCCCATTAGACATTGCCAATAAGCCCGATGCAATCGCCATTGATAGAGCCGAAGGACATATCGTATTCGACGATGTCCAATTTAGTTATGAAGATGACCACGCTGTACTCAGTAACATTAATCTCGATATTGCTCCGGGTGAGATCCTCGCCCTTGTCGGACCAAGTGGCGCGGGCAAAAGCACCATGTTCAACTTGATTCCACGCTTTTATGATCCATCAAATGGCAAAATCAAAGTGGATAATCATGACCTGCGTGACCTTACTCATGAGAGCCTACGTACACAGATCGCCATTGTTCCACAGGAGACATTGCTCTTTGGTGGCACAATCAGAGAAAATATCCAATATGGACGGCTTGACGCAAGCGAAGAAGAAATCATCGATGCCGCCAATGCCGCTAATGCTCATACCTTCATCACAGAATTGCCAAAAGGGTATGAAACGCTAGTCGGTGAGCGTGGTATCCGGTTAAGTGGTGGACAGCGCCAACGGATCGCCATTGCCCGCGCCATCCTTAAAGACCCGCGTATATTGCTATTGGATGAAGCGACCTCTAGCCTCGACAATGAAAGTGAACATCTCGTTCAAGATGCGCTAAGTCGATTGATGCGTGGACGTACTACTGTCATCATCGCACATCGATTAAGCACTATCGCCATTGCAGATCGTATTGCGGTGCTCAACAAGGGTGAAATTGTCGAACTCGGCACGCATGACCAACTCATGACACTGAATGGGTTATACGCTAAACTGTACGAGATGCAGTTCCGTAACGGTGAATTTGAAATTGTAGAAACGGGGACGCATCGCACCGTAAGAACAAAATAACTTTAGCAGGAACGATGGAACTCACTGATAAAACAATTTTGGTCACGGGCGCAACCGGCTTTCTGGGCGGTGTCATCACCCGTCAGCTTTCCGAAGCGGGTGCCAACGTAAAGGCACTCGCTCGCCGTGCTGACCGTGACCGCTATATCAAAGCGCTACCGAATGTCGATATTGTGATGGGAGACATCACCAACCTCACACACATGCAATCTGTCTGTGAAGGTGTAGATAGTATCATTCACAGTGCGGCGGCGCTTGGCGGTGATATTGACCATCAACGCCAGGTCAATCGTGATGGCACACGTAATGTCATGACCGCCGCAATTGCCAACAAAGTTGCCCGTGTGGTACATATCAGTACAATTTCCGTTTATGGCTACAACAACACACACGACATCACTGAAGACACCCGACCGCAACCCGGTAATGATGCTTACCCCATCACCAAATTAGAAGCTGAATATGAAGTACAGCAATTAAGCGCTAATCACACCATTGAATACAGTATCATGCGTCCCGGGATGATTTACGGTCCACGAAGCAGTATGTGGACAAAGAGCATGTTTAACCTCGCACGTCGCAACCCGACTCCCTTTATCGGCGATGGCAGTGGTACCTGTTATCCAATTCATGTGGAAGATGTGGCACGGATGGCGCTCATCCTAACGACTCATCCCGCCGCGAATGGCGAAATTTTTAACTGCACCCCTGATCCGTCCCCAACATGGCGTGAATTCCTCGGCAAATATGCAACACTCACAGGAAAGGATTCATGGTTTGGTATCCCCCCCATTTTATTGAAACCAGTGGTCGGCATATTGGGCATGTTCGCCCCAAAACATAGCCCACTGAAGGATACGCCCGCTTTATTATCGTTTCTGCAACGCACCCTCACCTACCGTACCGGCAAGGCACACGCTATACTCGGATGGCAACCGCAGATAGATTTGCAAACCGGCATTGCAAGTTGTATACCGTATCTACAGGAAAAGGGATTATTGAGGTCATGACCGCTTTTGGTGTCGTGGTGGCAATTGTCATTATCCTTGTATTTGTCTGGTGGATTTTGATTGAAACAGAAGGGGTTTATCTGGGACGGCGTGCGGTCATATTCCTCTATGACCTTTATGCAAGACGCTACGATAACATCAAACAATTTCAGCCAGAATACGAGCAATGGCTGATTGCCAAGCCCTTAATGGGATTAATCGAACCACATAAAAGCCCTTTAATGCTCGATGTTGCGACAGGTACGGGGCGCGTTCCACTAGCCATGCTAGATAATCCGATTTTTCAGGGGCGCGTGATCGGCATTGATCTCAGCCGAAAGATGCTCAAGCAGGCATCAAAAAAGCTCAAATCACACACTGATCGCGCACCACTAATCTGGGGACCGGCGGAAAATCTGCCGTTTCCTGATGATGTTTTCGATGTGGTCACCTGTCTGGAATCCTTAGAATTTATGAGTAATCCTGAACGCGCCTTGCAAGAGATCACTCGCGTATTGCGCCCCGGCGGGGTTTTGCTCATCAGCAACCGTATCAATACGCCATGGATGCCCGGTAGATTGTGGAGCGAGACAGAACTCTGTGATCTGCTCTATGAATATGGCATTGACGAGATGCAAACCGAACCTTGGCAAATGGATTATCAAAAACTCTGGGGACGCAAAGCCGGTCATACAGAGCCAACAGGTGCAATTCCCTTAGGGGAACTCCTCTATTGCCCACGTTGCCCTGATTACCCGCTAATTGAACGGGATGGGGAGTGGTTCTGTACTGAATGCAAGGCATGGACACGCACTGCAGAAGATGGCGTGATTGAACTTCAGCCCCTCTACACCGAGAACCACTAATCATCTCAAATATCAGTTTTCTCTTTTGCCAAACATTTACGGATATGTATGCCAGTTTTCCATTACAATAAAGGTGTATTTATATGCCTATACTAATGGTTGATAAAAATGTTAGACGCAGAAGCCCTTTACAAACGGGGCGTGTCAGCAATCAAGAACAATGACTTCGAAACCGGACGAAAACTGCTCACACGTTCTTTAAAACTCCACAGGAAAAATGATAAAGCATGGGTATGGATCGCCCGTACCTACAATGACCCCGCACAACAAATTAAATGTCTTGAACGCGCACATGCTATTAATCCGAATAACCCCAGAACATTGGAAACGCTCAACCAAATACGGGCAAAATCAATCAGCACACACGCTCTCAGCGGTAGCCAGCAAGCGCAGATCAATAGGTTATTACAGGATGCAGAAAAAGCGCTCAACCACAATGATGCAGAAGGCGCGGTTAGCTTGTGGGTGAAGGTGCTCGATATTGAGGTCGATCATCCTGAAGCCATCAAACAAGCGGTAAAAACATTGATTAAACTCAGATATCACGAAGACGCTGAAGAACTCTTATGGCGAGCGATTGATAGCAATACAACGCAGGTCGCGATCTATCATACGGCTTATGATATGGCAGAGCGTAACCACGGCAATGATCGATTAGATGCAATCCGTCGTAAGCTCATGCAAATGCCAGATACACACGATACTTTATTTATTCGCATGGCACAGAACTTCCTCGACACAAGTCAACAAACACACGCCATCAAATCACTCGAACGCGCCTTGCGCTTATATCCAGACCATCAAAAATTGCTTGTTCTCATGGGCGATGCTCAGTCAGAAATGGGATACGCTCATCAGGCTGTTGTCTATTATAATCGCGCCGCAAAAATCAGTACGTCCACGCCGGAAGGTAAAGAAGCGGACAAAAAATTACAGGCTTTTCCGCCAGTGCTCACCGACAAAGAACGTGGGAGCACAGCCCTAGCATGGCGCGAAGTCTGCGG
>JGI12048J13642_10370255_pt1 | contig 12440 bp, 11 predicted proteins | sample ElkSlonscriptome_16_FD_13642 | JGI IMG/M metagenome (IMG submission 13642) | reverse complement strand
ACTGACTCAGTCAGCTTGGGCGTCAGCTTGGGCGAGTTGTGTAGGTAGAGAAACCTCACCACGCGGACGAGCAACGAAACGAGGGGTAAACGTGCTGTCTTCGGGCACTTCAACGACCATCTCGTCGAATGAGCCTCCTTCTCGACCATAGCGCACCACTTCCAGTTCAACTTGACGCACGCCCCACTCTCGAGCTTGCGATAGAGCAGGAAACCACACATCAATCTGGTTGCGCTTGCGCCAGTGCAGGGTGTCTTCGACGATAAAAATATCTTGGGCATCGAGAAAGTCCTGATGTTTACCGTGGCCGCGTCCGTTGTGAAAGTTACCCAAGTCTTTAAGGCGCACCAGCGAACCATAAGGAATCTCTTCATCGAGTAAGTCACGGCTCACGGCAATGATACCTGGTTGGGTTCTCGCGCCAGTAGCCGTAATAAATGGGGTGCTGTCGGTTTGTGAAGCGTGTGAGTTGTAGCCAGTTGCCCGCACTCGGTAGGTCGGATAAACCGCCCTGTGGGGGCCGTAAGGTTCTGTTGTGACGAAGCTCGAGCGCACCTTGCGGGGTACGTCACGCACCACCACATCAGGGGTAATCGTAAGTGACACATCATCTGACAAGTCATACGTCAGGGCATTCGTAACAGTATCAAAGCGTTGTGCAGCAAGTTCAGCGGGGTTGACGAAGGCAGTGATTAAGGCACTCAGCGTTAAACCGATGACACTTAGTTTAATGCTAACGTGTTTCGACACCTTCACCTCCTAGAGCAGGCAGATTATCATATATACTTCATGTAACACACTGCCAGATTACAGACGGGCATACATTACGTGAACATGAAGTTCATCTTTCGTTTTTGCAAAAAACAGTGCAATACCGATTTTCGGTTGATTAGGCAAGAAATTAACTCGAGCAAAACGCGTGGGAAAAGCTACGGATGAAAGTAGGGCTAAAGGTAGAAATTAAACAAGCCCGCCTAGATTTCGGGCAGTAGGTTTTTGGGCAGTAGTTTTAGGCGGTAGGTTTTGGGCAGTAGGTTTAAGCGGAGTTTAAGCAGAATTTGGCTTGTATCACCCAACTGATTTGCCAATCAATCATTTACCTGACGCCCTATGCGCGTGCCAAAGATGTTTGTTGCATGTTGGACATAGTTTCGCTAACCGATGGCTCCATGCTTAAAAGCAAAACACACCGAGCAAACATACCGAGCAAAACATATACAGCACACGGGGCTCGAGCCAGCAAATATCTTACAGGCATTTTTCTTAACGTCACCCAAAGCCAAAAGACATACAAGCGCAAGTTACTGGGGTTCACAGGCTCTGCGGCGCGTGCTACACTTAGTATGCACGTATGCTTACAAAGTGGGTGTGCTTTTTTGTTTTTGTTTAACAGGCTAAAAAGACATTTTACTTTCGTAACAAAAGATTCATTGGTTATAAGCGACTACCCCCACACGATACTGCTCAATGATGTTGCATTCATCCACGGTCACGCACATTTGACCTACGTTTCACTTATCCAAAGGAGTTATCTATGTCTAACACCTCACTCGCCGAACGCCGCGCTCAGGCGGTTGCTCCGGCAGCGTATTCAATTCACCCTTTTTATCCGCAAAAAGCCCAAGGTTCCTACATTTGGGATGCTGATGGCACCAAATACCTCGACTGGAGTGTCGGTATTGCCGTTATGAACGTCGGTCATTCGCACCCGCACGTCATCGACGCTGTGAAAAAGCAAGCGGAGACCTTTCAGCACCTTTGTTTTGCGGTAGGCATGCACGAGAGTTATATCGAGCTTTCTGAAAAACTCAACGCAATTGCCCCCGGGAACAGTCCCAAAAAGTCATTTTTGATTAATTCTGGTGCTGAAGCCGTCGAAAACGCCATCAAAGTGGCCAGAGTTTATACTGGTCGGCAGGGTATTGTGTCATTTACCCATGCATTTCACGGGCGCACCCACATGGCGCTGTCGTTAACGGGCAAAGCCAACCCTTACAAAGCGGGTTTTGCGCCTAGGGCAGCAGAAATTTACCGGGTAGGCTACCCTTATTGCTACCGTTGCCCCTTTGGTGGCAAGCAAGACGGTCAGTGCTGCCAACACGATCTGGCGCATATTCGCGATTACATTAAAACCACTATCGGCGAAAGTGAAATTGCTGCTTTTGTGATGGAACCTGTGGCTGGCGAAGGCGGTTTCATTCCGGCACCGCCTGAGTTTTTGCAGGCGCTGCGGCAATACTGCGACGAGATTGGAGCCCTGTGGATCGATGACGAAGTGCAAGCAGGTATCGGACGCACAGGCGCGTGGTGGACAGTTGATCACTATGACCTTGAACCTGATTTGGTGTGTAGCGCCAAAGCGTTGTCTTCTGGTTTCCCGTTATCTGCCGTGATTGGCAAAGCCAGCATCATGGATGAGATTAAAGGCGGACAACTTGGTTCGACGTTTGGTGGTAACCCTACTTCATGTGCAGCAGCGCTAGCTACCCTCGAGGTCATCGAACAAGATAACCTGCTCGAGCGCGCCCGAGTCATCGGTACAACCATTCGCGCACGCCTAAAAACCTTGCAACAAGACCTACCGCAAATCGGCGACGTGCGCGGACTTGGTGCCATGATCGGCATTGAACTGGTACAAGATAGCAACAAAACCCCCCACACAGACGCTCAAGCAGCGGTAGTGAGCTATGCTCGAGAACACGGTTTGGTGCTGCTACCTACAGGCACGTACAGCAACGTGATTCGGTTGCTACCACCTCTGAATTTGAGCGATGCTGAACTTGAAGAGGGTCTGGAAGTGCTCGAGGGTGCCTTGCGGTATGCCTTAGAACCGCAAAGTGTGGCAGCTGACTAATCATTAGATCATACGAAAAAACCTCCCAGTTATTGATTCTGGGAGGTTAATTTTTGACATTATTCAGAGTGTTGTGTTACTCTTGCGTCGCTTCGACGTTTTCTTCTTGGCGGGCTTCAAGTTTGGCTTTAATGCGCTTAAGCACAGTAACTTCCTCGAGCGCCCTTTGATCCAACACGTCGCGGATACTGCGGATTTGGCTGTTGACACCCGGAATGACAATTTGCTCCAGTGCGTTCACGCGGCGGCTGGTTTTTTTGATTTCTTCGCCAACTTTGCGCAAGCGCGTTTCAGTAGCGGCGACTTGAATGAGGGCTTCGGTCAGTTTGCGAAACTGCGTCACACTGTCGAGCGTACGCGCTCCTGCGCCAATCGGAGAAAAAGGCAGTTGACTGCTAAATTCCGGTGCTTGTACTTGTGGCACTTTGACGCCGAAGAGGTTTTGAATTTGAATTTCGACCTCGAGCGACCCTCGTTCAGCTAAACTCAAACTTTCCACTGCTTCAGGCCCGTCCCACGCTTTAGCCAAAAAGAGACTAAAGTAGGCTTCTTGCGTAGCCGCGTTTAAGGCTTCACGGGCTGCCAAAGACTCTTTTACCAAGCTAAAAAACTCAGCAATCAGCGCGTCACGTTTGCGCTTGAGCAGGTCTGCACCACGGTTGGCGAGCTTGAGCTGATCGCGCCGTTGCAACAAATTCGAGCGGGTAGGGGCAATTTGCTCCGCCATTAGCTACTTCTGCCTGCGCCCCACAGTTCGTCCATCTTGGCACCATAATATTTGTCGATCTGATCGCGGCTCAAGCGGGTCAGTTCGCTCTTAGGCAAGTTGGACAAAATGCGCCAAGCAGTGTTGAGTGATTCGTCAATATCGCGGTCTTCACTGCCTTGGTTGATAAAGTGCTTTTCAAACTCGTCTGCAAACTTAAGATAAAGTTTATCGTTTTCAGACAAAGCATCTTCACCAGTAATCGCTACTAAGCGCCGCAAGTCAAGGCCGTTTGCATAGGCCGATTGCAGCTGGTCAGCTACGTTTTTGTGGTCTTTACGGGTTTTACCTTCACCAATACCGTTGTTCATCAGGCGGCTCAAGCTCGGCCCGGGGTTAATGGGCGGATAAATCCCTTGCGTGTGCAAGTTACGTGCTAGGTAAATCTGTCCTTCGGTAATGTAGCCCGTAAGATCAGGAATAGGGTGCGTAACATCATCATCGGGCATGGACAAAATGGGAATTTGCGTGACAGAACCGTCACGACCTTCAACCACGCCAGCACGTTCGTAGATGGACGCCAAGTCAGTGTACATATAACCCGGATAACCACGGCGACCAGGAATTTCTTCTCGAGCACCACCAATTTCTCTTAGTGCTTCGCAGTAGTTGGTCATGTCAGTCAGAATCACTAGCACGTGATAACCCTGTTCAAACGCCAAGTACTCAGCTGCTGTGAGCGCCATACGCGGGGTAAGCAAACGTTCTACCGCCGGATCATCAGCTTTGTTGAGAAATAGCACCGAACGCGCTAGTGCACCTGTGCGCTCAAATTCTTGAGTAAAGAAGGTAACTTCGCGTTGGGTCACACCCATAGCCGCAAAAACGACCGCAAACTCTGAACCTTCCCCAAGTACTTTAGATTGGCGGGCAATCTGCGCCGCGAGTTCGTTAGCAGGAAGACCAGAACCTGAAAAGATGGGGAGCTTTTGACCACGCACCAAGGTAATCAAGCTATCAATCGTCGAGATACCTGTTTGAATAAACTCTTCGGGCTTACGGCGTGATACCGGATTAATAGGCGCACCACCGATAGGCAAGCGTTTATCAGCAACAACAGCAGGGAGACCGTCAATGGGCGCACCACTACCGTTAAAACGGCGACCAATCATGTCTTTGGATACACCCAAACGCGCCACATCTTCGACCAAGCGCACAGTTGTTGAGGATAAGTCAATACCCGAGGGTTCCTCAAACACCTGCAACACGGTCACTTCATCAGAAACTTCAATAACCTGACCGCCACGTTCACGACCGCGCCCATCAGTAATGCGGACGATGGCGTTATAAGAAAGGTCAGGGGCGTTTTGCAAAAACAGCAACGGTCCGGAGACGTAGCTGACTTCGCTGTATTCTTTAGTGAGCAAGTTTTTTGCCACAGTGCCTCCTTAGGCTTCTACCGCAAAAGCGTTGTCGAGTTCGCGCAAGACACTGGTTTTGTAGTCTTCAAACTCGTCTTCGGCTACGTAGCGGGCGCGGTTTACTTTTTCCATAACCGGATCTTGAAGTAGATCGTCGACGGTCGCACCAGCGGCTAAGGCTTTGCCAGCGGTATCGTTGAGTTTAATGATCATCTGCAACATGCCGTACGCTTTTTGCAATGAGCAAGACGCGTCAACCGGGTCGAAACCGTTTTGCTGCAAGAAATCCTGCCGCAAAATGCGCCCAATTTCAATGATCAGACGTTCTTGGTCTTGCAAAGCATCTGGCCCCACCAACTGCACCACTTCTTGCAAATCGGCTTCGCGCTGCAACAAATTGACGGCTTTTTCACGATATTCAACATAGTCTTCGGCCACGTTGTCGCTGTACCAGTCGTCAAGAATGCTGCCAAACAGCGAGTACGAACGACTCCAGTTAATGGCCGGGAAGTGACGACGACGCGCTAATGACGCATCAAGCGCCCAGAAACAGCCCGTAATCCGCAACGTTGACTGGGTAACAGGCTCAGAAAAGTCCCCACCAGCTGGCGACACTGCACCAATAATAGATACAGCACCTTCTTCGCCTGAGAGGGTCGTAACCCGACCACCACGCTCATAAAATGCTGCCAAACGTGACGCCAAGTAAGGTGGGTAACCTTCTTCAGCGGGCATTTCTTCGAGGCGGGAAGCAATTTCGCGTAAAGCTTCTGCCCAGCGGCTGGTTGAATCAGCCATGATAGACACCTTATAGCCTTGATCGCGGAAGTACTCCGCCAAGGTAATGCCCGTGTAAATAGAAGCTTCCCTAGCTGCTACCGGCATGTTTGAGGTGTTGGCAATAAGCACTGTGCGGTGCATAAGTGGGTTACCCGTTTGGGGATCTTCGAGTTCGGGGAACTCCACGAGCACATCAGTCATCTCGTTACCACGCTCACCACAACCCACATACACCACGATATCGGCGTTACCGAATTTTGCAATTGACTGCTGCGTGACGGTCTTACCCGAACCAAAAGGCCCCGGAATAGCAGCCGTACCACCCATGGTGAGTGGGAACAGCACATCAAGAATGCGCATGCCCGTAAGGAATGGCGTCACTGGGTCAAGTTTGCGGGTCACTGGGCGGGCTTGGCGTACTGACCAAGGGTGATAGAGTTTAAGCTCAGTACCGTCCTCGAGCACAGCAATAACATCCTCGAGCGTATACTCGCCAGCACCCTTCATGTCTTTGATTTTGCCGCCCTTATCAGGGGGTACCAAAATTTTGTGGGTAAACGCAAATTCAGGCACCGTACCGAGCACGTCGCCGCCTTTAACCTCATCGCCTGCTTTAACTTGCGGCGTAAATTGCCACTTGGCTTCGCGAGACAGCGAGTTAACGGTGATACCTCGGTCAATATACGTACCAGATACTTCTTGAATTTTATCTAAAGGGCGCTGAATGCCGTCAAAAATACCGTTGAGCATGCCCGGCCCTAGTTCTACTGCCAAGGGCAAGTCAGTGGATTCAACGGGTTCACCGACGGTTAAACCGCCTGTTTCTTCGTATACCTGTACGAATGCTGTGTCACCATTCAAGCGAATGATTTCACCAATGAGTTGATCTTCACCGACCCGCACAATATCGTACATGCGCGACCCCATCATACCCTCGGCAATGACCGCAGGGCCAGAGATGCGCTTGATTTTGCCTTTAATATTATCAGCCATGGAAGCCTCCTAGCTCAATCGAGTTTGATGTCAAAACCGATGGCACTGCGCACCAAGTTTTGCATGTATGCCTTGGCATCGTCATCACTTTCGGCAAATGCGGCACCGAGACTAGGCATCGATAGTAGCACGGGCAAATCGCGTCCGCGCATAATGCGTTCGGTGCTCACATTGGGGTCAGGAATTAACCCCGCATCTACGGCAACCAAACCGTAGTCCTCTGAAGTGATGATGTCTTCTAGAGCGTTTTGGGCGCTGTCATTATCCGCTTCGCGCACTTCGACGCCAGCAAGCCGAAAGCCGGTTGCCGTTTCGCTGTCAGTAAGAATAATCATCTTAGGCACGGCCAAGCTCCTTTTCGAGCTGTGCGTTGGGCACACCGTAAAATTTACCCCGAGCGAGTAACCGCAAGCGTGCCGTCTCGGCTTCTTTGAGGCGCAAGTAGTACACCACCACGCCAATACCGAGGGGTTCTTTGAAGTACAGTTGGTGCGCTGACGCATCCAAGCTCTCGCGCAACACGGCTTCGGCTTCACTTAGGTTGGCTGCGTCTACGACTTCTGCAAAACTGGTGCTCGAGAGTTCTTGCAAATTACCGCCCTCACGAATGAAGTTAGCAAACATCTCAGCAGATACTTCTTTGCCACCGCGAATAAAAAGATCGGTTGACGCACTGTCGTTACCGCGCACCTTGAGGGCGGTGCGAATATTCGTCGCGTCAATTTCACGCTTAAGGTAGCGGGCAAAATCTCGCGAGTGGTCAGTGGTATCAAGCGCCTTAAAAAGCGACTGATAGTAGTTGCGATCTAACGTGAGTTCTAAGCCAAGGAGGCTCGAGTCAGACGCATAACTGCGCACCGCCCGACTGAACGCCCGTGACAAAGGATGCTTAGTAACGGCAAGCGCTTGGGCTGCTGACGGTAAATCAGCCGCTTCCAACATGCGCTCAGCAGTCGCCTGCTTAAGTTCGCCTACAGTCATAAGCGAACCACTAGCATCTTCTGCGCCACGTCCGGCGTGCTTGGCTCTAGCAACGGCTTTGAGGTTATTAAGATCGAAACGCAAAAGCAATAAACCTACTAGCGTCTGCGGGTCACCATCGGAAAAACGTAGGATCTTGTGGGTGACGGCGTCAAAGTTGCTAGCAATGGCTTGATCGACTGCTGCTAAACCCTTGTGGGTCGCTTCGGCTTCTTCGAGGGCGTGCACGTAAGGTGACTGCGCGAGTTCGTTGGTGAATGCCGAAAAGCTCGAGGTCGCCAGCAAGTTATTGTACGCTTCTGGCGACAGCAGCGAGGCTTTGAGCGCCCGCACTCGAGCGTTGATGTAAGCGTAACTCGAGGGCATCGTTAACTCGCAAACAGCGTCTGCGACACGTCAGACGCAAGTTCATCACGCGCCGCTTCGAGCCTAGCGGTTAGACTATTAGACACCATCACGTTGGTTTGGGTTTTGACCCGCACGCCACCGTGTACGCTTTTGTCGGTTTCAACGCCAGCGTCAACACCGCGTTCTTTAAGAGCATCACTAATGAGTTTTTTGTCGCTCGGGTTGACGATAACACTGGCTACTTTGGAATCACCCAAAGACTCGAGCACTTCATCGAGCAATTTAGGTAACACCTCTTGGTAGCGTTTTTTGTCTTTGATAAGGGCGTCAATTTGCTCTCTTGCCCCATCGAAGGCGTTTTCTACCAGTTCGTGTTGGGTGCGAAGTTTAAGTGACGACGCCTCGAGTTGTGCTGCACTCTTACCCCGTACGATCAACGCCTCGTGTTGGTTTTCAGCGGTGCGCTCCCGTTGGGATGTGAGGTTAGCAGCGTCTTCTTTGGCGTCAGCAACAATCTCCGAGGCACGCGATTTTGCCTCGGAGATGATGGCGTCAACTTCTGCTTGGGCTTCGCGTTTAAGCAAAGCTTCTAGGTTCGCCATGAATTATCCAATCTGACCGTTCAAGAAGAAAGCAATCACGAAACCGAAGATGATGATGGTTTCGGGAATCACTAGGTAAATAAGAATCTGACCGAAAGCTTCGGGGCGTTCTGCTAGGGTGCCTGCACCCGCGCTACCAATCGATGCTTGGGCGATACCGACGCCAATAGCCGCTAAGCCAATGGCTAAACCAGCACCGACGCCTACAAGACCTGCACCCGTGCTAAGGGCACCGGCTCCTTCGGCGAGTGCTTCGCCTTCTTGCGCCATACCAATGCTTACCAAAAAGGCGACAACCAACAACAAAACGACATTACCGATAATTTTTTTCATGCTTCTCCTCCAAAAAAGCGAAATGGCTTATAAGGGCGACCATTTTCCTCATAAAACCCAAACTTCGTGAAAAACTCCACGTATTGCAAACGCAAAGGTTGCAACGTGTGGCCAATGATTGTGAGCGCTAAAGCAATCAAATGTACGCTCGCGCCAACGACAATACCAAGTAATGGCCCAATCACAGGCAAGGTACCTGATACTGCAAACCCTAAATCCGTCGCTAAGTTGGCAACTAGTGCAGCCGACAAACCAACTGCGAAAAGACGCAAATAGCTAAGAATGTTACCAGAATTCGAGATGATCTCCACGAGCATAAGCGGCACGCCAGACATCACGACAGCAAACAAAAAGATGATGAACCCGAGAATCACGAATGCACCTATAAAGGTGTTGAGATTCTCAGTTAAAAAACCATACGAAAACACCACAATGGCAGACAAACCAGCCAGCATGCCGATGCTTTCCCACAGGTGGTGACTGTTGTAGTGACGGTACGCGTAAAACGCCCGAATCGCCCAACCACCGAGTACTTGCAAGACACCGAACGCAATAGCAGCAAGTAGCAGCGGGGTAAATTTTTCTACCCGCAAAAGCATAATAGGAATGAGCCCCGCAGCACCTTCGTGGTGGTGCAGCGTCGAGTAGAAGATAGGAAACCCCGGCGGGAAGCGCTCTAAGAGGTTACCAAAGAACTCCCCAAAGATAATCCCAAAACCAATCGACCACGCCGCACACCAGTTAATCACGGTGCTAATAACCGGTAATACCTTAGGACTCAAGGTGATTCCCAAAGGCCCTAGGTCGAGTTCTTGGCCGTTTTTGGCGCGCTTACGAAACCACCACGCGAGTGCCAAAAACAACAGCCCAAAACCAATATCACCAACGACTAACCCGAAGTAAAACGGGAAGAAAACAGCGAGCGTCCAACTAGGATCAAACGATGCATACTTAGGTGGCGCAAACAACGACAGCAACCCTTCAAAGGGTTTGACCCAGCCCGGGTTATCGAGCTTAACAGGCACGCCATGATCCAAAATGGCATCCGCGTGGCGCACTTCGATGATGACGCCAGAGCCAAAACGTTCCTGCAACGCACTCGCAGCCTGCTGGCTTTGGTCACTGGGTAACCAACCCTCGAGCGCAAAACTGTAGCGCCCGGCACCCAACTGGGTTAACGCGTCGTAGCGGTGGCGTTCGTCAAGGGCATGTTGGTGAATAGCACGCATGGCTTCGGCGTGTTCACTAGCAATACTATCGAGTTCACTGTTGATTTCTTCAACGCGTCCTGGCAGGCTTTCTTGCTGTTCGCGCATGCGCGTTAAATCATCAGCGACGTTGTCTTGCTTGTGAGGTAGCTCGAGCACCCCAATACCCAAACGCGTCAGTAAGCCCTGCACGGCCTCGGTATCTTTTTGTAAAGACACTGCGAGCACCAGATAGTCGCGGCCATAACTTTGGCTCACGAGTACAGCGCGGTCTTCGAGTTCACTGCTCACAGCAGCCTCGAGTTCAGCTAGGGCGTCGCGGCTGACGATAAACGGCAGCGCCCGCAAGTAGCGACTCTCATCGAGGAGGCCTAAACTACTCTCGAGCTGCGTCATAATCGGCAAATAGGTCTTGATGGTCTCGAGGGTTTCTCGAGCTTGGCTGCGTTCGCGGGTGAGTGTGTCAACGCGGGCGCTGATACCTTCTAGGTACTCGAGCTGTTCAGCCGCCGCTTGCTTGGCAATATCTGGCATAGCAGCATCTGCGGGTGTGCTACCGAGTGACAAAGCGTCCAAGAGCATCTGGCTTTCAGCAAGCACTTTGTCTTGGGTTTCTTTGGCGGTTTTGATGTCGCCTGTCAGTTCAAAATTGCCGAGCACCTCGTGGCTGACAGGGTCAAGCTGGACAACACCGAGACGTTGTAAAAACGACAGCACCGCAGTCGCTTCGCTGCGTCTGCCGACGACAAGTAGTTTGTCCATCTCGGCGATCACGGCAAGACACGCTCCACAATGAGATCGACGGCTTCTTCTTGGTGCTTTTTGGCATTCTCGCGCAGGTTCGACACCACTTTGTTGGCGTCATCAAGTACTTCTTTGCGGGCGCGTTCGCTGGCACTGCGGGCGTCTTTGAGGCGCGCTTCTGTGTGTTTTTCCGCGTCACTACGGGCTTGGGCACGCAGTGAGCTGGCTTCGTCTTCTGCTTGGCGGATGATCTTGGCCGCTTCTTCGCGGGCTTCATCGACTTCAGCAGCGAGAGATTTTTCGTAATCAACGAGTTCTCGCAGTAACGTTTCGCCTTGGGCTTGCAAGTTGCCCTCCTTTCTGGTGAGCGCACGCGCAGCTTGGCTGCACTTACGTGGCTCGAGTCCTGTGTCGTGCGTTGTGATTAGACAATTCCCCATGGATCACGCTAATAACCAAGCAATTTAATCATCAAGCAATTCAGTCAAGCATTACGCGGTTCTCACGTGTCATGTTTAAAGTTGAAATAACCAACGCATGGTCACAAACATCTCACGTCATCACAGCAACGGCTCTCAGGTATCACCAACAGCACCGTCACTAGCTAACGTTCACCTCGGTTGCACGTTTATCATTTCACACAGCGCAGTTACTGCCATGTGACCTACGATCATCCGCACCTAACGATCACCCGCAAGGGATAAATTCGATCACCCGCAAGGGATAAATTGCAAGGCGGGGTGCAAGTGAGGGCATAAAAAAACGCGACAATTGCCGTCTAAAAGACATTAACCTCGCGCTTAGCGCGGTTAAGCATAACACACAATTTTGCGCCGCTGTCAACGCTGCTACTCAGGTAAACCCCCTTGCTGACGAGTAACGACCTTCATCAACTGGAAAATACGCGCAACTGGGACGTTTGTCCTTAAGCCCCTTCATAGACGCGCACCTGCTACCGTTTTAAAAACATCAGCCAAACTCAGCGAACGTGCAACGTAACCATACAACACACCATCTTGTGTTGATTCAGCCAATCGTTTGAGCATGTTAACCCCAACGTGACGAAACGCTGTAATAAGCCAATGATATTCACCAAGAAGACCTATTTATAACCAACTTTATAGCCAACATCGTGTCAATGTGTACACCTCAACTAAAAGCTTATATACTAATACGAGATTGACTGACTTACGTCATAATCATATTATAGTCATATTGCTTTTTACCAAACTGATGAGATAGACGTAGCGGCTCAAAGGCAAAATCTATAGCGTCATGAGTGAATCCGTCTAACATAACCACGTTGCTGTGACTTTCTGTACTGGTTACCTTGACGCCTGCTATACCAAGAAGACATCAAGCATCTCATAAAAATCAAGCATCTCATAAAAAACGCCTCGAGCTACCCCGAGGCGCATCCACGATTAACTAACTATAATTAAACTAACTAGGCCTACCAGTCAATTGGCG
>JGI12048J13642_10565008_pt1 | contig 12441 bp, 9 predicted proteins | sample ElkSlonscriptome_16_FD_13642 | JGI IMG/M metagenome (IMG submission 13642) | reverse complement strand
TGGAATCTTCAGTTGGACGCTGTGAAGGGAGCGTTTGCGGTGGTGCAGGGCAAGGCATAACGACGAATAATAGTTGTTCTATTGCGAGGAGTTATAACGCGGCAATGCGCCGCCACAAGCGTGCCAATCGCGGTGTAACGATGTTCACCCAACAGGTGACCTAACAAGCCGACTGAGAATATTTGTAATTTCAAACTCTTATCTGACGCGCGTGGTGGTCAACTGAGGATTCTGGGTTCAAGGCCCGGACAGAGTCTTTAGAAAGGCTGCCTGTCAATAGGCTTGATTCGTCAGGTCTTCAACCTTTCTTTTCCGCATTCAAAATGATCCACTCCTGTAGCAACGAAATTTCTCTTTTGCAGGGTAATGGGGAATTTGCTGTTACAGGTTCTGTTGCGGGTTTCTTCAGCTTCGATAAGCAGGCGAATAAATTTCTCAGATATGGCTCTAACCCTTGCGCTGGTAACTCGTGGAGCCTCGCCAGATTGTGGATGCCCTGTATAACGCTGGGCCAAAATTGATGGCCAGTGCCGCTGTATCGAAAATGGTTATTAAAGCGGTAGTCAGAACTTGCTGCCGATACTTCGAGTTGCTCAACGATGTATCTGTCAATAAATGACATCAGAGCCAATAACAGGGGTTGGCTTGTTCCATCTGCTTCATTGGGTAGAATGGGACTGTCTGATTGCATGGCATCACTGGTTTGAGCAAGGTAAACCTCAGCGAATTGCTGATTTTGCCACTGTTGTTTTAATCTGATGAGCCCCGCCCGATACTCACGGCTAAGAGAAGTGATGAGTTGCTTACGTCTTTGAATCAGCAGTTGGTTGGTGGGTCCTTGCAAAACTTCCTTTACTGAATCTTTATCGTCTTCATTGTTTTGTTTCTTGCCAGCGCCATCTTTTCTGCTATCCACTTCATCGGCCGGTGTTATCGTGTTCAATTTGCCATTGGATTGCGTGGGATGCCGGAATAAATCGGCTTGCTGCCAGAGAAAGAATTCAAGTGGGTGCAGGCCCAATACAACAAACTCTCTATCGGCATGCTGGTGCAGCGCCTTCAAGTTACTGGCGTTCAGTGGGATGTCCAACGCTGAAACGACGCCGCTGCGAGGATAGCCCGGCACGCTGTCAAGGTAACCTGGTAGCAGGGGTGCAGCATCCAAAGCAGAAAACAGGGAGTAGGCTTGTCGTGGTTGCTGCAAGTAATGCCAAAGCGGCCCTGCCTGATAAATCGCCCATAAACCAATCAGGCTGGCATGAGCAGATTGCCATGCCGCTCTGGCACTTGTCAGGTGTTCATCAGTAGTTGTTTCAATAAAGGTTTCAATGGCATGCTGCAGTACGCCGCTGTCATCGATTGCTTGCTGATGCAGAGTCAGTGCTACTTGATTAATGCGATCCTTTCGCCTGCTATCACAGGAGGAACTGGCTGTTGTGACGTCTGTTGAGGAAGGTGCTGATACGGCTGGTTCAGGCGGGGTATCTGCAGGGTCTGGCGAGTTGTTTGCCTTGGATTTGTTGTCTAAGCCATTCTCATGCTGATCGCATCCGTTAGCGAATAAGACAATTGCTAATAGCACAGCTGTGGTTTTTAGGGGGCGATGTTGTTGGCTGGTTGGCAGAGGCAACGATACACTCTCGCAAATAGTGCTTTCATTCAATTAGTAGTGCTTTCATTCAATTAGAATGTTCATAGTTTCCAATTTAAAGTAACTGTTGGCTAGCGCAAACTCATGGTTTGCCATTGCTGGCGCTCAGCATGTTCAGCCAAAATTGAATCCGGGTCTACCACTATCGGGTTACCCACTTTTTCCAACAGGGGAATGTCGTTATGACTGTCACTGTAGAAGCAAGCACTCTCCAGGTCGTAAGGCCTGTCATTGAGCCAGCAGTTAAGGCGTTCAACCTTGCCGCTTTGATAGCTCGGTGTGCCAACAACATGACCGGTATAGTGGCCATCGACAAACTCGGGTTCGGTGGCTATTAAATCATCCACACCGAGTTCTTCTGCGATCGGTTCGGTGACGAAGCGGTTCGTTGCGGTAATGATGAGACAAAAGTCGCCGGCTTGCCGGTGTCGGCTTAATAGCTGCCGGCCAGCGGGCAAAATCATCGGTAAAACCACTTGTTCCATAAATTGTTGGCGCCAATTGAGCAGTGTGGGTAGTGGCTCTTTAGTCAGAGGCTCCAGTGCAAAGCGCAGGTAACGGTGAATATCCAGCTCTCCATTGACGTAGTCCTGATAAAACTGATCGTTGGTGCGCTTGTAAATATCTGGGTCAACTACGTTTTTGCTAATTAGGAAATCGCCCCATGCGTGGTCGCTGTCTCCGGCAATGAGGGTATTGTCAAGATCAAAAATTGCTAAAGCCAAACTCACTTCTCCCGCATAAATAAATGCTTAGTCGAGGTTATTTTGAGTTTTCGGTGTCATCTCGTTGCCGGTGGTAAGTTTAGCAAACTAAATTTAGTCTTTGTACTCAGTGGGGATGATTAGCCAGTACCCGCTAATCCACATCAAGTCCTGCTAGCGGGTCTCTTCACTAAGAAACGGAGAGGTGCCAACCTTTATACTATCAACCATTCCTGGAGATGTATCGCTTGTGGTCACTGCTTTTCTGTCCCTGTAAGTCTATTGTTCGGTCGCACAATATGTTTCCAGACACGTGAACGTTGCCAATGTTTGAATCTCGAGGTCGAGTTGTGGAACAATGTGGAAAATATAGAAGGATGCGATGAGTGATTGATGCAGAGGGTTATCGTCCTAATGTGGGCATGATTATGTGCAACGACCAGTGCCAGGTATTCTGGGCGCGACGCATTGGACAGGATTCATGGCAGTTTCCGCAGGGAGGGATCAAGCAAGAAGAAAATCCTGAACAGGCATTGTATCGCGAGTTGCAGGAAGAAGTGGGTTTGCCTGCCGAGGCGGTCGATATCATTGGCATGACACGGGGTTGGTTGCGTTACCGATTGCCGAGGAAAATGATTCGTCACGACTCATATCCGGTTTGTGTCGGACAAAAGCAAAAGTGGTTCATGTTGCGGCTGAAAGCAGATGAGGAACTGATCAAAACCGATTACACCTCGCAGCCCGAGTTTGATGGTTGGCGTTGGGTTAGTTATTGGTATCCAATTGGGCAGGTGGTGTCCTTCAAGCGCGAAGTATACCGCCGTGCTATGCGTGAATTTGCACACATTTTGTTTAAAAATAAATAGCGGGTTGGTCAAAGTAAGTAACTTGCAGAACACTAACAAACAGCCTTTGGTGCCAAATTAGACGGTTCGAAATTAGATAGTTTTCATCCTGAAACGGCTTCCATGCCGTTTCGCGGAGTCGTAAAGTAAAATGTCGATTTTACTTTGCTCGCAAAATCAATCGCTTAGGCGATCGATTTTGGCAGTACTTCCCTGTACTGCGTTAGTGCACATCAAAAATTGGCGATTCTGGATGAGCACTAGATAAATTGTTAAGCAAAAATAATTAGTTGCCCGAGTTCATTAGCTGGACATTCAGACCAAACCATCACCGATGCATTTGTTCTTAAGCGCGCCTTAATTGTCCTTACATCTGTGTTTTTCCGTTGGTCAACCCGTCAACAGAATGCCGATTGCTGTTGGAGAACATGATGACATTATGCTGAACGTACTGAGAAACATAGTTCAGGAGGTCAATTCTGCCCCTGATTTGTATGGAGCGCTGGATATTATCGTTGATCGCGTCCATAGCGCGATGAATGCTGAAGTTTGCTCGATCTATTTACTAGACAGCGAATCCCGCCAGTATATTTTAATGGCCACTCGTGGGCTTAATCCCGATGCTGTCAGCAAAGTTCGTATGGGTCAATCGGAAGGGCTGGTCGGTTTGGTAGGTGCGCGCGAGGAGCCGCTTAATCTGCATAATGCCCCTGCTCACCCAAGATTTGTCTATTTTCCAGAGACTGGAGAAGAGCATTACAAGTCATTTTTGGGTGTCCCCATCATTCATCATCGGAAGGTGTTGGGTGTGCTGGTGGTGCAACAGCACGACAGTCGTTTATTCGACGAAGGTGAAGAGGCTTTCCTGGTTACTATCTCCGCCCAGCTCGCCGCTGTTATTGCCCATGGCGAAGCGACCGGGAGCTTGTCCGGCCTGGACTTTACTGGTCAGGCAACCAAGGATATTTGCTTCAAAGGAGTGGCCGGCTCTCCTGGTGTTGCCATTGGTGTGGGAAAGGTTATCTATCCACTCGCGGATTTAGATGCAGTTCCTGATAAGATCTGCGCCGACATTGAAGCCGAAGTGCTGTTTTTTCAGGAGGCCGTTACCATCGTTCGTCAAGACATTCGGCAGGTAGGCGAACGGCTTGCCAGTCAACTCCGTCCCGAAGAGCAGGCTTTGTTTGATGTGTATCTTGGGATGCTCGACGATTCCGCCTTGTCTGGTGAGGTAATTAATTTAATTCGCCAGGGTCACTGGTCGCAGGGTGCGCTACGGGACGTGGTAGAGGAATATGTCAGACATTTTGAAGCTATTGCTGACCCCTACCTAAGAGAGCGCGCAGTGGATATCAAAGATCTCGGTCAGCGTGTGTTAGCTCATCTGCAGCAAGAAGACCTGTCCCCAAAACCAGAATATCCTGACGGAACCATCCTGATTAGTGATGAACTGACCCCGTCGATGTTGGGCGAGGTGCCGCGGGAAAAGCTGAGAGCGCTTATTTCTGTCAAAGGTTCGGGTAATTCCCATGTGGCTATCCTCGCCAGAGCCATGGGTCTGCCCTGTGTTATGGGTGTAGTGGCTTTGCCGATCAATAAGCTGGAGGGCTGGGATATTGTAGTGGATGGCTACAATGGGGAGGTATACAGCCATCTGTCATCAGAACTGATGGGTTTTTATACCAGTATCATAGCAGAAGAGGAGCACATTGCCCGAGGCCTTGAAGCGCTGCGGGACCTGCCTTGTGTGACTAAAGATGGTCATCACGTTCCCCTTTGGGTTAATACCGGGCTGATGACTGATGTCATGCGTTCCTTAAGTCATGGAGCTGAAGGCGTGGGCCTTTACCGAACCGAAGTGCCCTTTATGATTAACGATCGATTTCCCAGTGAAATCGAACAACGTGACTGTTACCGCGAGCAATTAGAAGCGTTTGCTCCTTCCTTTGTCACCATGAGAACCTTGGACATTGGTGGTGACAAAGCTCTCAGTTATTTTCCGATCACTGAAGAAAATCCTTTCCTGGGCTGGCGTGGCATCAGGGTGACGCTGGATCATCCCGAGATTTTTCTGGTCCAGGTAAGAGCTATGCTAAAGGCCAGTGAAGGGCTGGATAATCTGCGGATACTGTTACCGATGATCTCCAATGTTTCCGAGGTGGAGGATGCTTTGCATCTGATCTACCGGGTTTATCATGAGGTCAGAGAGGAGGGCATTAGCGTTAAAATGCCACCTGTAGGAGTCATGATTGAAGTACCCAGCGCGATTTTTCAGGTCAAAGAAATTTCGGAACGGGTCGACTTTATCAGCGTGGGCAGCAATGATCTGACCCAATATATGTTGGCTGTTGACCGCAATAACCCGAGAGTGGCCTCCCTCTATCATAATTTCCACCCCTCGGTATTGCAGGCCTTGTGTAAAATTGCCCGTGATGCCCATGCAGTGGGCCGTCATGTGGGGATTTGCGGTGAACTGGCAGGCGATCCGGGAGGGGCTATTTTATTGATCGCTATGGGATACGATGTGCTTTCGATGAATGCCGTGAGCTTGCCGCGAGTGAAATCCGTGCTGCGCTCAATCTCACTGGAATGGGCGCAAGATTTATTGAGGCGTCTGTTGCTTCTTGATAACGCTGAGGTAGTTAAAAGTACTCTTGAGTTGGCACTAAAAGAGGTTGGTTTTGATCAGTATAGTCGTCCTCATCGACTGAATTAGTCGCTTTTCGCCAGTCGTCTATCCTTTCCTTATTATAATTGCTACCCCTCTCCCCATTCCTTAATGATTTCTCATTTGGTCGTTTTTTGCGCAAATTCGGTGTATATTCCTACCTAATGTTAGTGTGTATGTTCTAAAAGCCTCTGATAGCATGATAGTGTTCAGTCAAAAAGCACGTAAGTCATTGGAGTAATTTTGCTTTTATGTCTATTGAGGTGGGTGTCGGTCTGCTAAATTTATGGAAAGCAGACTTAACGAAATAGGTAATCACCAACTAAAGTAATTTTATGAGGTAGCCAACTTTTTCCATATTAAGTGAGTAAGTAGATGAGCATTCGCCAATTCGCAGGAGAAAAACGGCCAAAAGTAGGATTAGCCTTGGGCGGCGGCGGTGCCTTGGGTGGAATCTATGAAATCGGGACACTCAGAGCCTTAGACGAAGCTTTGGTGGGTGTGGATTTCAACGACTTATATGCGTATGTAGGTGTCAGTGCTGGTGCGTTTGTTGCCGCCAATCTGGCAAATCAAATGACGACGGCACAGATGTGTCGGATATTCGTCAAAAATGAAGCAGATGTTCATCCGTTTCATCCCGGTGTGTTTTATCGTCCTGCTGCCCGTGAATACCTGCGTCGGGCTGTCACTGTGCCAGGTTTGTTATTAGAAGCCTGTGCTAAGTTTGTGGGCAATCCTCGTGATCAGAGTTTTTTGGAAGCGCTGACCGTGCTAGCTCAGGCAGTGCCTTCCGGTATATTTGAAAATGATCGTGTCCACGAGTACCTTGAACGCAGCTTTAGTCTGTTGGGGCGAACCAACAATTTCCGCAAGTTGCGGCGTCGGCTTTATTTAGTGGCCGCAGATGTGGAAAGTGGAGAATCAGTTCACTTTGGTGCGCCGGGCTTTGATCATGTTCCCATTTCTAAGGCGGTGCAAGCGAGTGTTGCAGCTCCTGCACTTTACACGCCGGTTGAGATTGATGGCCGTTTTTACTTGGATGGTACACTCCACAAAGGTATGCATGCATCGGTGGCCCTTGAAGACGGAGCTGACCTGGTGTTCGCTATCAATCCCGTTGTGCCCGTGGATGTGCAGTCTGCGGTAGAAGCTGGCACTATGGCCCCGGGTGCTTTGATAAACAAAGGTATGCAAAACATCGTTGCGCAAACTTTCCGTACCATGGTTCATTCCCGCATGCGGGCCGGACTGGCCATGTATGAACAGGACTTTCCCGATTCGGAAATTGTTCTGTTTGAACCGCTCAGGGATGATGCCAAATTATTTTTCTCCAATGTTTTTAGCTTTCAATCCAGACGTATAGTATGCGAGCACGCTTACCAAATGACCCGTCAGGATCTTCTAAAGCGCTACGATGAACTGACAGAAACTCTGGCTCCTTTTGGTATCTCGATCAGCAAAGAAATTCTTGAGGACCAAAAGCGCAGTATAAGCACCGGTTTGTATGGAGAAACCCTTCCCCTCTACGTATCGAAGGACGAGGATGACAGTGAATATGGCTATCTCACCAAGTTGGGAAGCAGTCTGGAAGGCGTTGCCGATGTGTTACAAAGCCTGAGAAGTGTTTTATGATGGGCTGAATCTATTTGTTTGGCTGATTAATTTTGCCCCTGATTTTGCCACCCTTCGTCCGCAAGACTTTATTCATACCCCACTTGGGCGAAGGGTCTTTTCAGGTTTAACTAATGATTGCGCTTCAATTTACAGCGCCTCAAAAATAGTATCCCTGCTTGCTCCGGCCTGGGACAGTTTGTCGAGGTAGATTGCCCAGTATTCTTCCCTGTTTTGTCCCAGTTCCAGAAGGTATTTCCAGGTAAATAATCCAGTGTCGTGGCCATCCGAAAAAGTGATCTTCAGCGCGTAGCTCCCCACTACTTCGATATTTTCTAGCCTTACCTGACGTTTACCGGTTTGCAATACTTCGCCTTCTCCGTGTCCTCTGACTTCTGCCGATGGAGAGTGGACTCTCAGGTATTCCGCATCGAGTACAAAGACACCCTCTTCCGGATACTCCAATTCTAAGGTGGCAGATTTAAGATGTAGTTCTATACGGGTTGGTGTAGACATTTTTATTCCTTTATTAAGCAAAGTCGCTATTAGCAGCACTACGTCTTTGGCAAATTGTTGGTAAGCTACAATATATATCGGCTCAAGTCTTCATCTTCGGCTAGTTTGCCCAAGGTTTCTTCAACATATTCCGCAGTAATTTCAAAGTCTTCCCGAATTTTGTCACCTGCGTTAAAGGATAAGTCTTCGAGTAGCTTTTCCATCACTGTGTGCAGTCTTCGGGCACCAATGTTTTCGGTAGTTTCATTCACTTTCCAGGCAATCTCGGCAATTTTTTTGTGGGCGCCATCCAAAAACCGGGTTTGAACACCCTCTGTGGCCATCAGAGCCGTGTATTGTTCTGTCAAGGATGCATTAGGCTCGGTCAGTATACGCTCGAAGTCATTGGGGGAAAGAGCAGCTAACTCGACCCTGATGGGCAGCCGTCCTTGTAGTTCGGGTATTAAGTCAGAAGGTTTCGCTAAATGAAAGGCTCCTGATGCAATAAACAAAATATGGTCAGTCTTAATCATGCCGAATTTAGTGCTGATGGTACAGCCTTCGATGAGAGGCAATAGATCACGCTGCACTCCTTCCCGGGAAACATCGGCCGAGCCGGTTTCCGAACGTCTCGCTACTTTGTCGATTTCATCCAGAAATACAATGCCATTTTGCTCTACCAGTTCTAAAGCGCGTTGTTTGATTTCTTCCTCGTTGATCAGACGAGAGGCTTCCTCATCGGAGACCTTCTTCATCGCATCCGCCACTTTCATTCGCTTAGTGCGTTTTTTGTCCCCGGAAATATTGGAGAACATATTTTGTAGCTGACTCGTCATTTCTTCCATGCCGGGGGGCGCCATAATCTCCACACCTACCGGGGTTGCCTTTACTTCAATATCAATCTCTTTATCGTCTAACTTGCCTTCCCGAAGTTTTTTACGGAAGACTTGCCGTGCCGCTGATTCTTCTTGAGAATTTTCATCGTTGCTATTATCAGAGCCGAATGAGCGGGCAGGTGGCAGCAGCGCATCTAATACACGATCCTCAGCCGCATCCAGTGCATGGTGATGAACTTTGTCTTTTTCCTTTTCTCTCAGCATTTTAATGGCCATATCAGCAAGGTCGCGGATAATGGATTCCACGTCACGACCTACGTAGCCGACTTCGGTAAACTTGGTGGCTTCGACTTTAATAAACGGGGCATCTGCCAGTTTTGCCAGGCGTCGGGCTATTTCAGTTTTGCCTACACCGGTGGGGCCGATCATCAAAATATTTTTAGGTGTGATCTCATCTTTTAGCTTTTCATCTAGCTGCATGCGTCGCCAGCGATTTCGCAGCGCTATGGCAACGGCCCTTTTTGCTTCTTGCTGACCGATAATGTGGCGGTCCAGCTCTTGGACTATTTCTCTCGGGGTCATACCAGACATAATAATGGCTCTTAATTAACACATTTTGCAGTGAGGTGAGTGCATGTCATGTTACAGGTGCGGTGTACCGCTAGTCAGGGGGTAATTTCTTCTATAGTGACATTATTGTTTGTATAGACGCAGATATCCCCGGCTATTTGCAAACTTTTTGTAACAATCTCCTTCGCTGTCAGCTCTGTATTTTCGAGTAGCCCTCTGGCTGCAGCTTGAGCAAAGGGGCCACCTGAACCGATGGCGATCAGACTGGCTTCAGGTTCTATCACATCACCATTGCCTGTGATGATCAATGATGCGGTTTCGTCAGCCACTGCCAGCAAAGCTTCCAAGCGTCGCAGCGCTCTGTCTGTTCTCCAGTCTTTTGCCAGTTCCACTGCCGAGCGCACCAGATTGCCCTGATGCTTATCGAGCTGAGCTTCAAATCTTTCGAACAGGGTGAAAGCATCCGCGGTACCGCCGGCAAATCCAGCGATGACTTTGTCGTTGTGAAGGCGACGAACTTTGCGGGCATTGCCTTTCATTACGGTGTTACCCAGAGATACTTGGCCATCTCCACCCATGGCGACCTGGCCAGATCTGCGAACTGATACAATTGTTGTCATGGTTTACTCCGATATGCCCTGCTGGAATGCGGCCGTGATAGCCGTAATGGGTTGTTCGCCCGCTAGAGCATTATGGGGGTGGGGTACGGAAATTCAATCCAGAACTTGTTTCTTCACCAAGGGTTGGATATTGATCGCTACCAGGCGATCAATAGCACTATTCATTTTTGATCGTGATCTGTAAGGCCCGACTTGTACGCGATACCAGATATTTTGTTCGGCCAGGGTTATTTGTCTTACTTCTGCTTTCAGGCCTTGAAAAGCAATATTGGCTTTTTGTCTCTCCGCATCGGTGAAATTTCTGAAAGAACCGGTTTGCAGCAAATACTGCACATTATCCGGTTGCTTTTTGGGCTTGTATTCTTCAACTTCAGGGGCAGTGACCTGACTTTCCGGCAAGTACTCATAAAAGCTGAAATTAGGTTTTGATGGAGTCAACTCGTCCGTTGAATTATTTGTTTTGGGCTGAGACTGGGTAGCGGGTTGATAAGTTGAAGACAGATCAGTGTTGTTGTCTTTCGTTTCCGGAACTGATTTCAGCACGTAAAGAGCGTACATGAAAGCAAAGGCCAGCCCGAGGTTAAGAAACCAAACCCATGGTGCAATTTTTTTGCTCTCTTTGTTGCTGGGCTTGCCGGTTGGCTTGCTGTTGGCCATGCGACGATATTGTCCTCAGTGGTTAGAATGGGTGGCCAGCAATAACGTTCCTATGCCTTGCTGCAGAATATTGCTGGTCACATCGTGACAAAGGCGGATGCTCTGAATAAACCACGCAGAGTTTACTAGCGAATAAAGAAAACTTCGAGTCCGTATCCCATCACAATAGCAGGTACTGATTGGCACTTGTTGGGCAGCCCTTGATCTGATTGGATTTCGGTTGTCACCTTTTCCAGCTCTGGTTTCCAGTATTTCATACGGTTCATTTGCTGCTTCACAATGTTTCCGCTGGATCAACATCCAGCAACCACCGCACCCTGCTGTTTTCCTTTGCGTTGGTTGCCTGTCTCCATTCCAGCCACCTGTTGATTGCTTTGCGCAAGTTGTTCTTGTTGGGTGCCAACAACCACAGTGCACAGTGAAAGCGATTTTGCTTGCGTTGCAATAAAGATGGTGCCGGTCCGAGCACCCGTAACTCTGGTAAGGCCAGCTTGAAGAGTTGCTCTTTGAACAGGTTAAGCTGCTGCAGCCCTGACTGCATTGACTTTGCGTCAGCGCGAATAATGCACATTGAATAGACCGGCGGTAATTTCGCTTGTCGGCGCAGGACAATCTCGCTTCTATAAATACCCAGGAAGTCATGCTGGCACAGAGATTTAATGATAGGGTGATTGGCTAGCTGGGTTTGTAGTAGCACCCGGCCTCTTTGTTGACGTCGGCCAGCCCGACCCGCCACTTGCATTATCAGTTGGGCTGTTTTTTCTACTGCCCGAAAGTCGCTGCTGAATAAGCCGCCATCGGCATTGATGATGACAACCGTGTTTAGCTTGGGAAAGTCATGACCCTTGGCTAGCATTTGGGTGCCAACAATAATGCAAGGCTCACCATCATTGATGGCGGCGAACAATTCTTTAAATGCGCGCTGGGATTGGGTGCTGTCACGGTCAATTCTGACGATGCGATTAGTAGGAAAATAATGGCTGAGTACCTGTTCGGTGCGCTCAGTTCCAGTGCCAATGGGCTTGATGTTGGTTGATTCGCACTTGGCGCAAAGAACAGGCAAAGGCGCACTGCGTTCACAGTGGTGGCAGCGAAGTCTTTGTTCGCGGAGATGGAAGGTCATCCTGACGTCGCAGGATTGGCATTCGGCGGTCCAACCGCAATCTAAACAGGCCACTACGGGTGCATAGCCGCGACGATTGATAAAGACCATGACCTGTTCATTGGCGCTTAGGCTTGTCTTGATGGCCTGTATTGCCGGGGCCGAAAGCCCCCCTTCCAGGGGGCGACTCCCGGTTTCGATCACTTTGTACTCGGGTAAGGCTTGCTTGCCGTGCCGTTGGCGTAGGTTAAGTGTAATGTAACGTGATTGTTCCGCGTTGTACAAGGTCTCGAACGAAGGCGTTGCACTTCCCAGAATGATTGGGCAATTATGTTGTTGTGCCCGCAAAATGGCAAGGTCACGGGCATGGTAGCGGGCGCCATCCTGTTGCTTGAAGGAGCTATCGTGTTCCTCATCGACGATGATGGCCAGCAAATTGGTGAAGGGTAGTAGTAGCGCCGAACGGGTGCCAATCACGATTTGAGCTTGCTCTTGTTGATGTCTTTGTTGCTGCGTTTGACTTTGCCATAGTTGCAGCCAACAACGCAGTCTCTCTTTCTCTGTCATGGCGCTGTGATAGCACATCACCTGACGGCCGAAGAACTGCTTAAAGCGGTTGACTGTTTGTGGTGTCAAAGCAATCTCAGGCACCAGAATCAGCGCCTGTTTCGCTTGCGCT
>JGI12048J13642_10005915_pt1 | contig 12444 bp, 6 predicted proteins | sample ElkSlonscriptome_16_FD_13642 | JGI IMG/M metagenome (IMG submission 13642) | reverse complement strand
GGCAAAGTTAGCGATACCACCATCTTGTTCACCTTCACGAGGAGGGGTATTACCTGCCGCAAAGATTAAGTTAAAGGTTGTGTCTACCGCTGGCTGTTGCCATTTTGTAGTGGCTACTTCAGCATAATTATCATCAGCAGGCGCGACATTGGCATAGGCAATATTATTGCCAGCCGCTGTATGAATTTGCAGCACGGGGACGAGGAGGGGTTGTTCCTCTGGTGTAGTCCCCAGCAGAGGCTCTTTGTAAAATAGGTGATTTACGGCACTGTATGTTGCATTCGTTGTGGGGTTTGTCGGATCACTAGTTGTGCGATACCACAGGTTATTACTCGCACCTCGAGGTTGGTAGGCGTTGGGGGCGTATCTTTTAGCGTCTATACTTGTATTTATTGTCAGATTAGCATTGTAAGGGAAAGCGGCGAGAGTATTACTGCTTGAGATTCCTATAGGTACTGGCGTCCAAGGCTCACTCCCACTAACTCGATGCAAAACTAAATTGTTTGGGCTGGCAGTATTTACTTCACCCGTTGCACCCGTTGCTTTGCCCACACTCGTTATCGCAGGGTTATACCGCAAGAAGGCAACGCGACGTGGAAAACGCTGATCCTCTGTTCTTAAAGCTGGTCTCGCCGTTGTCCCTGCCAGCAGTTTTGTCGGATCAAAAGTAGTAGGAGCATTTACAGTATTTACGAGTAGGTCAGATGCGGTAATGTTCAGCTCATCCTCATCAATCGTAGTATCGGTATCAATATCAAGGTCTTCATCATAGCCAACTACCCAATCACCCGCTGTACATTCCGTAACAGGCAACTTCCGACAGATTTCCATCACATATTCCCGAAATCCGCCCCGTCGTTGTACGGGAGTGACGAAGTTGTTGAAGTAAGAACTGCCGTCAGCCGCTTGTGTGTACCCTGTACCATTGGAGTATTTCACATCATCAACGTAGCGGCTAGTGACGTAGTTATTGGCAAAGAAACCCTGCTCTAGCCGCTTCTCTATGGAATCCTTATCACCCTGGTTATTTCGCAGGTCAAAATCTCCATCCACACGGAAACCAAACCGGAAATCGGCTGACAGTAGCGTCATCGAATCAGCAATCACCGTCGCTGGACGCCAGGTGTCGCCTGGTGTACAGCCAGGCAATCGGCTATCCCCAGGGCGACAAGCAAAATTAGGATTTTCTTCCCCAACGGCGTCGCCGCGCGTGTAGAAATTGTCCCATAAATTGGCAGTAGCCAGATTGAGCGGTGTACCAAACTCTTCTTGGCTGTGAGGATTAAAGGTAGACGTTCCCGAATCTGTCTCACCCCAAATATAGGCAGGCAAGTCGGTCACTAAAATTAGCCCTTTCTCCTCCTCCCGGAAGGTTTCGCTGTTATTGCGAGCTAATTTTTCGCCGTTGTAGAGCATAATCCCACTAGGACGACGGGTTGGGTCGAGTTTATAGTCTACGCGAGACTCGTTAATACCCGCTGGGTCGCTCAGATCAGGAAGTGCGTCATCCCGACTGGCATAGATAATCCCGCTATTGGGTAGCAGATATTCGGGTGATGGTGATGTTGTGCCGATTCCGCTGGCAAAGGTAATTGGTGTATTACGCAATTCATCCAGATCGATCTGGGTTGCCCGAATTTCTAAGGGCTGGCGTTCTTCAATGCTGAGGTTGTATTTGCCTGTTAATAGTTCATGATCTGCCGGTTCCAATGTACCATCTGAATCCTTATCGGCAAAGGGGATAAATGTTGGCACAAAACCGTCCGCTTCATCAGGATCTGCATCGATCGCCTTAATCTGTCTGGCGTCTAAAAACGCAATTTCTTTGATCGCACCCTCAGGAATGTCCGTGCTGCTACTTAGAGGAGGATCGGCTAGAATTTCCAAGGCGCAAATCGTTGAATCGATCGCGGATTGCTCTGACAAGCTTAAATTACTGCCAGCCGCTTTGTTTTTCAGGGCATTGCGTAGCGGTTCGTTGACAAAACGTCCATTAGGAAAGACCAAATTGGCTTGATAGTAGAGTCTTCCCACTAGGTCTGTGGCACCTTCAGTACCTGCCGGTGCTGTTCCAAATAAACCCGTGGCATTGGGTGCAGTAACACTCAAACTTGCCGCCGTAGTGCTAGGAGGGCTATAGACTTTGCCGTTATTGGAATTGCTGGCTGTCGTTGAATTAGTGGGGTCGTAGTAGCTGCTGACACAAGCAATAGGCGCTTGCTCATGATCGCCATTCTCTGGATCATATATATCTTGGGCATAGTGATAGACAGCCGTAGCTCGCATCCGCAGGTCGCCCTTGGTGTATCTGGGAGTGCTAGGGTCAATTGTGGGAGTCGCTGGAGCTGAGTTTGTCGTGTTAAGTGTCGTGAGATTATCAGGGACTACATTGTCGGGGGTTAGACCAGTAAACGTCATCCCACTAGGCAATGTCATCCCTGGCTGCGGTGACATGGGCATGGTGTCGGGCCACACAATAGGAAAGGTTTCGGTTGCACCAGTGGTTGTCGGATCGTCGTAAATGGCAAGTGTTTCTACCGCAGCGGTTGTGGGATCGTCGTAAGTTGGTGTTGGCAAGAACGAATTTTTCCGTTCATAAACGCCCGCACCGGTGACAATCCGCAATCCTCCATACCCCTCAATCCTATTGGCGGGTTGAGTCGCCGCTGCTTTTTCCCAGAAGCCATCTCGACCCTTATCGCCCACATCCGCTAAGGACTGAATCCGGGTTTCACGGGTGCGAGTCGAGTCAGTTGGAGCAGTATCATCTATGTCCCAAGTTGTACCGACAATCGGTTGATCTTCTCCGCTACTGACCCAGATCCCTGTGTTGTCAGTATCGTAGTTGGCATAGTTGTTATCAAGCTGATACCACTTATTCGGTAAACCATTACCCACCAAAGCGCGATCGCCAATTTCGTTTTCCCGCGAGTCTTCTTCTAACGTCTCCGGTTCGGTTGCTGGGGGTTTAACTTTACCACTAGCAATATTCAGTGCAATTTTGGCGTAGCTGCCTTCACTTTTACCATCGCTGGGGTCATAGGGAAACATCCAAGCTTTCGGGGGTCGCAGTGACTCACCTGTTCCTACCGGGTCATTCATCGTATCTGCTGCACCCAATTCCACTTCATCAAAGGGTACACGCCGCACCCGATCTTCAAAGTAGGCGGTCAAGGCTTGTCTACGTACCTTTTCTTGATTCGCCACGGAGACGCTGGAATCAGTGACTTGTTCTTGAACCTCTAGGGGATCAACAGAATTGACGTGAGTGGAATGAGTCCCCATCCACGTATCGACCAAGTGAGTAATGCGTTTCGTATAGGCTTGACTATTGTAGAGAACCTTTAATGGCGATTCACTCGTTGGCGGGGATTGATTGGCTGTTTTAACTTTTTGACCCTGAGCCGGTTCTGCTCCTTCTATGAATAAATGGACAGGAACCGTATAACTTTCATTCGATATCGGCGGGGAGTTCACCAGATGACCCCCGACTAAGACCTTACTATTTTCTTCTTGATAAAAGCACGACTTCGGCGCACTGACTTGGTAAAGTTGAACCACGTCATTGGCTTTCGTCGATGAAATAAACAGATTACCGTTGGTAATAATACTGCCATTCATATAGAGCTTGTTTGAACCGGTCACAAACTCCAAGTCATCTTCAAACACAACCGCGTTATTCGATAGGGGGATGCGAGCCCGATCCTGTTGATACTCTAAAGCCGTAAATCCTGGGCGCCCTCCTGGATAGTTTTCGTAGTTTCCAGTCAGACCTAAAGCATCCTTATTGGTAATCGGTACTGTCACCGTGTAAACATAAAAACTCTTCTTCAGCTTGCTCCCCTGTTTAAACCAGCCACCCTCCGCCACCAACTTAGCACTCGTGGTCAACGCCGCTTCACAGAACCCGGATGCTGATCCATCATCCATCGGTGGGGTTCTGGCATCTAGAGGACTTCTCGCTCGATTAAATGCACCGCTGGTGTCTCGTGTGGGACTGCGAAACAGGATGCCGTATAGGGTGAAGCTATCATACGTACCATTGCCATTGGTATCTACGGGGAATCGCCATGCGGTTTTGACCGTCTCCCGCTGCTCAAGCTGGCTAGTAGCTTCTTCAATTGTGCCGGACTCATCTAAATCATAAGCTAGCTTTAATTGGGTTTCATCATCAAAGGTAAATTTATCCGGAACGTTAGCCAGCAGGTTGTAGAGAGCATCATCCGACGGTGTCGCCCGGGGTAATCGTGGGTCATCGAATAAAATATCTAGTTTCGTTTTTGCCCGTTCAATGGCTGGAGTCGCCGCCGCCAGAACCGCTTGGTCTATTCTTACATTACTGGCGTTTTTCGCCCGGTCAAATGAGCGGAAAACAATCGCCGTTACCAATAGTGTCACCACTAAGATAACCATTGTCACAGTGGGCAAGATAAATCCGGCTTGTCCCCTCTGAACTTGGTGTCTACTCAGATGCATGATGTCCCGCAACAGCCATTGCATCAACCGTTTGGTCATGCTCCTGAGGATCTGTCCAATCCGTCGATTCACTTGCTGGACAAGGTTGGCGAATTTTTTGAGAGTTGACATGGCGATTTTCCGTCAAACGTTGGCTGGAAACGAACAAGAACCCCGAATGAATCTCAAACTCAACTCCAAGCTACTGATTACCCCCTGTGTTGAATTAGCCTTTCCTGCTCGACTCATGATTGGCTCGAAGGACAGGATTTGTGCGAATCAGACTGGTGTCTATCCCATTTATCTCTTTTCCGGAGTCACCTAGACGACTGCCGTAAGTTAGACTAGTAAGTTAGACTATTGCCTGAAGGTTTGTGCATATCCCTGATCGTTCCCTTTTTTCAGCTCACCTCGACTCGGTTGAGAGTCTCCGGTCAGTGACTGAGGTTAGGGCAATCTATTTCTAGGCTACCCGTTTTTTTCCCAAAACATATCACTCCAGAGGAAAATCCCCAAAGCCTGGAATTATCTCCATCTGCTGCTTTTATTCTACCCTGAGGTAGAGGCGGTGTGGGGGTGAAGGGGGAGCAATGGCGTTGGGCTAGGATTGATGCAAACGTCTGAAAGTCTAATCAGAATGGAAAAACGAGTCATTATTTATCGAGACGAACTCCTGCCCTATTCCGAAACCTTTATTCCGGCGCAAGTCGAAAACTTTTCCGTCTACACAGGAGTCTATGTGGGTACGACTCGATGTCGCCACAAGGGATATCCTTTACCCTCTGAGCAAACCTTAGTCCTGAGTGAAGTTGAAAAGTTTACCCCCAGACGCAAGCAGTTATTTTTCTTAACCGGCTTAGGCTATCCCCACTGGTTTGAGCGCTTGCACTCCCTGTCGGCTTCCCTGATTCATGCTCATTTTGGCTTTGATGGGGTACGGGCGCTGATTCTCAAACGGCGGCTCAAGTTACCCCTACTGGTGACGTTTTATGGATATGATATTACCGTTAATCAACCAAGCCTTGGGGATAGCCGAGAACAGTATGATTTTTGGTATCGGTTTTATCTGTGGCAACGCCAAACTTTATTTAAACAAGTCGATTGCTGTATTGCTATTTCTGACTTTATTCGCGCCAAGCTGATTGAAAATGGTTGCCCGGAGGATAAAATTAAGGTAATCTATCTAGGGATAGACCCCGACCAGTTTAAACCCGATTTGACTCGACCCCGAGAGCCGGTGGTTCTATTCGTGGGACGACTGGTGAGTAAAAAAGGCTGTAACTATCTGATTCAGGCAATGGCTAACGTCCAAGCCATCAAGCCCGAGTTAGAATTAGTCGTCATCGGGGATGGCAAACTCCGCCCGGATTTGGAACAGCAAGCCGCCGCCTCATTAAAGCGTTACCGTTTCCTGGGGGCGCAACCGCCAGAAGTCATCCAATCCTGGATGAATCGAGCGCTGTTACTCAGTGCGCCGAGTATCACCGCTGACAATGGTAACTCAGAAGGGCTTTGTGTGGTGACCCTGGAAGCCCAAGCCATGAGATTACCGGTGATTGCTTCATTCCATGGGGGGATGCAAGAAGCCGTTTTGCATAACCAAACCGGGCTTCTCGCCGATGAGGGCGACTGGCAAGCGATCGCACAGCATATTCTTACCTTAGCCGAAAATCCCGACCTACGGGAAAAATTCGCGATCGCGGGGCGCCAACGGGTGGAGCAAGATTTCAATGTCAAGCGCAATACCACCACCTTAGAAGCCATCTATGACCAGATTTGCGGCTAACCCTTCCGATAAAACGTGGACATTCGCTGAATATACCGACTCAGATTTCCCCAGCGATTCCCAGACGGCAAAGCCATTGCCTCCCGTCGCTTCTGGGCAAATTGTAGCACTTGCTCTGCCCGATTCTCCCAAGTTAAATGCCGGACATCGTGGTAGGCTTGTTGTGCGATCGCACGGGCTAGGGATGGATGCTCCAACAGAGTCACAATCGCCTGCTCAAACGCCACCGGATTATCGGGTTCAGCCAAAAGGGCATTGTCGCGATCGCGCAATACGGTCATAATTGTGGGTAAGGCTGAGGCAACAATGGGTTTTTCCACAGCCATATAATCAAAAAGTTTCAAGGGACAAGTGGCTGGAGCCGACTGCCAATATTGACTGGTCGGCAGAATTAGCACATCGGCAGCATACAAATAGGACGCTAACTCCGATTGTCGCACATAACCCACCACGCGCACATTGTTTAACCCCCGTTCACCACAATTTTTCTGCACCGTCTGGATATCGCTGTCGCATCCACCTACCAACACCCATTCACAATCCGGCAAACGTTGGGCTGTCTCTAAAATCGTAGGAATTCCTTTATACTCATACAAATGACCCGAATAAACAATAATTTTTTTCTCTAAAGGTAAACAGAGCCTTTGCCGAGCTACCTCCTGAGCTTGTTTGGGGATAAAATTACTAAAATCAACCGCATTGGCTGCCACGAGGATCTTGTCCGCCGCCAGCCCCTGCTGCAAATAACTCTCCGCGATTTGCGGGAGTGTCGTCACCATACCCAGCAGATTTTTGTCCCGGAGAAAACGCTGAAATGGAGAGTTTTTATCAATCATTTCATGCCATTCCCAAAGAATCGGCAAGCCCGCTTCCAGGGACAAATAAACAACCATCGGTGAGCGAGTATACACCAATGATGGGGATTTAAGGCAAGCATAAAGTAACGCCAACTTAGGAAACCCCCGCCCTTCATAATCATTAGGGAACGGATACTCCACCCGCAGATGCAGAGGTAAACGTACTACTTTAAAGGGCTCCGTCAAGCCATACCAGGTTTGAAACTCGGCATCCATCCCCTTTAGCGCCGATAAAATATCCCCACAGGTAACCAATTCAAACTGATCAATCTTCTGGGCAAACGCTTGCGCCATCTTGGCAATCTGTATAGAATGCGCGGCTTTTGACGGCAAATTCCCAGTTGATATATAAACGAGCGATTGTAACTTCATTTCCCCCAATTACGCCGATAGATTAGACCTTTCTAAAACCTCCTGATACAGATGCAAATAAGCCCTAGCTTGACGTTCTGAATTAAACTCACGCTCAACTTTGATTCGGGCTTGCTTAGACAAGGCTTGCCAACGATCTTCATCGGCTAAAACCCACCTAATTCCTTGTGCCAAATCTTCAGCCTGAAAACAAGTCGCTCGATACCCCGTTTCTTGATGATCAACGATATCTTTTAACCCCGTGGAATCAAAGCAAACAACTGGTGTTCCACAAGCCAAGGATTCCATCGCCGTTTTCGGACAAGCATCTTGAGTAGATGGGACAACGGTGACGTCAGCAGCGGTATAAACCAGAGAAAGAGTCAAGTCATCAAATAACTTCCCTAAGTAGGTCGTTTTTATCCCCAAATCCGGTGGATTTCGGGGGGAAGAGGCTCCAAATATAACTAACTGGATTGATTCCGCCATCTCACTTTCCGCTAACCTTTTCAGAGCTGACCTTAGATAGTGAAATCCCTTGCGTGAATCTGAGGTCGCATCGATGGCGCCAAACAAAATTATTTTAGCCTTGTCCGGTAATTCTAACATTTCTCGCGCCACGGTTTTGGAGCGAGGCTTAAACGTCGAGGTATCAAAGGTGCTATGAATAACCTGTTGGCGACAATCTTTAAACAAACGACTCTGTTTGGCACAGTCGGCTACCCAATGACTGACAGGAACTAGGGTTAAGTTTAAATTCTGCCAAGACTTCTGTTTTCTTTGCCAGAGTTTTCGAGAAATATCATGGTTATTGTCCGAGCCTAATAGCGGACAAGCCCCACAACGTTCTGTATAACCCTGGCAATCCCCGGCGTAATGACATCCCCCGGTAAACGCCCACATGTCTCTCAATGTCCAAACCAATGGTTTATTTAAGTTCCCCAGACTTTCTGGAGTCAAAAATCCTCGACAAATCCAGTGAATATTGATAATATCCGGATTGATTTCTCTGACTTGTGGAGCAATATTATTCGGGAAAATAGCCGGAGAAAAAACATAAGTTTTTTTCTGTTTATACTTATTAATATAAAACCGTTCTAGAGCGGGACGAACGCCACTTAAGATTTTATCAATTCCCCGATCTTTAGGACCAATTACCGTCGGATCAGCACTCACCTTATGAGCAACCAGCATTTGCGAATTAACACCAATCCGTTGCAGTGCTTTGTGGATTTGGTAAGCCCCCCGCGCTGCACCACCATCCAAGTCAGACGTACTTAAATGCAGAACATTCATGATCAAATCGGGTTAGTTTTTTTTAGCTTATTGAAAATTAAATCCTCAAGTTCTGGAGGAGTATTTTGTTGGCTTAAATACTCCTTAAATTCCTGTTCAATTCTCGTCTTTTGCCAAAAATTACGGACAATTAATTTGATGACTTTACGGACATAAAATCGATAATACTTCCATCTAGCTATAGACGGTTCATGACAATGATTAATATTAACTTCATGCCAAATATTATAATGACACTTCAAGTTAGTCAATCCGGCGATAATAGCCAGTCGTTTTCCTAGACTTGGTGCCAGATGCCATTGCATCCAAGGAGGCATTCGTCGAATTAAATCTTCAACCTGGAAATCCGTTGTCGCCTGGATTTGCCGAGATAACAAAATCTTAAAACCGGATTCTTTTGCACGGGAAACAAACTCAAAATCACCCCCGTAATGCCGAAATCGCTTGGCATCGGGTAAACCAATCTTCTCTACAACTGGATAGGGAATCAAGGTTATGTTACCATTGAGGGCATCAACCTCCATGATCGGCTGGCTCGCGAAATCATCCCAACGGCGAATCAGCCTTTTATGGTACATCCCACTATAGACAATCCAATCGGGATAGTTTTTGTCACAGACAATCCCGCCAATCACCGTATTATAGAAATTCGGAGAATTACAAACGTGACACACTTGCTCAATAAAGTCCTGGGCAAGAAAAATATCATCATTAAGCCACAAAAAGTAATCAACCGCTAAGTTTTTCATACCATAGTTCATGCCCAGGCAAATTGCTCCTGTCCACCAAAGTGTTCCATCTCCTTGAATCAAGTTTACTGAGGGAAATCGAGTGCGAATAATTTCTGGAGTACCGTCACTCGATCCATCATCTACGACGATAATAGCAAACTCATGGGATGGGTTGTTAGCAATTTGCTCATGAATCTGGTTTAAAATATTCTCCGTATAGTGTTTTCGATTCTTAACGGGTAAGATGAAGCAAATCATTTTTATGACGAGGCAATAATTTTGGGCGGACTTTAATCAATAACTGCTTTGCCAATTTTTGGGTATAATAAAAAGAACTCATCATGCTACTTTTGTAAAATTCAATTTCGCAAGCGACAACGATATCGCTCTTAACTTGCCCCCGATATTTAATCAGGTGTCGTACAATCCGACGCCCGCTTCCGATAAAATTTCTTAAAATAATTAGGGGTTTTTGCAAAGGGCTAGCATTAATAAGACGCAGATGACAAGTAGCTAAACCACATCCCCGAGCCAACGAAAGTAAATAATTCCGTTCGAGTCTGGATTTGTGAATTTTATGATCAACACACATTTCCGGGTTGTACCAAATTTCCCAGCCGCCCTTGCTGATATATAAAAGCGCTTCAGAATCTTCACCCTTAGCGGACAATGAGCCTGCCACGGGACCTTGAAGCACCAGTTTATTGGGTACATTTTCCACCCAAGCTTGTTGGCGAATAACTAACCCAGCACCAGGAGGAAGAACCAATTTTTCGGGATCATATAATTTAGCGTTTGACCCCCGTTCAATAATTGCCAAAAAAGGTTTGATGCGGTCAAAATAGTCAGGCGGTGTCGTTTCTAAATCGCCATAAATCTGACTACCAAAAGCCCCAGCCTGGGGATGGGTTTGACCAAACTGATAGGCAGTAGCCACCCAATTTGATGCCGGAATATTGTCATCATCAAGAAAACCGATGAACGTCCCTTGGGCTTCTTGAACGGTGCGTCGTCTAGCAAAAACCGCCCCTTGTTTAGGTTCAAAATAATATCTCAGCGGACAATCTTTAATCCAATTTTCTTGGTATTCTTGAATAATTTCTGCTGTCTTATCGATGCTGTTATTGTCAACAACAACGATTTCCCAGCTAATTGGTTCGGTATTAATTTGTTTTCGCAGAGCATTTAATAGGGCATGTATACGCTTTTCCGCGTTGTAAACCCGAATGGCTACGGTAAAATCTACAGGCATTGTTTCCTATTCCCCAGTGATATTGTTAGTTTTTAGTTGACTCGTATAATCCCATTTAGTCGTCTGGTTATTTCTACAACTCAATTAGCTTTCTTGGCTAAATAGTCGATCGTATTTTGAATAACAACAAGATTGTCTACATTAATGTCTTTTGGATTCAATCGTTGTATAATTACCCCTATGATATTAACAGACATCTGCCCAATTATTTCAAATCCAATATGAAATTTATATGAAGATTTTTGTCTGCATCTTCATAGTCCTTTGCTTTTTCAGGTCTAGGAACAAGCAAGCATAGGTCATAAAGATGCAGACTGGCTTAATCTAACCTAAAGGTTCTCCCCGGCGGCGGGAGAACTGACGTCTAACGAGCTGTCAACCGCCTTAACACTGAGTTTAACCCCTCGACAAACGCTTTTAATAATGATTCAGATTAATTCCCGCCTCTTTTGCCATGGCTTGCAATCCCTTCTTCTCTAGGGTTTTAATCGCCTTCGTCGAAAGTCTCAGCTTCACCCAACGATTTCCTTCTGGCCACCAAACCCGCTTCCATTGCAGGTTGGCTTCTTGCAGCTTCTTAGTGCGGCGGTGAGAGTGAGAAATAGCGTATGCATTATTCGCCTTTTTCCCAGTGAGTTGACATTTACGTGACATGGGACTCCTCCAGATGATTGTCTGCTCTCCATCATAATCTAGTGGCGTGGCACACCTAAGTTAGCGGATGACGCTTACGCCCGGAAACTGGAGGGACGCTTTCGCCTTACGCCCGATTTAACTGTAAAATCTATTCCCTAATTTTAGCTGTGCCACGCCGCCATCCTATTATCCAAGCAAAAGCCCCGACTTCTTCAAGAAGTCGGGGTTCTGGGGTACAAACGACAAGCGAGCGGTTGAAACCCAAGAGCCTCAACCCTTCCCCTATTTTGCGGTCAACCGCGTCAACACCTGATTTGACCGTTCCACAAACGCCTTCATTCCGTTGGCGTCAAAGCCCCGTTGCGCCATTAATGCCAAATCATAGACGTGTTGACAAATTTGATTTGCAAGTTCCCCACTAGGGGATTGACCCACCCCTTGGACAATACTCCCCTGACTAATCTCGACTAAGTTCTCAATCAAGGGATGCGCGGTATTCACCACTAAAATATGCTCCTCCGGAAACTGCGCCGCTTGCTGCTGCAACAAAGCCGTCATATCCTGCAACCGTCGCATGGCTTCTGGTAACAGTACCATAGCTGGGGGTGTCCCTTGGGGGTCATCGGATTTCAGCGCCTGGGTTTTCACATTCACCTTAGGCTTGTTTATCGCCTGCTCAAACAACTCCTTAATCAGTTCACTACGAGTCTTATTGGTTTTGGGGTCAACAATATCCGCCGCCTTGTCTTGGTCAACCAGGGTATTATCTAACTCTGAATCGACCCGCGAAAACTTGACATCCGAATATTCCTGTTCCAGGAAACTGATAAAGTGGGTGTCGATAAACGAGTCCAGATACAGGACTTCTAAGCCCTGATTCTTGTGCAGTTCCACATAAGTAGCTTGACCAGCTTCGTCGGTGCAGTAGAAAACGTGATTTTCGTGCTGGGCTTTGTTGCGGTCTAAATACTCCTTCAGCGTCGTATAGGTTCGTCCCTGCTCATCCTGATTCACAACGGCTGGACTCACCTCTTGCCAAGCATCGTCCTCTTGAGACTGCACTTCTACCTCTGGCGTCTC
>JGI12048J13642_11338984_pt1 | contig 12447 bp, 11 predicted proteins | sample ElkSlonscriptome_16_FD_13642 | JGI IMG/M metagenome (IMG submission 13642) | reverse complement strand
ACTAAATCAAAGGGGTCAAGTTGAATAAAAGCGTTCACACCGAGACTCTATCTCCTGTATCACCACCGCCATCATGCACGATAACTATACCACCGCTCAAAAAGCAACCATAAAGCAATAGGTATCTGAACATAAATTCTGTTCCCTGTTCCCTGTTTCCTGTTCCCTGACGAATGACAAATGACGAATGACGAATGACGATCTCTACGCTAGCATTTGCAGGAAGAGTAGGAAAACCAGCGTGGACAATCACATATTCGATTTAGTCATTGGCGGGTTCGCGATCGCTATCTTAGCAGGGGGTCTACTGATGCTATTTAAGGGAATCTTCGCTTTTGGAGATCAAGACAAGCAGTAAACATCGCTTATACCAAAGAAAACCCCCGCTAGTTCCGTCAATCTAGCGGGGGTAAAGCAGGGGGATTAGGGTGCATTCTGATTGGGTTCATCCCCCTTAAACAATAGTATGAACGCCTGATGTTGGTTTTCATGTTGGCGTTAATGTATAACTTTACAGAAAAATGCCTTTTTTTGGCTTCACTCGCCTTAAACGCTTGTCTGTGTTCGACGTTAGCGAGAACCATCGAACTCTTTATCAAATAGCGCTTCGATAAAGGCAAAACAGCCGACTAAGTAAGCCATCAAAATCAGTAGTTCTAACATAGCCACAATCTCCTTGATTCACGCTTCTCTAGATTTAGGTTTTTTTCCTACACTCTCATTCTCCTCTAAGAGTGGGATGCCTACAGTGCTATTGATCTAGAACAGCGGTGATTTGTTTATAGAAAAATGAGTGATGGTGAACAATAATCTATGTGATCAAAGTCCGCCTCTACTATGAGATGTATCACGAGTTACATTAAATAATAGAGTTGGCTCATTCAGGGGAATCAGGAAATGGGTGATTAGAGCGAAGATGTAACGCATTCATGTCACGTCTCTAAAAAGTCGAACCCTAATTTTTTGTAGCTAAGGTTACATTTATTCCGTTCAAGCGACAGAAATAAAGTGGCTCAGTCTGGCAAGGATTGCGAGTTAACATCAGTCGTTGGGATGATTGGTCTTTTTAATTGTGTTTGACCATCAACGGCGATTACACCAACCGACGTGCTAAAGATTATTGGCACATTCCAGCCTAGTTCTTAAACGCTTGCTTGTCGCCAGATCGTCTACGAGTCGCAGCGTTACTAAGGCGCGATCGTATTGTTTGGCTTCGGTATAGTTTTGAGCCAGTTGCAGCCAATAGAGTCGGTGATTTGACTGAGCTATATTAGGATCGGGTATAGGTAAGTTTTCACCACTTGCTTGTAGGTTTTCACCACTTGCTTGTAGAGTTTCGAGCGGTTTCTGGGCTAATGATAAAACTTCAGCCGCTTTTTCCTGTTGACCAATCGCCTGATATAAACCTGCGATCGCAGTCAATATTGATACTTTTTTTAGCAGAGGATGAATCGTGATGTAATCATCAGTGTTCTTAGCAATTTCTGTGGCTTGGGCGAGTAGCGCAGTGGCTTGGTTGTTATCTCCCGACGCCGTGTAATGAAGCGACAGTTGAGTCAGGACAGCCGCTTTGTAGTAAGCATCATTGATGGCTTCTACTATCGTTAATGCGGCGTCATATTGGTCGTTTTTTATATAATTTGCAGCAATTGTACCCAGAAAAGTTTCTCTAGATTCAGTATCTTTTATCGTTGCTACGATATCAGACAATGGTTCACTTGAGCCTCCCTCTACATATTGCTCCGCAATATGTTTTGGGGCAAAAACTTTTCGCTCCATCCCTTTGAAAAAAGGGACTAATTGCAGGGCTTGGCTATAGTCACCTCGTTTTGCCTTTTGGCTGATAATATCAACTAATACATCTTGGTTAGCATCCGGCAAGTTAATCGCTATTTGAGTCGCTTTATCCTCTTGTCCTGTCTGCCAATACTGTTGAGCAATTTTAGCTAATGTATGGCTGTTGATATCGGCAATTTTAGCAGCGCGATCAAGAAGTTCAATCGCTTGATTCTCTTGCCCAAATTTCCGATAGGATTGAGCGATGTTAGTGAGTGCTGACGCTTTAAAATTAGCATCCTCGGCACGGTTAACAATTCCCAGGGCTTGCTCTAGGATTGGCTCAACATTATCCGGTTGTTCTGTTGCGATCAAATTATTGGCGATTTCAACTAACGCCGAAACTTTCGTGGACTCCTCCTGAATTGTCTGAACAACCTGTAGTGCTTGGTTTAGTTGTCCTTGGACTGCGTATTTACCCACAATTTCTCGTAAGGTTTGGGGGCGAAAGCTTTCTAGATTTTGGGCAATCCGTAACGCCTGATCATATTGACCCCGCTTAATATATTCTCGTGCGACTTTGGCTAATTTACTGTCTTTAGGGAATCCGAGTTCAATCGTGTCGATTAATTGAACAGCTTGCTCTAGATTACCTAGCTCAGCATAGACTTCAGTGAGAGTGTCGAGGATAGAACCCTGTCTAAAATAATTAAGATCAACAGTTTCTCGTAGTTGCTCAATTTGGGCTACTATATCAGCCGCTTTATCCTTCTGGCTAGCTGCTGTATATTGGCTAGCAATATCCGTTAAAAAAGCAAGTTTTGCTGGCTCGTCTGTAGTTGTTTGAGTAAGTTGTAGAGCCGAATTGAGTAGGGGTGTAGCGGAAGCGAATTCCTCTGCATCTATATAGCCACTAGCCACCTGAAGTAATAATTTGATTTTACTCTGGACATCTTCAACAGTTCGGGCAATTTCTAAGGCTTGTTCTAATACCTCAGAGGCTTTATCTTGATGTCCGGCGGCTGAATATTGATGCGCTACCTTGAGTAACGCCCAGACTTGCGCCTCAGACTCCGGTTTAGAGTAAGCTTCACGCACCCAGCAAACTAGCGGAATTCCTTTATCAGTTGGTTCTTGGTCAAAGGGTTGATTGGCGGTTTGTTCGGATTTCATGGACTGAAAAAAGGGTAAGTTAGCCGTTTGAGAAAAATTTGAAGAGCCGACTAAAAATAAGGTTGTCAGATTTGTAATTAATAGGGATAATAAGGAATTAAACATTAGCAAGGTTATCGAAAAAAACAAATATCCTAATTAGTTAACGCTAGATCAACCAAGTTTGTACGTTGGGTTGACGAAGGAAACCCAACACCATCAAGGACTCGCATCTTTGACTACGAAATCTGATTACACGGATTGTCTAATTAGACGCTGTTGATAGTTCTACGGTAGGAAACTTGCACAAAGGTGTGGGAAAGGGTATGACATTTTTCAGATTGACCCTCTTTAGAGCAATGGTGCATTACGCTACCCTTCGGGAACGCTGCGCGAACACTCTCCTCACGATGGCGACGTGACACAGCTAAAATTGTGGAATAGATTTTACTATTGAATCGGGCGCACGTCTGTGCGCCCCTACAATAGGGCTTGCTGCACAAAGCCGAAACCGCAAAGCCCATCAATGCTTTGAGCCATATTGACAGTGGATAAAGTGCAAGGAAATGGGGTAGCATCCTTCATAAGTATGGCATCACCTTGCTCAGGTAAAATGTACCCTTGCTCCCCCAGCTCCCCCAGCTTCCCCAGCTTCCCCAGCTCCCCCTCACCACAAGACTTATTCAGCAGCCCCTACAATATCTATCTGGGTGTAATGGTAAACAGCTAAACGTAGCCGCAAAGAAAATACACCGCAAGGGTTTGGATGGCATCACCCAGGGGCGCGATCGCGAAGATGGAATATCTCAAGTATCGACCATCAGCTTCAGACGCACAATCTGTTCGCCTGTTTCATCGAGGGGAACTTCAATCACGTCATTGGTGAGACGATCCAGACAGTTGAGGAGCGATCGCAGATGAGGGGTACTTGCCCCGGTATCGACGTATAATCGGTCGGATAGGCTACCCAGCCGTTTCCAGGTGGTGTAAAGTTTACCCACGCTTTGTTCCAAAACGGATGCCTGTTTGACCAAATCAGCCGCCGTATTTAAGCAGTCTAGGCGCAGGGCTTCCTGGAGTGCCAATTCCATATCCAAAGACGAGTGCTGAATCGCTTGTACTTGGGCGGCGGCGTCGAGGTATTTTGCCAAGAAACGGGCGTCTGATGTGGTTTGTTTCACCGTATCCACATCAGGATTTGCCGCCACTTCCTCTTGTAGCGGTTTCAGATGGAGTTCTGGCAACTTCTCCATTTCTTTAACTAACGGTGCCAGATAACGGGCGGGCATGGTTCCGGCTGAGGCTTTTTCCTTGACTTGATCAGGGAGTAACTCTGAGGACATGGCTGTCCATTCATCGGCTAGCTGCTTCACCTCACGCCGCGTGATCCGATCGCCTTGTTGCGCTTTATCGCTAACCAGTTGTTGAACTTCAGGGGCAGATTTGGCAGTTTCCACAAATGCCCGTTTACTGAAATTGCGGATCGCATCGGGGTTAAGTTTGCCTTCGGCGAGGAGGGTATCGGCACTATTTGCCAGTTCAATCAGGGAATATGCCTGACTCTTACTAATTTCGCGACTTTTCAGCCAGTTGAGAAAGCCCGTACCGCGCCCATCACCGCCTTTTTTCTCGCGATCGCGCACCACACGCAGAATCCGCCCGCGCCAGATCTCGGTTTGTAAGTCGAAGCGATCGCACACTCGCCAAGCATTATCGACAAGTTGCTGAAAGTCGTATTCCTGAATATCCTCATCCTCTGGATCAGGAAGCTGGAAATTCAAATCAACGGGTTCTTCAAGGACAGCCGCGAGTTCGGCAGTGGATTCGGGGATTTCAACCATAGGGATGCTAATCGTCGAGCGATCAAACGGGGTGATTACAGCTTCTCAAATTATAGAGGGACGCCACCACTAGAGTAATAGGGGTGAGACAGGTGCGGAGAATGCACAAGATATGCCAATCGGCAAGGATTCAGCTCACTTTTTTGGCATCAATTATGCTATGCCTATAGTAAGGTCGGCTACTCCCCTGTCCCCGTCATGCCCCAGGATTTTTCGGGTCAAAATCTCCAAGGTCGTTCATTTAAGGGTCAAGATCTCACGGGTGCTAATTTCAGCGACGCCGATATTCGAGGTGCAGATTTTTCTCAGGCGACTCTTATTGGTGCTAACTTTAGTCATGCCCAGGCTGGATTACCACTGAGTTCAGTTATTAAATTATTACTCATTTCGTTATTTTTATCCGCTTTATCAGGATTCATTCTCGTATTAAACATTTCGGCACAGGGCGCTTCCTTAATTTATTTACCTGTGTTGATTACATCAAGCGTATTTGCTGTTTTTGTGAGCGTTAGCGTTCGCCAAGATGTAGAGTTAGGTGTCGGGGCAGCTATTATGGCGGCAATAGGCACACTGATGGTAGCCATAATAGTAGGACTGGCAGGTTCAGCCTCAGCCGTGCCATCAATGGTGGTAGCATTAACAGTATTGGAAATATCTAAGGAAGTGACTAATGCGGGAAGAAAAGCTGGGGTGATGGCAGCATTTTCTGCTGTTTTAATGGCAGGTGTCGTAGCGAGATTCACGGCAAACTTAGAGGAATCAACAATTTTATCTCCATCGCACGCCATAGGAGCCGTATTAGGGCTAAGTTTTTACCTTGCTTTCCGTATTTCAGCGAGAAAAGAAGCGAATAACTTTATTAGTGAAACAGTTATTTTATTTTCCAGTTTAGGAGGAACAAATTTTTTTGAGGCTGATTTAACCGATGCTAATTTTACAAGGGCAATACTCAGCAGTACCAATTTTACCGATGCTGGTTTTGTCAAGGTAATACTGAAAATACTCAGGAGTACCGATTTCAAAAAAACCAATCTTACTCGTACTTACTGGCATAAAGCCAAATACCTTAATCGAGCTAGGCTTTCTGATTCTATCTTGGCTGATACTTCTGTGAGACAACTGCTAGTCAGTAGCGATGGCGATAAGAAGAATTATGAAGGTAAAAATCTGAGAGGGGCTAATCTGACTGGAGTCAATCTTAATCAAGCGAATTTGAAAAACGCGGATATTAGTCAAGCCACACTACGACAGGCTAATTTAAAATATGCCAACCTAACTCAGGTGCAAGCAATTGGTACTGATTTTATTAATGCTTACTTAACAGGTGCTTGTCTAGAGGCGTGGAATATTGACTCGAAAACTCAACTAGAGGGAGTAGATTGTCAATATGTATATCTCCTAGAACAGCCAGATTCTAAGGGTAATTGCGATCGTCGTCCTCATGATCCTGATAAAGTCTTTCAACCGGGCGATTTTGAAAAGCTCTATAAAAAAATTGTGGATACTGTGCAGATATTGCTGCGGAATGGTATCAACCAAGAAGCTTATCAAGTAGCCTTGCATGAATTAAGGAAAGAAAATCCAGAAATTACTCTTGATTCGATTAAAGTCATTGATGAAATAGATAAAGAGGTATTACTCACAATTAAAGTACAAGAGGAAACGGATAAAGGTGCAGTTCAGCGTATATTTGAGGAAGTCTATGAAGCCAAGCTAGAAGCTCAAAAGCAAGCGGCACTCCTAGACGCTGAAATACGTCATGGTCAAGAAATCCAAGAAATTACGAGAACCTTAGCGCATAATGTGAGTAATATCGGAAATTTATTGTCTAGTCTGACAATTATAGCTAGTGGAGAAAAAAACACAATGACTAATGAAAGTAAAAATCAGTATAATCTGCAACAATCCAATTTTTCAGGTAATGCTATCGGTACAAACTACGGCAGTCAAATTGGCACACAGAATAACTCGATCGCCCAAAAAAATTTAGCTGAGGCAGCCGCCGAGATTCGTCAACTTCTCGAAGAACTAGAGCAAACCTACCCTACCGATAACTTTAGAGAACAAGTAGTCGTGGTAGAAAAAGCCCTTAGCCGCATTGAAAACGATCAGACTCTAAAACAACGGGTAGTGATGGCTTTAAAAGAAGCTGGGATTGAAGCACTCATGCAAGCGATAAACCATCCTTTAGTAAACATCTTACGTGCAGCTCTAGAAGGTTTCCAGAAAAACGATTAAACTAAACGTTTCCATCTAAAGAATATGCCCTTTTTGCTGTCTATGTCACTTCTCCAAGCTAGAAGCCAGCAGAAGTTCCTGGAAATGTAGAGACGTTGCCTGTAACGCCTCTACCTGCTAATTTCTTCCCGACGGCAAATGTTAACAAATCTTGATATAAAGATTTCCCTGATCAGGCAAATGCTGCTGTGATAAAAAATGCGTAGTTTTTGCGCTGCCCATAGTGGCTGATCTGTAAGATGAGAGCAGATAAGCTGTTTGGCATTTAAACCCTAATGTCAATAATGACGAAATTCTTGTAGTGCGAGCATCTTGCTCGCTACCCATTCCCAATTTAAATGCGTGACAGCTTAGTCAGTTAAGGCGATCGCAAACCAATGACAGCGCTGCACTCGGATAGGAGGCTGGCGACTGACGATAAATAGGGGTTGATTTTTCTAGGTTGCGGTAGTATCTCTAGGAGGAGAATCATCCCTCACGCGATCGCGAATAGAGTCTTGTTGTTTCCCTAATGATGACAGCTTCAGGTTATGACTACATTAAACCCTACAATTCCCGTTGATTCCGAACACCTAAAGACTATAAGTATCTTTGAACTCATCCCTCAAGAAGTTCTTAAATGGATTAATGATTTATCCTGGGAAGAGCGACGCTATATTTTATCGCTGTGTCATTTAATCTGTACGGTTCCCTTAGATAAACAAGCAGAATTTTTAGACAACTATACAGCAGACAGCTTAGTGTTAAAACTTCTCCAAGAGCAAGCCCCTAAAGATTGGGTAACTCGCTCGTTCAAAAAACTACATATCAAGCAAAAACTCACGAATACTGTATTAAAAGGCTATATTAAACAGTATTACATTCATTCGACCCAAGACTTACGCTCCAAACCTGATCGCGACATCAAGTATTTAGAATCTGTTCTCCATCTCATTAATGATCCCGAAGAGCGGAATAATCTATTTCATTACATCTTAGGTAGTGAAATTATCAAAATGCTTTTCCAAATGAGCTGGCTGCAACATGAGCGATTTTATCGTTTACAGAAAAACCAGGAATATTTTATTAACCATTATATTAAGCCCATTCAACATACCCATCGCTTGAATGGTCTGATTGTCCCTAAAGACGAAACCCTTTTCTTTGCTAAGCGGGATTACTTTATCAAAAAGCCGGATATTAGAGACAAACAATTAACTGAGTTACTAATGTCTACCTTTACAACCGCTCAAGTCAGTAACCTTGGCTTTTTTATTAGCCATAATCTTGATTTTGTTATGTTTGACTATGACTCTATTTTTAACTCAGAACCAGAATGCATTTTTCTTTGCTGATCAGGCTTAGACGTTGACACCCTAATTTTCAGTTATTGATGTCATCTAGACTGAAAAAGTCTAAGGATTGTAAAAAAAAATAAAGCTTCTCCTCTGATATCTAAATTTTTCCATAGAAAGACTTGACAGACAGGGTTAAGTAATTGTCTAATAAATCACTAAGAGACTGGGACTGATATATTCAAGGGCGTGGTGAAGGGTTGAATCTAGCCTAATGGCTCTGTTAAATAATTTGGCTATTGTTTAAGAATTGTAATCAAAGCGGAGACGGAACAGATAAGCGATCAGTTGGCAGATCCGCAAAGATGCTGTTAAATTGATTATTTACCTGACCGTGACTGCTAAAACCTTTGTTTATGATAGTTTCAACGATGCTAACCAAGAACTCGAACAGTCTAGAAGAAACTCAAGGGATTGGCGTCCTAGAGAAGATTACATTAGCTGTAAAAAAATGGGCAAATACCCTTCCCTCAGATCAGCGAAAGCATATTATGTCCCTTTGTTATTTAATGTGTGCGACTTCACCAGAAATGCAAGCTGAGTTGACGGGTTTTTTAGATGATTATGTAGCTGATAGCTTGGTGGAAGAGATTTTGCAAGATCGAATCCGCCTTCAGCTAGTCACCAAGTATTTGCGAAAATTCTGTATTGAAAAAGAACTCAATCCTTTGGTGTTAAACAGCTATATCGAACAATTTTGTATTCATTCAGCACAAACGTTACAAAAAGAACCCGAACTCTATTTAGAGTTTGTGCTGCGACTGATTCACAGTCCAGAAGAACGTCATAATCTTTTCAATTATATTTTGGGCTGTGAAGTGATCAAAATGATATTTCAGATGAGCTGGCTACAACACGAGCGATTGTATCAGCTTCAGAAAAATCAAGAAAGTTTTATCCGAAGTTATATTAAGCCTATCCAATATGCTCATCGAATTAATGGGATTGTTGTACCAAAAAATGAAAAGGTATTTTTTGCTAAGCGCGATTACTATATCAAGCAGCCCAATGTTTCTGAAAAGAAACTCCTTGAATTAGTTTTATCTACTTTCACCCATCAAATAATCCTAAATTTAGGATTTTCCATAAGCTGTAATCTGGATTTTTTGACGTTTGACTATGACTATATCTATAGGAATGAGGAACCGGAGTGTATATTTTATGCCACTGTTTAAAAGTTTATGACTGCCAAAAATCCTTTGATGACCAGCAAGCTAAGAGTAGCGATAAGGGTTACGGCTATAAGTAACCCTAGCAAAAGCCAGACCAGAAAAAACCAATCCGTCTGTTTTTCAGGTTGAGGACTATCCCAATACGTTTCCAGCAGTTCGATATTTTTAGCATTTGCTTTCCAGGTTGCATCAGCAATATCGCCCACGACGGGTACAGAACCAATGACTGTATCCAAAAGAATATTAATAACCATTTGTCCTAATAGCGATCGCGGGATACCTATCCGTGCTGCTTCGATTACGATATAGGCAGAGAAAGCTGTTCCTAAAAAATCACCTGCCCCGGGTAACAAACCTAACACAGGATCTAGACCGAAACGCCATGGTGTTCCCGGAATGGGAATGGCATTGTCAAGCAGATGGCTTAACCGACGCAGACGCCGGAGAGTAGACGTTTTGGAATTATGAGTCATTGGATTTTGGATTCGGATATCTCAGATATTGCTTTTAACTCAGGTTTCTCAATTGAGCGCTCTTTAGCCGCTTGCATTGCTTCTCCTACTGTAAGATTAAGTTGATCTCCTAATAAAAGTACCAGAGATGTCATATATAACCAAAGCTGTAAAACAATCACTGCCCCCAAAGCACCATAAATTTTGTGATAATTGCTGAAATTCGACGCCACATAATTCCGAAACACGCCAGATACAATCGCCCATAATACGGCAGCTAAAACGGCTCCCGGTATAATCGGGTTTCCCTGACGCCAGTGGCTGATGCCAAAGCGGTAGATAATCGCAAAGACGATGGCAACTAAGCTTAAGGCAATCAACCAACTTAAAAGCCGTAAGAGGGTCAACAAGATCACAACAATACTTTTATATTCCACCAAGTTGACCACCCAGTTACTAATAAACAAGATAAATGAGGCGATGAATAGGAGTAAAACACTGCCTAGGGTCAACCCCATAGCAATCAATTTAGCTTTCCAAAAGGGTCGAGTTTTTTCTGAGGGAATTTGATTAATTTGGTCAAGGGCATTCATCGCCGCATTCAGCGCCCCCGAAGACACCCAAATTGCCATAATGAAGCTTAAGGAAAATAAACCGCGATTGTCTGTGAGGTTAATTCCCTCGGCAAAATTACGCATCAGTTGCATCGCCTGTTCTGGCGCGACTTCACCGAGTTGATCGGCTGGATTCGTCCAGGGGAAAAATTGTTTGAATAACTCAATCACGGTGAAAATCACCAAAATTGCGGGAAACAGGGCTAACATGGCGTTATATGCCATCTGAGAGGACAAACTCAAGAGCCGATGTTTTAAGGCACGACTGACGGTGATTCTCAGGGTTGCCAGATTCAGATAACGAAAAAAATGTAAGAAACGGAGTAGACGGGGACGTAGCATAAAGAAGGGGTGGGCTAGCAGTATCGTTCACCCTTACTGTGCCAAATTTTTAGACCCTTAAATATAAACAGGAGTCAGTATAGGGATCTACACAACGCCCTATTTGTCCAGAACCCCCTACAGGAGCAGTCTGCGATGAGCAACGATGTCAGACAATGGTTAGCCGAAATCAAGGAACTCAAACAGCAACTTGCCGATAGTATTCGCGATCGCGATGCTGCCAATGAATCTGCGGCTAACTGGCGTCGCCTCTACAATACTGAAGCCCAGCAACGCCGCACTGAAGCCCGACTCGCCCAACAACAGCTCGACGCCCTCACACTTGAAGTTCAGCAACTGCAACAGGAGAAGGCTCAATTAAAAGCTCAAGATCCTGACGCTACCTCTGCTATTGAACAGGAGGTGGCAAAACTGCAAACCCTAGAACAGGTGCAACAAAAACTGATCCAGGTGATGATGGAGCGCGATCGCCTGATCAATGCCTTAAAAATCGAGCAAGCTAATCACGCCCAAACCCGCAACAGCTTAACCGCAGTCATTGGCGATACAATTGACCAGTTGACTAAGCAACGGGGTACGGCAGAAAAATGAGGGATTCATCATTCAGAATTCTCGGCTGATTCATGAAAAAGGTAACAATTTTGTAATCAGCTCCCCCCCCTCCAGGCAGAGGCATGATCAGGTCTCTGGATAGAATAGCGAAAAATATCGAGAGAATCCCTTTCATCCTTAAGGAGTATTTTTCACCGGAACTTGCTTCTGTGAAGAAACCTTGATTTTTTAGTATAGCTCCTTAGTATAATTTACATTTCGGCTCATTTAATGAGATAATAGGATTGTGAGGTAAAGAACGGAAAAAACTTGAAAATAAAGGGGGAACTTATGAAACATAAGATTCTAGCAATGATAACCTTACTGACTCCCCTAGTGTTCGCTAGCTCCGTCAAAGCTGAAAATCCACTTCATGTGCAACAGTTATTATCCACTGGAGCCTGTGCAAACTGCGATCTATCGGGAGCCAATCTCAGAGGTGCCCATCTGATTGGCGCTGACTTGAGAGAGGCAAATCTGCAAGGTGCCAACCTGAGCCACGCGAACCTTGAAGGTGCTGATCTACGCGAGGCAAATTTGGCAGGGGCGAATTTGACAGGCGCTTTTGTCACCAATGCGGATATGAAAGAAGCCAATTTAAACCGGGTTGATTTTACAGAAGCCACGATTTACGATGCCAACGTCTATGGCGCATCAATGCAGGATATGACCATCAGTAATGCTGACATATTCTACACAGGCATCGGTGTAGGGGGTGAAGGAGCAGAAGACGTCGTTCCAGATTGGTATTAATCAACTGACTCCTCTAAGCAAGATCCCCGACTTCTTGGAGAAGTCGGGGATCTGTTCTGTGTACCTCGCTTGAAAAGCGCTGTATTAATTTTCTCCTTCTCCTTAGTCCGCGTAGGCGGACTAGGCGGACTACCCTTCGGGAAGGCTTCGCATACATTTGTGTAGCAGCGATTTCAATCGCC
>JGI12048J13642_10021821_pt1 | contig 12453 bp, 7 predicted proteins | sample ElkSlonscriptome_16_FD_13642 | JGI IMG/M metagenome (IMG submission 13642) | reverse complement strand
CCAATCGCGGGCGGGCCGGCACCGGCTCGTCGGAGCCGTCTTCCAGCTTGATCGATGACAAGGTCTCGACTCGACCGAACGGGACGACATTGGTCCAGCTCACCGCCTCGATCCCGGGTAACGCCCGCAACCGCTCGACAACGGCGGCCACCCCGGCGTCGGCGACCGACGGCCCGGACTCCGGCGGTGTGATGGATGCGGCGATTAGACGTTGCTTCTCGAATCCCAGCTCCTGGTCGAGCAGGTTCATCCAACTGGCGAGCAGCAGACCGAGGGTCGCCAGCAGACTGAACGCAATGCCGATCTGGCCGATCATCAATTGCTTGCGCAGCCCGGTGCCGTTGCCGCGCGCCCCAAGGCCCCGGCCACCCACAAAACGCGATTCGTTGCCGGCAATCCGTCGGGTCTGCCACGCGATCGTGGCGACAATCGGCACCAATCCCGACACCAGCAACCCGAATGCGGCAAGCCAGGTCGGCACTGAAACCGTCGCGTGCAATGGCACGTTCCCCGCCAATACGCCGAGTGTGTAAAAGGCATCCAGGCCCAAGGCAGCGATCAAGAGCGCCAGAAGACCGCCGGGAATGGCCAGCAGAAGATACTCGAGACAGATCCCGACAAGCAGCTGACCGCGTGCGGCGCCCAGTGCCGACTGGATCGCCAGTTCGTGGTCCCGTCCGGTCCAGCGCGCCAGCCACAGACCGGCCAGGTTGAGCCAGGCTGCGAGCAATACAACAAGAGTGGCAGAGCCGAGGATCACCAAGCCCTGCCGCTGCCCGGATGTCCACAGTTCGCGCAGCGGACGAACGTGGTACTCGACCTCGAGCATATGGCGCATTTGCTGCAGGCGCTCGTCGGAACCCAGTCGCCCACGCAGCCGCTGCTCGAGCTGTGTCGGCGTGAAGCCCGAACCGGTGCGCGCGATCACGGTCTGGGAACCGAGCTGGCCGACCGCTTGCGGGCCGGTCTTGTCCGGTCCGAGTTCCATCGGCAACCAGATCCGGGTTCCGCTTTCAGGGATCGCGAACTCGTCGGGCATCACGCCGACGACCCGAACCCTGGAGTCTTCCAGCTCGATCACGCGCCCGGTCAGATCATTGTCGGCGCCGAATTGCTCGCGCCAGGTATGGGCGCTGATCAATGCCACCCGTTCTGCGCCGGGCAGCACGTCGTTGTCGGTGAATGCCCGACCGACGATCGGCGCCAGACCGAAAACATCGACAAGTCGGTGATCGATATAGGCTGCACGCAGACGACGCCCGTCCTTCAGGGTTAAATCGAACTTTTGCCCCATGATCCCGACCCGGCCGATGTCTTCCGCGAGATCGAGTTCCTCCACCAGCGCCTCGGACAATCCCATGTGTATGCCGAAGCGTTCGGAAAACGCCGAAAGCGCGACCAGGTTCGCGGCTTGTGGATACGGCAACGGCTTGCCGAACAGGGACCAGCCGGCGGTCGCCACCGCGGCCACGCCCCCAATGCTCAAAGCGATCAGCGCGATCACGCTCAGCGAAAAGCCGGGCGCACGCAAAAGGCGCCGGCGCGTGCGGCTCAGTTCCAGCAAAAGACTCATCTTCACGATTCACGCTCCATGTGGACGCACCGGCAAGGTCAATCGTTCAGCGCACCGATGCGTTGCAGCACCTCTCGGCCGATTCGCCTGCGCTTGGGCGCATCATCGATACCGTCGGGCATGTCGATATTGAGTGCAAAGAACACCGGCCCGTCGGGCCGTTCAACCCAGCCGATCCACCATCCGATACCCGGATCGGTGCTCGTTGACCACCCGGTCTTGGCCCGCAGAATCCATTCACGCGTCCATTCATGCCCCGCTTCGTTGATCATGATGTCCTTGACCAGACGCTGGTGTTCGACCTCGAATGGCAGCGCGTTGAAGTAGAGCTTGCGCAGGAACTCGATCTGCTCCAGCGCCGATATTTCAAGATCGCCTTCGATCCAGAACCGCTCGATACCGCCGGACGGATCGGCGTTGCCGTAATCGACCGTTTCCATGTATTCACGCTCGCGTGCCTCGCCGATCTCCCTGGCGAAATGCCGGTAGACCCAGACCACCGAGTTGCGCATCGATGATCTGAGATCCTGATCCCGGTTCCACGCATCCAGCCAGCGCTTCTCGCCGTCCCATTCGAAGATCTGGAATTCGTCGCGGACAACACCCGCGTCGAGTGCGAACAGTGCATGCGGCACCTTGAAGGTCGAAGCCGGCGAATAGCGCTGCCCTGCCCGTTGGATGTTGTGCACCAGGTGCCGGCTTTTGCCGCCGCGCTCGTCGAGCACAGCAATCGTGCCATCGGCTTCGGCGGCTTCAAACACACCGGCCCAGTCCGGCTGTTCCTGCCATTGGCCGCTGGCCGGGTTGGAAAGAATGATGATCAGATTCAGTGCTGCCAGGATTCTTGCCATCGAAATTTTCCGAAGTGAGATCATTGATAGTCGTCAGTCATACCGCAACGCCTCCACCGGCTGAATCCGCGAAGCGTGCAGTGCCGGCCCAAAACTGCGCGAGCAGAATCGTTGCCGCGATGGCCGTTGCGGTCAACAGCCAAAGTTCCGGGTCGGCAACGCCGACATTTCCGCGCAGCGGGATCCGCGCCGGGCTCGACGTCGCGTTGGTCGAAAATGCGCCCTGCTGTACGGCAACGGCCGCGCGAACAGCGACCAGCCCGCCGTGGCGATCGCCGCCGCGCCACCGACGCTCAGCGCAAACAGGACAATCACGCTCAGCGAAAATCCCGGCGCGCGGAACAGGCGCCGCCATGCGCGCTGCAGTTCCATGACCATGCTGAAGCTCATGCCGCCTTTCCGGATCGAATTCGTTCGGTCATGACCATTTCCCCAACGCGTAGTCCGCGGCCTTCATTGACGGAAATCACTCGCTCCCCAGGGTTTCGGCCGGATCGGCACGCGTGGCCCAGAATGCCGGCAACGAGCAGGCGATGGCTGCAACCAGTGCGAACAGAACAACGATCGACAGATAGGTGAGCGGATCGCTTGCGCTAAGGCCGACCAGCTGGTCGCTCAGGCTTTGCGTGATTGCCAGGGCAAGCAACGTTCCTACGGCAAGGCCGACGCCGACCAGCAACAAGCCCTGCCCGAGTACCAGCGAGAAAATCTTTCGCGTCGTCGCGCCAAAAGCGAGTCTTACGCCGATCTCGGGCAACCGCTGTCGAACCCGGTATGCAAGTACGCCGTAAAGCCCTATCACCGCAAGCATCAGGGCCAGCAATCCAAACAGACTGAGCAAAGTGCTTGAGAAACGCATCTCGGCGGTCGCGTTTTCGACCCGGGCCTGCAACATCTCGACGTTCGTCAGCGGAATATCGGCATCCAGACCGGCCAGCGCATCTTCTACCGATGTCTGAACGGGCAGCTGATCGCCTTGAATCCGAACCGTCCAGGTGATCCCGGTGAAAAATCCGATGTCGCCGGCGAAGCTGGTCGGAAAATAAACCGTTTCGACCGGATCCTCGCCCAGATCCTGAATGGCCTGGTGCGCCACGACGCCGACAACTTCGGTCGCGACGCCCTCGGGGCGATCGCCCCGGCGAATATAAAGCGTTTTGCCCAATGCCGATTCATCAGGCCAGGCGCGCGCGGCCAACGCTTCGTTGACCACAACGGTGTTTCGCGTCCCATCCTGGTCGGCCTGGCTCAGCGCTCGGCCAGCCAGGATTTGCGTGCGTAGCGTTTCGAAATAGCCCGGATATACCAGACGATACTGGGCCTGCCTGGCGCTTCCGTCACCGAAGCTCGCCAGGTCCGGGGCGTAGCGGCTGCCGAAGATGCCTCCGGTCAGTGGCAACGGAAATGTTCCGCCGGCGTGGGTAACCTGCGGCAACTCCTGGAGACGCTGCATGAATTGACGCTGAAATTCCACTTGACGCTCGGCATTCGGGTACCGGTCTACCGGAAGTGCGAACCCAAAAGTCAGGACCCCTTCGGCCTCGAAACCCGGGTCGGTTTGCCGCAGCGTATTGAAACTCTGCAGCATCAGCGCAGCCGAAACCAGCACCGCCAGAGCAAGCGCGACCTCTCCGACGACCAGACCGTTGCGCCAGCGACCTGTGCGCCTGGTGGACCCTTGTCCGCTGCGATCGCGCAACCGTGAAGCCACGTTGCGCTGCGATTGTGCCAACGCCGGAAGGGTACCGGCCAGCAGCGTCGTCCCGGTGACGATGAGGACCGTGAAGATCAGCGTTCGAGTATCGACGCCGATTTGCCTCAACTGCGGAATATCGAGCGGCTGGAGATCGACCAGCAGCGGAAGCGCAAGAACTGCCAGCAAGAGGCCGAGAAATCCGCCTGACAGAGCGACCAGCGACGCCTCCGATAATCCGTAGCGAAACATCCGCCAGCGGCTGCATCCTAGCGCGCTGCAGATCGCCTGGTCCCGGCTTCGCGCCAGGGCGCGCACCAGAAGCAGGTTGGCTACGTTGGCACATGCAATGAGCAAGACCAGCCCCACGATCACGGAGATCATCACGACCATGCCGTCGATATCATCGGTGAGTTCCCGCTGCAACGGGACGAGGCGGTTGGAGAAATCATTTTGACGATAAACCGGATCTTCTTCGCGAATGCGGGACGTGATCGCGTCGATCTCCTGCTGCGCCTGCTCCAGCGAGGCGCCGTCGCGAAGCCGTCCGATCACGTTCAGAAAAACATTGCCTGCGTCCGCGTTGGCCTCGACGTTGACGCGCAAGACCTCGAACATATCGGGATCATCTGGAACACCGCCCGGCATCAAGAGCTGGAAGTCCGGCGGCATGACACCAACGATCGTCGCAGGAAAATTGTCGAGCTGGATGGCCGATCCCACGATATCGCGATCGGCACCGAAACGCTCCTGCCAGAATGCGTGGCTGAGCATGACAGCATTGGGCGGGTTGAACGTATTCGCCGGCGACAGTACACCGGGTGGCACTTCGGCGGCATTGAAAGCAGCGTCGCCCGGCTCGAAGGGCCTTCCGACGATCGGACCGATACCCAGCAGATCGAAAAGATTCCAGGTCATACCGACCGAGGTAACCTGCTCCGGCTTGCTGTCCGGTCTGAGCTTGAAGATGTGCTGGTTGCCGAATGCCGCCGCAAAATCCTCGAACTGCTCGCTTTCACGCCGGTAACGCTGAACCATGTCCGGAGAAGCCGGCCACGTATCGATATCGCGAGTCGGCATGACCCCCCAGACTGCGACAAGTTCGTCAGGTTGCTGGTACGGCGGCGGCTTGAGCAACGTGGCGTCCAATACGGTAAAGATCGCCGAGGTTGCTCCGATTCCCAAAGCCAGCGTGATGACGGCGAGCAGCGTGACCATGCGCGTCTTCATCAGCGATCGCAGCGCCAGTTTAAGATCCGCGATAATTCCATTCATATCGTTCTCCTCGCAGTTCGGCGGCAGCGACCGCCTGGCCGGTTCTACTGATATCGAAGTGCCTGGACTGGATGAATTCGCGCGGCTCTGCGGGCCGGCAGCCAGCCGGCCAGCAGCACCACGCTCGCAAGCAGAATTACGGCACCCAGCATGACAACGGGTTCCAGCGGCGAGAGTTCATACAAAAGGCCTCTGGCCATGCTTCCCAGCAACCATGCGAGTAGCAGTCCGGCAGCACCACCTATCAGCGCCAGCCGCAACGTTTGCACGAGCACCATTCGCTTCAGGGCCGCGGGTGCGGCGCCCAAGGCAGCCCTCAATCCGATTTCGCCGATACGCTGGGCCAGAGCGAAACTCAATACGCCGAACAGACCTACGGCGGCGAGTATCGTCGCCAGGCCCGCAAACACCATCGCCAGCGTGGCCACGACACGGTCCACGACAATCGTTGAACCGAGAATGGTATCCAGCGTGAACAAATCGTCGACCGGCAGATTTGGATCCAGCTCGGCAATCAGCTCGCGAACCGCCGGCGCCAGAGTTTCCGGGTCCTGGCTTGTTCGCAGATAGAAATTCGCCGATCCGACATTTTGGGTCTGGTACATCGAAAGAAAGAACTGCGGCGGTATCTGATCCTTGACCGTGCTGTAGGCGGCATCACCAACGACACCGACAATCTCGATGTCGAGCTCGATGTTCGTCGCCTCACCCCGCGCCATGCGCTTTCCAATTCCGCCGTCGTCGAGATCGAACTTCCGAACGAAAGCCTGGTTGACAATCGCCACCCGTCCGCGCCCGTTGCGATCGGATTCGCTGAATGCCCGCCCGCGCAGCAGCGGTATCGACAGCGTGTCGAAAAACGCCGGGCCAACCGCGTTGTAGCTGGCGCCGGTGTTGGTCTCGGGCGAGGCATCGAATCCTTCAACGGTGACATTGCTGCCCCAGTTGCTTTCGGCAAGAAGCGGCACCATGGACACCGAAGCGGCTTCGACGCCGGGCAACCGCTTCAGACGCTGTTCGGTGGTGGCGAATAGCGCCCGCGCCTGCTCGGTGGAATATCCATTGCGGACCGGCGAAATGTAAAAGCTGAGCACCCGTTCGTGTGCCAGGCCCAGGTCGACGTTGTTGACGTTCATCAGACTGCGGATAAACAGGCCGGAGACGACCAGCAGCGCCAGGGCCAGCGCAATCTGTCCGCCGACCAGCACCGACCGGAATCGTGCTGCAGCCCGGCTCATGCCGGAGCGCGCCACCTGATCCCGCATGGCTTCGACCGGGTTGCCGCGCAACGCCTGCAGAACCGGCGCCGTGCCCGCCAGCGCCAGCGCCACGAGACTCGTCGCCAGGCCGGTCCCCAGAATGCGCCAATCCAGCGCGGCGGAAACGATGCCCGCATCGGCGGCGGGCAGCAGATAGACCACGAGCCGCAGCGTTGCGACTGCGACCGGCAGGCTGACCAGGGCGCCGGCAAGCGCCAGGATCGTGAGGACTGCCAGGCGCTGCCCGAGAATGTGGCGCCGCCCGGCGCCCAGCGCCTGACGAACCGCGGTTTCACCGCGCTCTGCAGCCCCCAGCGCCAGCAACAGGTTCGTAATGTTGACACACGCAACCAGCAGAACAAGGCCTGCGACGAAGAGCAACAGGATCAGCGGTGTACGCGCCGACGCCAGCGTATTCGACTGGCCTTGCGCGCCCGGCAGAAAATTCAGTTCTCGGGCCTCGAAGCGCTGCATCCAGCTATCGCTTCGCCCCTCTTGCAGCGGGGCTTCGACTTCGCGCATAAGATTTGCGAACACCGGCGCGAAGCTTGCGCGTGCCGTTTGCATGGAAACCCCGTCGGCGAGTCGACCAAACAGATACAGCCAGTGGCTACGCCGGTTGTCCGGCTCCCATTCGCCTCTCAGCGTCAGCTCATCGACAAGCGTCAGCGGGATGAAGGTATCCGCCGGCCAAAGCCGATTCAGTCCGCGGAACCCGGGCGGCGCGATGCCGATGATTTCGAGCGACTGGCCGTTGACCATGATGCTTTCGCCGACCATGGACCGATCGCCGGCGAATCGCTCCTGCCACAGACTGTGGCTCAATACGATGACGCGCGGGGCGCCTGCGGCCTCCAGTTCGTCGCGGGAAAAGAACCGACCTGCGGCCGGCCTGAGCTCCAGCACATCGAAATAATTGCCTGAGACCAGCAAGCCCCGGCCGCTGGATGTCAGCCCGCGCGCACCCATATTGATTCCGATTGACCTGAACGCGGCCATTCCGGCAAGCGTTTCGCTGGCCGAGCGTAAATCCTCATATAGCGGATAGCTGAAGATTTGCCCGGACCGTCCCGTGCCGTCGGTACTCACCGACCCATCCCGCGGCCCCGGCGATTCGAGTACGACAATCGCATCAGGATCAGGCACCTGCAGATCCTGCAGTAAAATCTGGTGAAACACCGAGAAAATCCCGGCGTTGACGCCCACCCCCAGCGCGAGCGTAAGGATCACGATGGCCGTAATCCCCTTACGACGCAATAACGGGCGAATACTGCCGCGGAGAAAGTCCTTGCCGATCATGCCGTCAACCCTCGTGCCTTAATCGGTGGCCGGAAACCCTCGGTTCCAGCCCTTTCTTTTCCGCTACCAATCCCGCTGGAAACAGCGATTCGTGGAACCGGCGCCTTTGACGTGCAAGGCGCAAGAACCAGCGAAGCCGAATATCAAGTACCTTTTTCCGGGGTGCTGTTCTGACTTCCATGTTCCACTCCTTGGCGGCTTCAGTCCTGTTGTTCGATTTCCTCGACAGGTTGTGACGTTCGACGAGCACGTGCCTGGCTGATCTGGTCTTCCAGTCGTTGCTCCTCTTCCTGCCTGAGCTTGTGCAGCGTTTCCTCGTCGACGATCTGCCCGTCGAACATGAAAACCTTGCGATCGGCGAAATCCGCGTAGCGCGGGTCGTGGGTCACCATGCAGATGGTTGCGCCGCCTGCGTGCAGTTCGGCAAGCAAGGCCATGACGGCCTCGCCGTTTTTCGAATCCAGGTTGCCGGTGGGCTCATCGGCGAGAAGGATTGACGGCTGGCCGACCAGCGCGCGTGCCACTGCGACCCGCTGCTGCTGACCGCCGGAGAGCTGCGACGGGAAGTGCTTGATCCTGTGCGCCATGCCGACCCGGTTGAGCGCTTCCATCGAGCGCTCGCGACGCTCTGCCTTGGACACGCCGTCGCGATAGGTCAGCGGCAGTTCGACGTTCTCGAGCACGCTCAAATCACCGATCAGATTGAAGGCCTGGAAGATGAAACCGATTTCCTTGTTGCGGATCTTCGCGCGCTGACTGGCGTTGATGTCCTCGACCGCGACGTCATTCAACCGATAGTGCCCGTCGGTCGGCGTATCCAGCAGACCCAGCAAAGAAAGCAGCGTCGACTTCCCGCAGCCCGAGGGCCCGGAAATGGACACGTACTCGCCCTTTTCGATATTCAGATGAATACCCGCCAGCGCATGCGTCTCCACCTCGTCGGCGTAGAACACCTTGCGAATTTCCTTCATTTCGATCAGTTTGGTCATGGTTATTCCCGGGTTTGGTTTCAGGGTTAATTTCAGAAAAGCCTGACCGCAGATAAAAGACAATCAAATGCGTGAACCACGAAGGACACGAAGAGCACGAAGGAAAAGGAAAAGCAAAAACGAATTGTCTGATCTACGTTGATCATTGTTTTACAGGCCTTGATTATTTGCCTCAGGTGGCTCGTTTTTTCTTCGTGTTCTTCGTGGTTACATGCTTTTAAATCTGCGAACATCTGTGGTTTCAATAATCATTGCAGCGCAACCCGGTCGTGCTCCGACCACTGCGACATGTCGGACAGGATTACCCGGTCGCCGGCGTCGAGTCCAGAGCGGATCTCGATGCGGCCGACCGATGCGCGGCCGAGTTCTACCGCGACGCGCTCGGCGACCTCTTCGTCGATCATGCGAAACAGTGAGACCCGTCCATCCGGCTGCCCGCTGGCCGGACGTCCGACGTGCAGTACGTTGTCCAGGCGCTCGAGTTCGATGGTGCCGTCCACCGAGAGATCCGGTCGTGCGCCGGGCGGAAGTTCGCCGGTCAATTCCACGTCGACCTGCACCGTGCCGTTCTGCACCGCAGGGTCGATTCTGATGACGTTTCCGCCCACGATCCCGTTGCGCGTGTCGATGCGCACCTGCTGTTCAAGCTGAATCTCCCGGGCCTGGGTTTCGGCCACGCGCAGCTCGGCGATCAGTTCCTCCGGCTGGGCGACCCGCGCAACATTGGCGCCCAGCTGCACCTGCTGTCCCGGTTCGACGGCAATCTCCTGCAGCACGCCGGCCATGCCGGCCCGAATACTCAAGTCGCGGACCTGCTGCTCGCGCCGTTCGATCAGCCGCGCGGACTGTTCCACCCGAGCATCCTGCGCGGCCAGTTGGGCTTCGTGAGAGGCGCCAAGCCTGGTTACCCTCTGCTTCTCGAAGCCGACCCGGGTTTCGAGCTGTTCGGCGCGCAATTCAGATTGCTGGTACTGAATGACCGAGACGATGCCCTTCTCCGACAGCACCCTCTCGGCATCGGCCAGCAGACGCGCCGATTCGGCGTCGGACTGGAGCGCAGCGAGGCCCGATTGTGCGTCCAGCAGTGCCCGGTCGAGTTCGGCGGCCAGCGAATCACGGTCGGCCCTCACGGCCTCTGCCGCCCAGCGCGCTTCCTCGAGCTGCTGGGCCAGTTCCGGGTTCGACATCTCGACCAACACGGTAGAAGGCTCGACGCGCACACCGGGTTTGGCCACGATCCGCTCGACGCGCCCGCCGCTTGCTGCGGGAATCCACCGGATCACCTTCGGCACCAGGCTGCCGGGGCCGCGCACCTCGCGCGTGAAATCGCCGCGTTCGACCGTGCCCACCCAGGCCGAAGCCTGCGGCACCGTAGGTAATGCGGGATCCAGGCTGAACACGGCGCCGGCGATTGCAATGACGCCGGCTACGGCCAGCGCCGCAATGATGATTTGTCGGCGCTGGCGTTTCTGCTTGAGTTCGGGGCGAATGATATCCATGGCTGCATAGATACAATTCGCGTGCCAAAATCATAAATAACTGATATAAAAGCATTTATTCATTCCTGCTCCTTGAGGCATCCGTAGATCATTTCGGTTGTGAAACCTTCAAATCCCGGTACCGGGAAAAATCAGAAGCGGCGCAATTGCTTCTGGATCGCGCAATAACCGCGATGACCGCAGCGGATACGTCGCCCTAGAGCACGCTTGCGCGCGCTGCGTGCAGCAATCACGACCTCGCTCGGGTCGAACTGACCGGGAGCTGGAACCGGGGCTTTTGGCGCTTCGGAATTTGGAACCCCTGATCCCGCGTGCTATACTCCGCGCTGCTTCGGCGGTCTAGCCGTTTGCACGCTTCGCGGATGTGACGATTCTCCGGCTGTTTTTTTTCGCCGGCAGGTCCCCAAGGCCCCTCCCCGATTTGTTCCTATACCGTCACAACGGCGGTGATTTGCCTTGGGTTCACAAGGACTTCTTACAGCAATGAAATTTGATTCCCTCGGCCTCCGAGCCGAACTTCTGCGCGCAATCGACGCGCAGGGCTTTACGACGCCCACCCCGGTGCAGGCGAAATCCATTCCCGTGATCCTTCAGGGTCGCGACATCATGGCCAGTGCCCAGACCGGCACGGGCAAGACCGCTGCTTTTGCGCTTCCAATGCTGCATCAGCTCAGCCAGAAGCCGGCCCAGGGCGCCGCAGTCCGCGCGCTCATCCTGACCCCGACGCGCGAACTGGCAGCCCAGGTGCAGGAAAACATTCGCGACCTCGGCCAGTACCTGCCGCTCAAGTCAGCGGTCGTGTTCGGCGGTGTCAACATCAATCCGCAGATTACGAAACTGAAGCGCGGCGTCGACCTGCTGATCGCGACCCCGGGCCGGTTGATCGACCTGATGCAGCGCCAGTGCGTCAATCTCGGCCGGCTTGAATACCTCGTCCTCGATGAAGCCGACCGGATGCTCGACATGGGCTTCCTGCCCGCCATCGAGCGGATTCTGAAAGCCGTGCCGGCCAAGCGCCAGACGCTGCTGTTTTCGGCCACGTTCTCGCGCGAGATCACGCAACTCGCCCACCGCTTCCTGACCAACCCGGAACGGGTGGAAACCGCCGCGCCGAACTCGACCGTCGACGCCATCGCCCAGCAGGCCATCCAGGTCGACCAGGCGCGCAAGCGCGAACTGCTCTCATGGATGATCGGCCACCACAACTGGCGCCAGGTGCTGATCTTCACGCGCACCAAGCATGGTGCAAACCGCCTGGCCAAGCAGCTCGGCACCGACGGTCTTCCGGCGGCCGCGATTCACGGCAACAAGAGCCAGGGTGCGCGCACCAAGGCGCTGGCCGACTTCAAGGCCGGCCGCGTTCGGGCGCTGGTCGCCACCGACATCGCTGCACGCGGCCTCGACATCGAGCAGTTGCCGCACGTCGTCAACTACGAAATTCCCGAAGTGCCCGAGGACTACGTGCATCGCATCGGCCGCACCGGTCGAGCCGGTCGCGAGGGGCTCGCGGTTTCAATGGTTGCCGGCTCCGAACACGGCAAGTTCGAGGCGATCCGCAAGCTGGTGCAGGTCAAGATTCCGACCCAGGTGATCGAAGGCTACGAACCGACCGAGGGCCTTAATCACAGCACCGGTGGTAAGCGCGGTGGCGGAGGCGGCCGAGGCAACGGCGGCGGGCGCGGAAAGGGAGGCCGGGCCAGCGCGGGACGCGGGCGTGGCGGCGCCGGCAACGGCAACGGCAGAAGCGCACCTGCGAGCAAGCGCCAGGGACGTCAGAAAAAGTTCCGCAAGGCCGCCTGATCCGGCGTCTCCCCGGCGGTCTGAGCATCGCGAATCGCCGACCGGAAAGTTTCCGGTCGGCCTGTTCGCAGACTGCCGGTACGCTCGTGTACCCCGTCGTTAATCCCGTAACTTTCAGCGAGTCGGAAAGCGCTTAGCTGCAAGGCAGGGCTCGCCGGGAATGCTTATCGCCTTTCCAAGAGGCCTAACGCCGCAGATGAGCGCGATTGTTTTCT
>JGI12048J13642_10182305_pt1 | contig 12454 bp, 9 predicted proteins | sample ElkSlonscriptome_16_FD_13642 | JGI IMG/M metagenome (IMG submission 13642) | reverse complement strand
TGCTTACGGGCAACTTAATTAACTGCCTTAAACAGCGGTTGCATCTTGCTCATAACCAAACCAAGCTAACATTAGACATGTGTGTTTGGCACTTTTCTAGTAGCCTTTGAAGCCTCGTTTGATGCAGCGAATAGCTGTCGCATAAACTCTATCTTTAGAAAGCAAGAAACTTTACTCCAAATTAAGTGAGATTGTGTGCAGTCCTGCCTCACCTTAAGACTCATCAAACACGAGTCACTACTTAGGCTATGTTGACTTGCAATTAGTTATCTTGCCTTTGTCTATTTCTGTGAATTTTATTACTTTGTACACATGAAACTAAGAGGCACTCAATGACTTTTCAACGATCTAAGCGCTCACTTTCTAAGTCGGTAACTTTGACGGGTGTGGTTGCTTTACTCACGGCTATGGTAGCCTTACCAGCCTGTACTACTGAAGAAGTAAGTGAAGAGACAAGTGACACGACTGACGAGACAACCGAAGTCTCAGAGGCAACTCAAGAGAACGTTTCAGTAGGGCAACTCACTGATGAGCTCAGTGCTTATCTTGGCGAAACGGTTACGGTACGACAAGACGTTCAAGAATTAGTAGGTGATTCAGCTTTCTTACTTGATGACGATCAATTTTTCGGCGGCGAAGAAGTGCTTGTCATCAATGCATCAGAAGAAGGTCTAATGCTCGTAGAGGGTGAGGGTACTGAAGTTCAAGTAACTGGTGAAGTGCGTGAGTTTTTGATGGCAGACCTCGAGCAGGAATACGATGTGGAACTCGATCCTGACTTATTTGCTGAATATGAACAGCAACCTGTCATTGTTGCTCAGTCATTAGCTCTGGCTCCTGATCCGGAAGATATCAGTGAAAATCCAGGTGAGTACTACAACCGTCGTCTTGCAGTCAATGCTGAAGTGGAGCAATTCTGGTCTGCCGATGTGATGACAGTTGATAGCGAAGGACTGTTTGATGAGAACGATCTTTTGGTGCTTAATCCATCAGCAACTCTAGACTTCCAACAGGACGAAGAAGTCGTGATGACTGGGGTATTGCGACCCTTTATTGCAACTGAGATTGAACAAGAGTATGACCTCACATGGGATTTAGATCTACAACAAGAAATTGAAGCTGAATACCAGGAGCGTCCTGTATTTATCGCTGACGAAGTATATCCGTCTGCACTGTAAGTTACACTTCTTCCACCTAACTCAGTAGGTCGTGAGTGATTGATGTGTGTCTAATATAAAGTCTGAAGCTAAGGCGGCACTGAGTGCCGCCTTCATTGTGTATCTGTTTAATTTCTATTGGTAACTTTTAGAAAAAGCAAAGAAGACAGGTATAGTGCTACGCGCTGATATAAAACCAATAGTTGATGGAGAAGTCGCGCACCGCGCGACTTCTCCATCAATATCTGTCCTAACTTATCTGCGCATTGCTATAGCACTCTAACTACGGTGAAGTTTGACATATTAGAACCAGAAATCTTTTAGAGTTCAATGCTTTTTGTGTAGAGCAGTTACCCAAAGCAAACGGAGCCTATAGCGATGCTAAATCGCTTGTGAACTGCTAAGTGAGAGAAGGAGGGGGTGCACTTACAAATCATTTGAGATTGCTATATGTCTATTTTGAAAGCTTTAGAAAACTGTTTCCTACAGAAATGCCATGAAATCTTCCCCCAGAAACAAGGCTCGTTCAGCATTGCGGCGACGAACGAGACCTGCTAAGACTCGCCCCCCAGCATGAACCCAGTTCAACAGCTCATCGGCAGCTCCAACATAAGCACTGCCATTGAGTTTGCTTAGTAAAGTCGAACTTGCTAAAGCCCCTTCGCCAAGGTTGTAGGTAAATGCGACGAGAGCGGAAAACTGATCTGCATTGAGGGGGACTTTGACAAACTGTCGCACTGCCGCTTCAAAACGTTGTAGATCCCGGCGCAAAAACTCCTCCGCTTGGGCAACAGTAATGACCATACCAGGATAAACACCCGTTGTTGTTCCATAGCCAATCGTCCATACACCCACAGCATCCTGGTAGGCTGACAGACGCAGCCCCTCAAATGTCTTGATCAAACGTAAACCCTTTTCGTTGGTCACTTGTTCGAGGCTATATGGCTTGCCGTTATGAAGCAACAAGGCATGGGTGCCATAGATATACCAAGTATTGAATCCTTGGAACTGAACCTGATTGTCTTGCCCATCCTTGCCGAAGGTAAAACGCACATGAAATCGGATTGGTTGAAATCCCGAAACCGGAAACACTGTGCCCTCTGGAGCAAAGTACTTATCGCTGTCTGGCAGGTCGATGGCTTGTTTCTCGTTCTGCTTTAACCAAGTGTCTGTTTTGACCTTGAGAGTATAGCCATAGATAGGGGTGCCGTTGAGGAGAATATCAGCATGGAGCTTGTAAACGTACCACGTGTTGCGCCCCAAAAAATGAATCTGCTGTCCATTGGCATCTTTGCCAAAGGTCACTTTGAGATGACTATCCTCGATCAGAAACCCACTGATCGGCAATGTCACTGGTGCAATCAGGTATTTTTGGTCAGCCGACAAACTGCTTGATTGAGCCGTGCTTTGCTTCAGCCAAGTGCTGTTGTTGATCTCTATTCGATAAGCATCTACAACAGGAACTCGAAACACATCCGCTGCTGGTTCGTATACGTACCACTCGATGCGACCTTGGGGCTGGATTTGGCGACCTTCTGCGTCACGCCCTAGTCTTAACCTAAGGTGATTGTTGCCGACTGACTCGTAACTAGAGACAGGTAAGACCGTCCCAGCATTCGCAAACTCTCGCTCATTGTTGGAGAGCTCTGAGCCTTGGGCTGTACTGGCTTTTAACCAAGTATCAATTTTGAATTTAACAGCATACATGGCGATCGCCCTTGATTAGGGATGTATCTAATATCCCTGAACTTTAAGCGACAACGCAATTACCTGCGAGGGTTCCTTTTGACAATTAATTGTTACAGTGCGCACTAAATCCAGTCGAGCGGCCATGATCCAGCGCGATTAAAAGCTCAGTAGTGGAATTTTCTTATGGCTTTTGACCTGCTTACAAAGTCTCAATTCAGTGCCTTCGGGATTCCAGTTCACTTGGTCAAAAATTTGGCTCAGGATATACATCCCACGACCATCTTCTTGAAATTCAGATGGGATATCGCTCGAACCGGAATCAATATCGTCAGAACAATGTTCAAAGCCACAGCCTTGGTCAGAAATAATCCACCAATATTGATCGCTGAAGAAGAAAAACTGCACCAAAACAGTTTTGCCAGGATCAAGACGATTCCCATGGGTTGCAGCATTGACGAGTGCTTCCTGAAGCCCTAAGCGAACCTCATCTTTCATGCCTTTCGGCACCTCAGCAAGCAACAAATCAAGAATTGGACAGAGATGGAGAGTGGAGGCGAAACTAATGCTTCCCCACTTGCGACCCGTTGTCGGACGCATTGCAAATGCAATCACAGACGAACCTCACAGCTTTTCTTCAACGGGAGGACGAATACGCTCATTCTTATCATGACATGAACTTACAATACTCAATGAGTACTTATACTCTATGATTAGTCTTTCGAATATTGATCACTGAGTTTGCACCCTAAAGTCTTATCAGTCTCATAGCCAGTAGTTGAGTTACTGAAGCCTTCTATCGACTGTCATTCATAGCTTTTGTCAGAGCATCTTGAGGTCGGATAGCTAGAAAGTTGAGGTGTTCTATATTCTTGTGTGATGAAGGCGATGAACACCAGTATTTGAGGGGCATAATGTCAACGACTCGCAATCCTTTGCCTGAGCAAAGTCAATGAATTTCAAGTACTAAATTCTGAGGTTAGCGTCCATGTATCGCTTCCTCAAAGCTATCATACCGAAAATGGAATTGCCTTAAACTTTACTGATTCTTTAGAGGATGTTTGAGAAGTCGTCAATGCTACTTCAGATCCCCCCTAGCCCCCCTTGAAAAAGGGGGAACCGGAATCGAACCGGAATCAAAGTCCCCCTTCTCAAGGGGGATTTAGGGGGATCAGTCTTGTTCCAGTGTGTTGTCTAATACTTTTCAAACATCCTCTTAGAGCAAGATCTTAGAATTATTAAGTTTCTAATAGTAAAGGTATCTCAAACAATCAAGCCACCTTTTTTATTTCCCAATTTAATTTTAGCACGGGCTCTTGGTGCGACAGATTGTACTAGCTGGAAGCGATGCCCTGTCTCGCTTCGTGAGCAATCTGTTCGACTTGATCATCGACTAGATCTTTCAGAATAGACTGTGCCTCTTCTCCTCCAATGTGATTCAGTGCTTGCACAACACGATATCGCAATTGCCAATCGTCGCTCGATGCGAGTGGCTTGAGTAAGGGGATTGCACGGGGATCGCCCAGTTCTCCCAATGCGCCAACGGCTGCGGTTCTCACCAGCTCAACATCTGACTGAAGTGCTTTTTCGAGCATGTCAAAACCTCGGGGATCGCCCAGTTCTCCTAAGGTTGCGATGATGCTGAACTGGAGCAGCCACTCCGTTGTTTCCGAATAGACTTGGTGAAGTTCTTCAAATAGGTCGGTGAGTTGGAGCGCACCAATGCTGTCTGCTGCGGCAGATCGAACATCCGGTTCAGGGTCGTTAAGAAGGCGATCGCTCAATAGTGTCTTTACGCTTTCTAAGTTTTGCTCTCCCACCGCTGAGAGTTGGCTCACCGCAGCATAGCGAACCCGAGTATTACTATCAACAGCGGCCTTCATCAGCATGTCAAAGGCGATCGCTGGCTCCAAATAGCGCATCTGATTAACGGCACTGATGCGTTTGCCATAGTCCTCAGACTCGAATAGAGCATTGACTGAATCGGGGGTCACATCCATGGGTCTTCTCTCGAACACATTTTCTCAAAGGTCTCAAGCAGCTTTTCTCGAATCTTTGATTGGCTGGATCACTGCAATCAGAATCTAAAACAGGAAAGCTGCAAACGGAATATCAAAAATTATTGGTCTTGATTGGCTGCCATATGTCGCACGATGTCTCCACGAGTCAGAATGCCAATCACATTTTTATCTTTATCCACAACAGGCAGCCGATGAACGTCTTTCTCATGCATAACGCGAGCTGCTTCTCGCAACGATTTGTTGGAGGAAGTGGTGGTTACATCCTTTGTCATCACTTCGCCGACGGTTTGTCCAAGTGCCTTGTGCAGCTCTCGATCGTAAGTCGCTGGATTCTCCAGATAAATCACACTATCAAGCAGCATGATGTAGGCTGGTGGCTTGATCCCCGTTTCTTGCCACATCAAGTCAGCTTCTGAGATAACACCGACTAGGTGACGATTCTCGTCCACAACCGGCAGCCCACTGATGCGATTTTTAGCAATCAGCTGAATTGCTTCCCCCAGCGGTGTGCTAGGGCTCACCACAAGAGGATCAGGAGTCATGATGTCTGAAACCAGAGGATCTACAGATGGCATGGGTTCACTACTAAGACAATTGAATGAGCGAGCTGATGGACAAGCCAAAACCTCACCTAAACATTGTAGGGAATCACGGTAGCGATAACGATCTTCGCCGTGGAGTGGTCACAGGTTGTTACACAGACTTCTCTGCTGAAGCTTGCTTCTCAGTGGATTGACAATAGCTCTGAAGAATTTCGTGACAGTTGGCGATCGCCCCCAAATGGGCAATTTCATAACCATGAGTATTTTGAGTCGGAAATCCCAAACAGGCGGCACGAGCTACATGGCCGTTTTTCATTGCAATCGAACCGTCGCTGCCAAACCCTGAGATTGTCGCAATCTGAAGCGGCATGTCGCAAATATCTGCCGCTTGCCGTAGGTCTTCATTCAAGCCTTCGTCATAGAGGCCATATCCATCTTGGGCGAGAAGCACAGGAATTTCTCCATCCGCTATGGGGTACTCGTCCGATAGCGGACAAATTTCTAAAGCAATCAGCGCATCAATAGAATTGCGTTGGGTGAAGTAAAGAGCACCAATCGCTCCTACCTCCTCTTTGGCAGATGCGACCAAGTATGTTGTAACCGCAGGCTTGGTGAGGGTTTGAGCTAAGTTGAGCAAGATAGCGATAGAGGCTTTGTTGTCAAGTGTGTAGCTAGCGATGTGGTCTCGCAAGCGAAAAGGGCGCTTTCGATGCTTGCCAACCACCATCCGACTGCCGGGACGGATCCCCGCATCCATGAGTTCTTTGAAGGTACATTTCGTTTCGACCCAAGCATCCTGCCATCTCAGAGCAGTATTTTCCTGCAATACCTTCTGAGGCGACTCGTGAGAAACATGACGCGAACCGAAGCTGAGAATGCCGGATATGGTTTGGCGATCGCCCAACAAATCGACTACACCTTCTCCATACACCCAAGGAAATGCTCCCCCCAGCTTTCGCACCTCCAACCGCCCGTCTGCTCCAACCGCTTTCACAATGCCGCCGATCTCGTCCTTGTGGGCGGTAATAGCAAGGGAGCGAGTCGTATCCTGCCCCGGAATGCAAGCCACAATATTGCCTGCGTCGTCTTGCCAAGCCTCTACGTTCAGCAAACGAAACTGGTCGAGTAAGAAAGTATCGATCTCCTGCTCCATACCACTGGGCGAATGGTGCATTACCAACTGCTCGATAGTTTCGAAAAGGCGATCGAACGACGGTTCTGTCATAGATTGTGTCTTTTGTTCACGTCAACGCACTATTAAACCGCATCTAGGCGAGCTACGTCAGAAGGTAAGAGACTCTGGCTGCCTGACACATTTTATTTTGCAGCCAGAATTTTCGACAATAGTAGGCTGAGGGTGAGCTTGCGAAACTCAACACGGTCAAATTCTGACCGCATTGTTAGATTTTCTTACGACAACCATAACCTATGAGTTGTGGGCATTTCAGGAGATATGTCAGGCAATCAGCAAGAAACTACGACGATAAGATGCTTGAGCACAGCATCGTCGCGGAAAATATTGGCTAGAAGTCGTTTATCAAAAAAGAACTGATCGATTCTTGGGCATGATTTGATCAGCGTCACCCTTGTTGGAATGGCTTCATCGTGAACATAAGATGAAGTTTTTTGACGCCTCAAACAAATTTTCATTTAGTAGTTTTAAATCCCTCGATCGATTGATGTATGAGTCTTCCAAGTGAACTATGATGGAACCATAGAGATTAAAAAAGGAAATGACGAGAGATAGACACCTGCACTGCACTAACGACATAGTCAGGCTTGAGTCGAGATCTATCTTAGTTAAGGCTCGTCGACAAGTCTTCTAGCGTACTTTAGGAATTGAGACATTCCTTGCTGTAGCTCTACTCAGACACAATTGCATAGCAAAGCCTGACATTTAGAAGAATTATCGTGCTTGTGTTTGACAAGCTTGCCGCAGAGTCATCTCCACACTTCAAAAAAGTGTTCGAGCCTCGCAGCAACACATCATTCTTAATCATCAATTCACATTTGATTTAGAAAGTGTTTACAGAGCGATCGCCACAGGTTTGTCAAAAATTAATACCTTCTCACATTGATTAGCGACTCAACCAAATGTCATCAAAGCTCGGCCACAACATCTAATCGCTTCGATTTGCGAGCGAAATTAAAAATATTAAGAAAGTTGAAAGAGGGAAAGAATTAAAGATGAAAGTATTAGCGTCTTTGGCAATCAGTATCAGTGCATTGGCGATCGCCCTCCCTGCAGCCCATGCAGAAGATCCCGCCCATGTTCAGCAACTGTTACTAACAGGTGAGTGCGCCGGATGTGATTTGTCTGGAGCCGACCTCAGCACAACCCACCTCATTGGCACAGACCTTCGAGGTGCCAACTTGCAAAACGCAGTCTTGACCGATGCAAACCTGGAAGGGGCAGATTTATCTGGAGCCAATCTCTCTGGAGCTGACCTCACCGGAGCGTTTATGACCAATGCGGTTCTAGCTGATGCCAATCTCAATGGTGTAGATATGACAGACGTAGACATCTATCACGCCGATGTCTCAGGTGCTTCCATGGAAGATATCGACCTCACGAACGCCCAAGTGTTTGGAACAAACCTTAGCGTTGGTGGAGAATAGTTAAATTTCTGAAGCGCTCAGAGATTTAATACAGTGCTACGCGCTGATATAAAACCAATAGTTGATGGAGAAGCCGCGCGGTGCGCGGCTTCTCCATCAATATCTGTCCTAACCTATCTGCGCATTGCTATAGATTCTAAAAGCCAAATATTACGAAAGTAAAAAGAGCAGAGGCGTGTTGTCCCTGCTCTTTTTATGTGTAGCTGTATCTGAACTTTCGCTGATCAGTCCTCTAAGTAGCCTAGATCTCGAAGTCGCTGCTGTACCTCTGGATCATCAAACCCAGGAGCCCGAGCCAGGGTTGCTGCCATCTCGTATCCAGAATGCTCTCCAACAAAGGCATCTAGACAGTCTTGTAGAACTTCGACATTCTCAGGAAAGACGCTGCTGAGGTTGAGATCTTCGCGAGGATCTTCGAGAAAATCATAGAGTTCAAGTACTTGTCCCCCAGTCTCAATCAGCTTATGGTTTCCTAACCAAATTGCACGTCGAGGTTGGTCACAAAAGCGATCGCGGATCAGCTCAGGCTGTCGCTTTTGCAGCAAGTTCACTACATTTTGCGGTGGGATTGCTTCCGAAAAGACTCGATTGCGATCGGGGTCGGTCGCTGGATCTTGAGCCAACGTCAGCGATCGCTCTTCTTCACTGGCTAATCCCGCCACATCCAGCACCGAATGAAACAGTCGTCGAGTAGACACGACATCGTCACGGGTGCTGCTACGAAGAAAGCGATCGCTGGGGTCACGAATGATGAGGGGGACGCGTACCAACTCGTTGTACAGCGAAATAGAATGACCGATGAACTGCTTCTCCCCCAGATGTTCCCCGTGGTCAGAGCAGACCACAACTAACGTGTTATCTAAAGCACCACTGGATCTGAGCCGATCGAAGAATACTCCTAACTGCTCGTCTTGACAGGCAACTTCCGCATCATACATGCCGTCTAGCGTTGCCTTTTCATTTTCATCCAGTGCTCCAGCCAGCGGTGCCAGCCAGCCATAGACATCACTGTTGAACTGTCTTAGATAGTGCCGTGCTTTCTTATCCTTCAGCACATGGGGCGCAAACCGTTCCACATACTTACGAGGTGGATGGTACGGCATATGAGTGCCCATCAGATTGATGAAAGCAAAGACGGGTTGATCAGCGTCAGGGCCACGACGGTTGATCAGCAGATTAGCCGCATCGTCCAACGATTTAGCGGTATTCCCTTTAAAGCTCAGGGCAGTTTGCCATAGCGGCACCATCAGCGGAGAAAACGAGAGCGATAGCAACAGCTCAGAACGGGCAAACGAATCTTGTACCTGGTTCAGACCTTTCGCTAGCAGCTTCTTGAAAAGCTGGCGGTAGCGATCTAACAGTCCTTTGCGAGCCCCTGCTTGGTTGGGGTAAGAGTTTAGCAAGCCGCTGTAATTTAAGAAGCTGTAAAAGCCCCGACGGAGACCATTGTTAATCACTCCAACAAGGGGATTGTTGCAGAAACCTGCTGTAAAATAGCCGCCTGCATTCAGTCGCTCCGCTAAGGTGGTGAGGTCATCGGGCAACACAGAGTAAGACTGCAACACCTGATGAGCAGAGGGATAGAGTCCCGTGAACATAGACGCGTGGGAGGGTACTGTCCACTGAGCCGCCGAGACAGCGCTGTTAAACCGGGTCGCATCGGCTGCAAGAGCGTCAAGATTGGGGGAAGTCTCAAGCGGATAGCCATAACAGGAGAGGCGATCGCACCTCTGAGTATCGAGTACGAGAAACAAAATATCGGGAGATTGACCGGAGCGCTTGTCTGCCATCGTTTGTTCTTCCACACAAATCGTTAGTCTATTGTCTCATTGTGTCGTGTTCTTTCGGGTTTAACAGGAATTATTCTCAGGAAGCTCTCAGAAATGCCTGAGAAGCAACGGCGGAACAGATGCCTTCGGAACTCCAGCAAGCCTCTGACTCAAGATCCTCAATCGCGATCGCAACCTGTCTTAAAAAGAACAAGGGTGTCGGAGGCACAACACAGCAACTGCCGAGATCAGTCAGCAATATCAACAGAACAATCCCAGGATATTTTGCGAATCTACACAGAACCTTGAAGATTTGAACTGAATAGAGCATGAAGCCGAGAAGTCTATCCTTAGGTTGGGCATAATGAGAGAACAGATAACTCTTAGAAAAAAAGAGTGTTGTTGAGTCAAGAAGGCTATCTAGCGTGAGTCAAGCTCGTCAGATCGTAATCGGAGATGTACATGGTCATTACGATGGCCTCATGCGGCTGTTGGAGGCGATCGCCCCATCTGGTGATGATCGGGTTTACTTTTTGGGTGACTTGATCGACCGTGGCCCCAAAAGCGCTCAGGTGCTTGACTTCGTTCAATGCAGTGGATACACCTGTCTTCTCGGCAATCATGAGCAACTGCTACTGGAATCGTTTCCAAACAGAAAAGCCTCTACACCTGCACTTCAAGCTTGGCTCTACAGTGGCGGCGAGTCCACGGTGTCAAGCTACGAAAATCCCAGCAAACTCATGGACAAACTGGACTGGATTCGTAGCTTTCCGTTGTATCTAGACTTAGGAAATATTTGGCTCGTTCACGCGGGGGTTCACCCTGGAATGGCGATCGCCGAGCAGACCCGACATGAGTTCTGCTGGATTCGCGATGTTTTTCACAGCTCTTCCAAACCTTACTTCCCCGACAAGCTGATCATCACCGGGCACACCATTACCTTTACGCTGCCCAATGTCGCCCCCGGAACTCTGGCCCGAGGACGAGGTTGGCTTGATGTTGACACAGGGGTCTATCATCCTCGCAGCGGCTGGCTCACAGGGTTTGATGTCACTCATCAAACGGTTTACCAGAGCAATGTGTTTCGAGATGAAAATCGCCAATTACCCTTGGATGAAGCCTGCACTGAAATTGACCCGTCCCAGATTCGCACTCGTCAACAGTTGATGCACCTATAATTATTTTCTGGCGACCAAAGTGCTGTTTTGAGTCTCTAGCGAAAGAGGCAACATTTGGACTTGACCCTTTTTGTCAGAAAATTGACCTGCTTCGCCACACCTTCTTGCGGATGACCTAAAAACTGTCATCTGAAGATTGAGGTCAAAATCCTCGGATATCATGAATAGGCATCAACAAGATTGTTGGTGTTTACCTCTTTTTTTGCGAAATCAAATACCGTGACGGATCATTTTTTTGAGAGACCTATTCTCAATTCTCCCTACAGCTACCCTTCGCAGCATTGGGAGCTTGATGCTGATGGTCAACCGACGAACCACATTGTTGATTCTAGACGGCAAGCTGAGTTTATTACTCCTATTCCTAAACCAAAGAAACGTCGTAAGGCTCAAGACGAGGGAGAACAGCAGGTTTTAGCGCTGTTTGATACCGAAGGGATCTCGGATGAGTCGCAGACCTATGACCTGTCGCTGTTTATCAACAGTGTTCGAGAAAAGGTCGGGGCATGGCGGCAACTGCCTAATCCTCAAGATTGGAAAGTCACCCCTGAAACGGCTCGATTGCTTCAGCATTGGCGACATCATTCCTTTCAATCCATTCGCCCTTTTTTCTGCCAAGTTGAGGCAGTAGAAACGGCGATATGGCTGGCAGAAGTTGCGCCTAAAAGCAGCAAAAAAGATCAGGCGTTTTTGGAGCATATTGCGACAGTCAATCGTGAAGCCAATCCAGAGTTGCTACGAACGGCGCTGAAGTTGGCGACAGGAGCCGGAAAGACAACCGTGATGGCGATGCTGATTGCGTGGCAGACGGTGAATGCGGTGCGTCGTCCTCAGAGTAGTCGTTTTACGCGGGGCTTTTTGATTGTGAGTCCGGGGATTACGATTCGCGATCGCCTTCGAGTACTACAGCCCAACGATACGGAGAGCTATTACGCTCAGCGAGAATTGGTGCCCAGTGATATGGTCGCTGACTTGCAGAAGGCGAAAATCGTCATCACCAACTACCACGCATTTAAGCTGCGAGAGCGGGTGCAGATGGCAGCCGGAACCCGCAAGCTCATTCAGGGACGAGGCCCAGACCTCGATACGTTGGAAACAGAAGGGCAAATGCTCCAGCGGGTAATGCCAGAACTGATGAGCATGAAGAATATTTTGGTGCTCAATGACGAGGCACACCACTGCTATCGAGAGAAACCAGACACCGATGATATCTCTGACTTGAAAGGAGATGACAAAGACGAGGCGAAGAAAAACAATGAAGCTGCCCGTCTCTGGATCTCTGGCATTGAGGTGGTCAAGCGAAAGTTAGGAGTTCAGAAGGTTTATGACCTATCCGCGACGCCTTTCTTCTTGCGTGGATCGGGCTATGCCGAGGGAACGCTGTTTCCCTGGACGGTGAGCGATTTTTCGCTGATGGACGCGATTGAGTGCGGCATTGTGAAGCTGCCGCGTGTTCCGGTGGCGGACAATGTGCCGGGGGGCGAG
>JGI12048J13642_10244728_pt1 | contig 12460 bp, 6 predicted proteins | sample ElkSlonscriptome_16_FD_13642 | JGI IMG/M metagenome (IMG submission 13642) | reverse complement strand
CCCCCCCCTCGTCCCTGACCTACCCATGCTGGAAAGTCCTGTGAATCGAATCCTCTTGATTACCGTCTCCACTGTTCTATTCTCGATGGGTGCTGCAGCGAATTCGGCAGCGGTGGATTGGCAGGCCCAATGGATCTGGCAGGCCGAAGACGGCCCGGCCAACACATGGGTGGCTTTCCGTAAGGAATTCGAATTGAGCGAGGATCCAGGCAAGACGCCCGAAAAGGTGCTAGCCAACATTTCGACCGATACCAAGTACTGGCTCTGGATCAACGGCGACTTGGTGCTGTTTGAAGGTGGGCTGGCGCGTGGACCGCATCGCGATGGAATCTACTATGACGAGGTCGATATCCAACCGTTCCTGAAGCCGGGAACAAACAGTCTGGCCATTCTGGTCTGGTATTGGGGGAAGACGGCCAAGACGCACGAAGACAGCGGGAAGGGCGGCTTGTTCTTTTCGGCTGATCTGGGTGAAACGGTTCTAAAGTCAGACCGCACCTGGAAGTTGAAAGTTCATCCGGCTTACGATCCGAACAGCAAAGGACTGAATCGCTCCGCCAACCGTCCCAATGCGATGGATGTTAAATATGATGCGCGCAAGGCCATGGGCGACTGGTCGGACAAGGCATGGCATTCGGCCGAGTATTCGATGGATGGAAGCTGGATGCCTGCTACGGAAAAAGGAAACGCCAACGCGATGCCATGGGGCAAAATGGTCAAACGCCCCATTCCGCAGTGGAACGATCGAGGATTGGCCGATTATGAGTCTCTGCGCATCGGTAGAACAAAGATCACCCTGCCGTACAAAACAGAGGGCGACAAACCGGTCGTCGTTTTCGCAAAACTACCCGTGAATCGACAGATCACACCGTTCCTGAAAGTGAATAGCAAGGGCGGCAAAACGATCAAGATCGGAACAGATAATTCGTTCAACCTGATCAACGCGGAATATACCACCAAACATGGGTTGCAGTCGTTCGAGACCTATTCGTGGATGAACGGGCACGAAGTGAAATACACGGTTCCGCCAGGCGTGGAGATTTTGGATCTGCAATATCGCTGGACCGGGCTCGGATCGATCACTGGCTCCTTCGAGTGCAGCGATCCGTTTTTCCAGCGTCTCTGGTGGATGGCCGCCAACACCCTCTATATCTGCTCGCGCGATTGTTACATGGATTGCCCGGACCGCGAGCGCGGACTGTGGATCGGCGATGTGGCAGACCAAACCGGTGCAGTTTTTTACACGCTCGGCGAAGCGGGTCGCTTGCTTCTGAAAAAAGGTATCGATAATACGATTGCCTATCAGGACAGCGACATCATTCAGGGACTGGCACCCGGATTCGGTGACTACCGGGGAAAGAGCAGCGAATTGACGGCTCAAAGCCTGCAGTACATTGATCAGGGAATCTGGCGTTACTATTTCAACACGGGCGACAAAGCCACGCTGGCCAATGCCTATCCATCGGTGTTGGCCTACTTGAAGTTGTGGAGCATGGAACCGAGTGGACTGCCTGAAATCCGCAAAGGCTATGCATCGTGGGTTGATTGGGGAACCAATCCGGACCGTCCGCCAGTCGAAGTGTGCTGGTACTACATCGCCCTGAACGCCGCCAAAAAAATGGCGATGGAATTGGACCAGCCGAACGATATTGTCTGGTACGATGAACGCATCAAGAGCATCGAGGAAAGCTTTGACAATGTCTTCTGGCGTGATGGGTACTACGGCTCGGAAGGTGCCGTGAAGGATGAACGAGTTAGCTCGCTTGCAATTCTGTCGGGGCTGGCCGATGAAAGTACCTATCCTGCCCTGTTGGAAAACGTGTTGACGACCGAGTACAACGCCAGTCCGCACATGGAATGGATGATCGAAGAGGCGATCATGTTGGCGGGCGATCACGCAGCAGGCCTGAAACGGATGCGAGAGCGTTATCAATCGCAGGTCGATGATCAAAACCTGACCACGTTATGCGAAAAGTTCGGCAAAAAAAGAGGAACACCCAACCACGCATGGAACGCTCCGAACTATGTGCTCTCCCGCTACATTGCCGGTATTTCAGCGACGGATGTGGCGTGGCAGGAATATCAGGTCCTGCCAAACCTGGTGTATATGACCTCTGTGAAACAGGTCGTTCCGAGTGTGCAGGGTGAAATCGTTGTTGATATCAAGCGGACGAACAATCTCTACGGCATGAAGCTCACGTCGCCAGAAGGTACAACCGCGATCATCGGCATCCCGAAGGCATCCATCACTCCGAAGAGCATTGAAGTCAACGGTTCCCATGTTTGGAAAAACGGCGCTTTTGTTGGCAACGTTTCGGGGATTACATGGAATGGCGAAGACCGCAACTACATCAAGTTCAAGGTTGCGCCCGGAATGTGGACGTTTTCTGCGGAAGCGCAATAAATCGCTTACGAATGGTGCGCCGTAAAAAGATTGAAAAAAGAACGAACGAATGAAGAATCTAATTTGCCGAAGTATTCTAGTTAGCCTGATCTCAACCCTGACGACCCATGCTGGGTTGAAGTCTAATGAATTTGTGAACCCGCCGGACGATTGCAGGCCGATGACTTGGATGCATATGATGAATGGCAATGCTTCCAAGGTCGGGTTGGAGAAAGACCTGCAGGCGTTGTCCGATGCCGGGGTGGGCGGTGCGCTGATCTTTTCGGTTGAGAAACCGGAAATCGCAGATGGTTTCCGGAAATTCAATTCGCCGGAATTTCGCGACCTGCTAGTGCATGGCGTGAAAGAAGCGGATCGGCTGGGACTGACAATCGGACTGCATAACTGCGACGGCTGGTCATCCAGCGGTGGTCCTTGGGTGAAGCCCGAAGATGCCATGAAAAAACTGGTTTGGAGCGAGGCCGTCGTGAAGGGTGGAACTATTTCGATTGCGCTTCGGCCGCATGCAAATCGGCTTGGTTTCTATCGCGATGTGGCGGTCGTGGCTTATCCCGTTCCGGAAAGCGAGCTAACCGACTTTAAGATTCCGTTTACGTTGAGCGGATCGGCGCCGAATCGCGATTTTGCTCGGTTGAAGGACGGGGATCTCGACACCATGGTCACGCTGACTGCGGCGAAGGGGAAAATGCCGTTTCTGCAGTGGCATTATGAACAACCTTTTTGCGCCCGTTCCATCTGTATTGAGCACAGCACCGCACCGGGGACGGCCACGCTTTTTGCTTCCAACGATGGTAAAGATTTCGAAAGGGTGGCGGAACTAAGCGAATTTCGTCCTTCTAAAACCAAACGAGCGTTTATTGGGAGTTTTGCGGCGGTTACGGCAAGCTATTTTAAGGTGGAGTTTAAGCGTCCGATGCCGATTGTTGCGGCCAAGCTGAATTCATTCGCACAGTTTCCGGACTGGTTAGTGCATAGCTGCATGGCAAAAGGGACGACTAATCTATCAGGGATGAAACATCCAGACGATGTTCCTGAAGTTAATCATTCCGACGTCAAGGTGCTGGAGGCATCGGCCTTGAGCGGAAATCAATTGACCACTCGGCTTCCGGAAGGCACCTGGCGGGTGATGCGATTCGGCTACACGTTGACGGGCGAAAAGAATCAACCGGCCACTGACGCGGGGCGCGGGCTGGAATGCGACAAACTCAATGCCGAAGCACTGGATAAACATTTTGCGGCCTATGTTGGAAAAGTGGCGGAACAGTGTGGCGATCTAACCGGGAGGACGTTTCAATCGGCGGAAATCGACAGCTATGAAATGGGCTGGCAAAACTGGACGGACGGATTTGAGCATCTCTTCGCGGAACGCAAAGGCTATGACCTGACGCCCTATCTACCGCTCATTGCCGGGCGGTTTGTCGGGGATTTGGATACAGCGGATGCCGTATTGGCGGATTTTAAAGATGTGGTTGCCTCGCTGATGGCGGAAAACTATTTTATTCGGTTCGCTCAGCTGTGCCAGCAGCACGGGTTGCAATCCTACATCGAACCCTATGGCAACGGTCCGTTGAATGGGCTGACCATCGGCGGAAACTGCGATATTCCGATGGGTGAATTCTGGATGAACCATATCGCGGGCCAATTGGATGTACCGGTTCATGCGGCGCATACCTACGGAAAGCGGGTCATTTCCGCAGAATCCTTTACGCAGCGAAAGGCCTTGAACTGGAAGGTGCATCCGTGGCTGATGAAACCGTCGGGCGATACCGCCTGGGCGGTGGGTATCAATGAATTCATGTTTCACCGCTATGTGCATCAGGCCAATACGCATGTGGTGCCGGGCATGACGATGGGCAGTGTCGGTTCGCATATTGACGGCACGCAGACCTGGTGGATGAATGCCGGTAAAGCGTGGATGAAATACAATCAGCGCGGCCAGTTCCTGCTGCGACAGGGGTATCCAGTGGCCGACCTGCTGGTTTATGCCGGCGATCGCGCCCCTCAGACAGCGATTTCAAATTCCACGGTGGGTTTGCCTCCGGGCTATAACATGGACAGCTGCGATGCGTTCGTGCTTCACGAGCGCGTCAAGGTTGAAAATAGCCGGATGGTGCTGCCGGAAGGAAACGCCTATTCGGTGCTGATGCTGGCAAAGTGCGACCGGATGCACCTGAAAACGCTGCAACGGGTGGCGGAACTTGCGGAGGCCGGAATTACCGTGGTCGGGCCGAAACCGACGGGGCCGCTTTCGTTGATGGATCGAAAAGAACACGCCACTGCGTTTGTCGCTTTGGCTGATCGACTTTGGGGCGACGGAGCCAAACCGCAATCGGTTGGGAAGGGCTGGGTCATTCCCGGCAAAACGTGGCCGACTGAATGTTTTGTTGATAAGATCGAGCCGGATCTGCGGATTGCCGAACTGGAAGCCTTCCGTTTTATCCATCGTAAAGTCGGCACGGATGATCTCTATTTTATTCACAACCCGAACGGGGACGCGGTAACCTTCAACTGCTCCTTCCGCATCGCAGATCGGATTCCGGAGTTCTGGGATGCAGACACCGGACGCATGGAACGAACCGCACAGTTTCGCAATGTCGCCGGGCGCACGGAGTGTCCGATTCAACTTGATCCATTCGGCTCCGTGTTTGTGATGTTCCGATCCGCTTCGAAAGGGATTGACCCGGTGGCAAAGATTACACCGGAAGGCGCACGGGTGATTCTGGATTCGAATGACAACATGCAACTGGTTGCCGACGCGGCAGGGAACTATGAAATTAAACGGGCTTCCGGGAAAACCGCAATCGTTAAGGTGGCCGATCTGCAGGCTCCGCTGGCCATCAATGGAAGTTGGCGGGTTGAATTCGATGGCCTCGGCCTGACCGGTGACAAAGTAATCGACTTTAATTCTCTATCGGACTGGAAAGATCATCCGCGTGATGACATCAAATACTTTTCCGGCACGGCGGCGTATTGCACAATGTTGGATCTACCCGCTGGCTGGCTGGAAAAAGGAGAACGTATTTATTTGGATCTCGGGCGGGTTGAAATTGCAGCGGAGGTGATTTTGAACGGCCAAAATGCGGGCATACTTTGGAAGCCGCCGTTTGTCATCGATGTGACGGATCAGGTGGTGGAAGGGAAAAATAAACTCGAAGTCCGTGTGACGAATCTCTGGGCCAACCGACTGATCGGCGATGAAACGTTGAAAGACACCTCGGGCTATGCGATAGAGCCTGATGAGAAAATGCCGCAATGGTATGTGAACAACGAGCCGATGCCGGAAGGGCCGCGATCGACCTTTACCACCTTTAACTTTTATACGAAGGATAAAGAACTGCAGCCCTCCGGCCTGCTGGGGCCGGTGATGCTGAAACAAGAAAAGGTTCAGAGATTGACCTCCTTTTAAGCAAGACATTCCATCGGGCTGCCACATCTCTGGGAGCTTCACCGAGCGGGACCGGCTAATTGCCGGTGCTGGCCGAAAGGGCGGAGTGATCAAGAGGATGCCATTGGTCGATCAGCTTGCTCAGCTCGTTGACGACCTCTGGCATTTTTGCCGCTAGGTTCACGTCTTCAGTTGGATCCACCGAGAGATCATACAACTGTACCTCAGGAGTTGTTTTGGGGTGGCTTGACGCATAACGATTGGTTTCACCATCTCGACGGAGCAACAGCTTGTATTGATCCCGAATCACCCACTGGTACAGCAAGGATCGTGATGGATCACCCAAGTCGGCGATATCATGTGCGAACCCTTCCCCGAAGATATGGTCGCGATTGATGGGAGTCGCATTGATTAAGGGGGGTAACAAATTCAATCCTGGCAAGTTGTCTGGTGGTTCCACCCCCGCCGCCGCCAAGATCGTTGGATAGATGTCCAAACTCGTCGCCAATTCAGGACGTGCTTGCTGTGAAATCTTCCCCGGCCAACAATACATGATCGGAGTGCGAACGCCACCTTCGTTGGCCGACTGCTTTGAACGGTTCGCAAAACTGCCTGACTCTGGGTTTTGAATCCAGCCGTTATCGCAGACGTAGACGAAGAGGGTTTCGTTTGTCATTCCACGACGATCGATTTCGCCGATCAGGTCGCCACAGGTTTCGTCAAACCATTCACACATGGCATAGTATTTTGCAACCGATCGCGAATCGACTTTCGACGCGTACTTATCGAACAGTCGCTTAGGAGGATTGTGCGGCGAGTGTGGTAGAAACGGTGCGTACCAAAGAAAGAACGGCTTTTCCTGTTGCTCGGCGATATCCAAGAAGTCAACGATCGGCTGCAACCCTTCCCGGCCGATCTTCAGACCATCATCACCGTGCCGCCCGCCCGCCTCTGGAAAACCTCGGGTCATCCCATGGGTAAATCCACAACGTTGGTAACTCCCCTCCCAGAGCTTCCCGCTCTGATGCGATAGGTAGCCTTGACGCCCGAGCACTTCTGGTAGCAAATCAAATTCATCCGTCTTGGCGATCAGTTCTGCGCAGCGTTGCTGATAGAGCTCGGAATCTTTCGGAGCGTACTTGGGTGAGGGGTCGTTTCCGGTGACATGGTTGGTCGACGCGTAATGCCCCGTCAGCAGGGTCGCCAAAGACGGGCGACAGAGCGCTGTTGGTACGTAGCCTCGTTTGAACACTGCACTTTGCCTTGCGAGCGCATCGAGATTGGGCGTTTCGACGTGAGCATGCCCCATGAATCCGTAGTCCGTCCATCCCTGATCATCGGAAATGATCAGGACAATATTGGGCTTGCCCGATTCCGTGGCAGCGACTGGACCCGAAGAAAACCAGGTCGTGCAAATCGTAACAACGGCGAACGTCGCAAGTCGAAGTACTCTGGAGGAAACAAAATCGGAAGTTGTGAATTTCATACTGAGAACATGTTTGGAAGGAAGCGTATCGATTGGTGGTAGCTAAAGCCTATATCGCTGCGACAATGGCAAACACCAGACGCATCTCAAAATCGATGCGTCTGGCAATGCGAGCAGGGCTTGACGCTCGGCTCATCCTTTAATGGCGATTCTAAGCGGCAAAGGCGACTAAAATTCGTCTTCGTCACCCTTGAGGGGTTCCTGAGGATTTTCCTCGGCCCATCTTGCCAGTTCATCCTTCTCGGCAGTCAGTGAAGGGGCATTCGAACCACCACATCCAGCCAGCGTCATCGAGACCGTTAATGCCATCAAGGCGAACAATTGTCGAACCATCAAATAACCTACGTGTTGAAAAAAGTAGAGAATCTGGGCCGCCTGCAATGCAGGCGGCCCAGCTTGAATCCAGAATCGCAGCGGGACTCAAGCCCCGCCGCGATCTATCGTTGCATTGGCGTGCTCGTTAAAAATCTTCGCTAATCACTTCCTTGCTTGCACGAGTTCCCAACGAACCCCACAAACCAAATGGGCTTTGCGAACCAGCGGGAAGAAAGCCTGCTTCGTTGCCGACGTGCGCGCTGGTTTGATTGCCTGCCTCGATCGAATCAGTGATAAACTTGACCGCACCATCTCCCATCAAGACATGAACCCCACCTTGATGTCGGCTGCTCGGCGGAAGCAGCCCCGCCGAAACGGTGTTGAGGGCCACGCACAGCTCGCTGTTGGGAGGCAAAATCGTATTCATGCAACCGAAAATCCCACGATGATACGCCCACTTGAATCCACGCCCTTGCTCAGATTCCACTCCCGCAGAACTAGGGAAGATTGCGCCACCTGTTGCGGCTACGTTCCAGAATTGAGGCCTCTGGGGGTTGATAAACGTCTGACAACTCGTATTGTCTCCGGCTTGCCCGAAGGCATTACCACCCGTCTCATTCGTATGGCCAGCACCGTTTTGCTGAACACTGGTCCGGATATCGAGATCACCCAGATCCGTCGCAATCTCACCGGCCATGATCGTGTTGGACAATCCATCAATCACATCGCGAAACTTCGTTCTCTTTCGCTGCATAAAGAAACCACGGCTTCCAGCGTTTAGGTTCGATGCCACCTCGGACGCCGAGAGATTACCCCCCTGCCTGTTCGTTCGAATCGTACCATCGTCACCCACGAATCCTTCACGCTGGAAATAGGCCGAATCACCAGTGCAGGCGGCGTAGTTCGTTCGGCCCTGTGCGGGGAGTCCCACACCCGGATCGCTGGGACAGCGAAACGATGGAAGCTCGGCCAACCATGGATCGTACTGGGCCGTCGCATGAGCGTTAAGGCCTCGCCGCGGCGTCGGCCCCATGGGAGGAAACGACACCGTGGCGGTGAAAGGGAAGGGATTACTGATCTGTTCCCAAACAGCCTGCTGTTCAATGAATGGGGTCAGCCCGACAAGCCAACCAAGCTCTCCAAGATTATAGCAAATAGGCACTCTGCCAGCCTGGTCTGCGACGGCAATGAACCCCCTGGCCCCTTCTGTGCCACCGCCATGCAGAGGCAACTGCTGATAGGCAGAGTGATAATTGTGAACCCCCAAACCGATTTGCTTGAAGTTGTTGCTGCAGCTCATTCGGCGAGCAGCTTCCCGTGCCGCCTGTACGGCAGGCAGCAGTAGCCCGACTAAAACGCCAATGATCGCGATGACCACCAGCAACTCGACGAGCGTAAATCCATGTTTCCTGTGTTTCATTTTTAAACCCGAGATCATAAGAAGATCGAAAAGAGAGGACAATGCAAGTGGCGACATGCCAACAGCTACGAATGTTAGTCCTCGGTGCCACCAGACCCGTCTGCGAAGGGAGTCTTAGCGCGAAAACTTGAAAAAAATTCTTAAACTTCTCGCCAATCGCCACCATTCCCAGTTGCCTAAGTTCGTTGAGCCGTTCGCAAAAAGGCGTCCGAGCGGTCAGCGCAGGCGGGCACCCAACGCGTACGCCTTCGGTTGGCGGTTCAAAAGTCCTGAAAACAACTCAGGCAATCCAGCTTTCTCTCTGCAGAAGCTTCTTGGGGCTGGCTGCGAACAGCCGGAGCCCAGGTTCGCCTCCGGAAACGATCCATCTCAGTACGTTTTGGCAGGCTTTAACAAAAAAACAGGATTTTCCGAAGAATGCGCGCAAATACATGAGACACCCAGGGGGTTAACTATGCTCCCTGATTAGTAAGTCCCACTGAGCGATTGGTGGAAAGCGTAGTTTTCGCCAATTTCCCGGATAGCGTTTGCTAGGGGTTTGAGGGGGGGGTTAGGATTGGTTTGGTGACAACGAATTTTCTTTCCGTGATGAAGAGAGGTCGGCGTTGCGATTCCGTGTTGGGATTTACCGTTTTCTTGAGTGAAGCGGCCAAGTCCATTTACGAAAGCGAGAGCTAATTTCGCTAGAATTTACACCCAGTTTAAGGAGTACAAGAATGAAGCGAGTTTTACCTGTATTTTTAGTTTCTATGGCCATGAGCATGGCGACAGCCAATGCTGCGGTGGTAGTAACGACGAGCGAGGCGGCATCTTTTACGGTCGCAAGTGACGACTTGCTGCAAACCGCGTTTGGTGCTCATAGTGGTTCCCCGCTGGATAATCGTGATGGCGGCTCACCTGCTGACACCACCTATCTGCAGAGCCTGACACCAAGCGGGGAAGCGTCTCTTCGCGATGGCGTTTGGTTTAGCAATGTAGATAGTCGTGGATCGGCGATTACCGAAACTGGTGAGTTCATCGAATGGACTTTCGACCTTGCTTCGGCGCCGCTGGGCTTCGAGATCAACCAGATTGATCTGTACTCGAACTGGGGCACTCTTGGGGGCCGGGACGAGATTAGAACCGAAATCAGTTTTTCGTATGTCGGTTCGCCTGGGACTTTCGTTCCAGGATTAACCCCCGCTGCTTACAATCCGCCCACGGAGACTCAGGGGAAACTTAGCATCACCGAAGATGCTAGCGGTATTCTCGCCACGGGCGTCGCAGGTATCCGTTTTGACTTCCCGGACCAAGAGAATGGCGCTGTTGGTTATTCAGAAATCGACGTGATCGGTTCGCCTGTTGCAATCCCAGAGCCTGGTTCTTTGGCCGTCTTGTTGGTCGGTGGCCTAGGCGTCGCAGCACGTCGTCGCAGACGCAACGCCTAGTTCGGAAGTCTTCTTGTGAACTTGATCTCAGCCTGCTCTGCGTGGGCTGAGGTTTTTTTTCTGCATGCCCCCCAGTGAGCGTGATAACAACGCAAAGCGAGATCACGGCACCCCAACAAGATGGATTTGTATCGATGAAAAGTCGTATGTTATCGATGGTCGCTCTCTCGGCGTTTTTAATCGGGGCCTCTGCCGATGGTGCAAGGGCGGACCTGATCGCGCGTTGGACGTTTGATACCGACGCCAGCGACAGTTCAGGCAATGGGCTCAACGGATCCTTGTTGGGCGGTGCGAATGCAGGTGTTTCAGATCCTAATCGAGATACAGGCGTTTTGGCGTTGGATGGAACCAACGGTTACGTTGCTGTCCCTCACAGCCCACTGCTGGATCTGGGGGGACAATTCACCATCACCAGCTGGTTTCGGACCGAACAGCCGGGCGCGAGCGGGGCTCAGCATCTGCTGAGGAAAATTGGCAGCGCGGGCACGCCTAACGAAGTCTATTACACGCGAATTCAACCGGGCGGGTCGCCGTTACGTTTCAACGTGACCGACAACAACGGTAGCGATGCCGACATTCCGTTAACGGGCGCGGGACAATTGGATGCATCTACCTGGTATTTTCTGGCCGCGACTTTTGACAGCACGGCCAATCAGCAGAAACTTTTTTTGGACGACTTGAATCAGCCAGCGGCGTCGATATCGACAACCAATAGCGGGCCTGTCGCTTCAACCGGTGAACTGAGAATCGGGCGAGGGGATCCCGGCGGATACTTTAACGGACGTATTGACGACGTCAGGTTGTATGATAGTTTGTTGAGCATTAGCGAGCTGGAGACGGTGAAAAATGGTGGCACGCTCGATAGTTCGGGAATTCTGATCCCTGGGGATTACAACGGTGATCGCCTGGTCGACCTCGGTGATCTAGAGACCATTCGTGCGGGGTACGGAACGACGTTTGTATTTGGTGATCTGGAAGTCTGGCAAATCCATTACACGGGACCGCTGACACAAGCCGATCGAGCTGTGATCTCCTCATTGATGGCCACAAGCGTTCCCGAGCCGGGATCCGCTCTGAGTCTGACGATGCTGCTTGCCTTCGTCGTGATCCGCCGAAGAGTGCGGCCGGTACGTCTTGGGCCGGTACGTCTTGGGCCGGCATGTCTTGGGGACAGTGGACGTGTTCAAGCCAGCCGACGAAATGCGGGGTTTGCCAAAATCAAGACGGGGCTAGCTTTGCTTTTGGCCATTCTTTCGTTGCCCTTTTTTGTATCGAGTGCCGATGCACAGAGCAGCAGCCCCAACGTCGTTGTGATCGTTTCGGACGACCACCATTGGCGCGACTACTCTTACACAGGTGAAAACAGCTTCGTAAACACACCCAATATTGATCGTTTGGCCCGTGAAGGTCTGATGTTCAATCGTGGCTACGTGCCAATGTCGTTGTGCCGCCCTTCTTTGGTGACCATGTTGACCGGAATGTACGGCGTTCAGAATGGAGTTTACGGGAACGACCCAAACACGCGACGGGGTAGCGATCCACTCAACTTAAACAACAACTATCCAAATTCGGTCGACAATCGAATCATCCGTCGAAACATCCAACACGATGCGACGCTTCCAAAGATGTTAGCGTCGGCCGGTTACGTCAGCCAGCATCAGTTCCTATTCATGGATGGCAACCCGGACATTGGCGGAATCAATCTGGGTAGCTTCACCCTTCCTGGTTCAACGGATCTTGCCGGTCTGGTGGATTACTTTCAGCTCATTGAAATTCCGACTTCCACGTATCAGGTGGGTGCTCCCCTTGCTATTCCCGAACCTTCGAGCTTTGCTGTCTTGATGATGGCTGGGGCGTTCGCACTTGGACGTCGACGCCGTTGATCGACGCTGTTGATCGACGTCGGTTTGTGGGCTAGTCTACGGGTTGGGTACGCGTCTACCGGCGTGAAAAATCGGCTGGGCGTTGTTGGCGGTCCAGGCCGGACGCGTCCTACCGAGCGAATCACGATTCAAGGTTACAA
>JGI12048J13642_10319443_pt1 | contig 12470 bp, 11 predicted proteins | sample ElkSlonscriptome_16_FD_13642 | JGI IMG/M metagenome (IMG submission 13642) | reverse complement strand
CCACAATCGGCTGTATCTCGACCGTAAAGGTGCGGTCCGACTGGTAGGCCAGTTCATCGTAGGCCCCACGCGCCGCGATGACGAGCCGGGCGTCGTTGTCGACGGCGATGGCGTCGATGGTTGTGACCGGCGTCGCGAAGTCCAGCACGTCAAACCGCTTGAGCAAATCGGACGGTAACTCGGTGTCGTCAAAATTGACGATGACCTTGCCGCCTTCCTGGCGAACATCCACCGGAATGCTCGGGTCTGACAGCGTGATGATCACGCGACCGCTGCCGGAATCGCCGCGGCGAAAATCGATGTTCTCGATGGCCCGCGCACTTGGCGGTGCCGCAGCCGGCGTGTCGGCCGCAAATTGAGTGCTGATGCCGGCAGCAGGCGCATCCAGAGTAACGATAATGGCGTTGCCGGCAACCCGAGTCGTGTAGTTCACCAGGTCGTCAAGATTCAGCACAACACGTGTGCGCCCGCTGGCCTCGGCTGTCAGGACCGTGTCCAGTACGCCCATGCCAACGTCGGTACGGCGGCTGTCGAGGCCCAGCGTCGTGTTGGCCAGGTCGAGCGCGATGCGCGCCGGCTGATCGATCGTAAATGCCAGGGGCTCCTCAGCGGGGCCGGACATTTCCAGCTTCAGCTCGATCTGGTTTCCGGGCAGAGACGTTGCCTTGATGCCTTCAAGGCTGTTGACACTTTGCGCAACAGCAAGACCGCTGGCGAGCAAACCGGCTATCGCGACCTGCACGGTACCGATCAGTCGTCTGCTCAGCCTGTCTTGCGTTTGTGTGGCTGTGATCATGTTTTGCTACTCCCGGATAGCGCCCCAGAGGGTTCTTGCTAGTCGCTCAGTCCAATTTCAGCCGAGCGCTTGTAAAAGCTGCCAATGCCGTCTGCTACCAGCTCTTGGATGCTGATGGCCCCGCCGTCAATACCGACAATCCGGCCATCGTTCTGGCCCACGTAGTTGCCGGCCGTCACACGGTGCACCATGCCGTCCTGCGTCTGCACGAGCCCGAAGGTTTTGCCATCGCGTTCGAGCGTGCCCACCATCGCGAGGGTATCCAGGGGAAACTGCTCCAGATACTCTTTGCTGCGATTCTTGATCGGCTTGGGCCCGGAGATAGACGACGGCGAGTTGGGCCGGTCCGGTGCAAACGGTGAACGCATGTTGTCCACCGAATAGGCGAAGCTCTCGTAAGGCTTAATCGTCGGCAGCGGCTCGATGCGGCCGCCCGGCCGTGACTTGACGTCTTCGACATAGGCCAGCAGCTCGTCGTCCACTCCAGCGGAGCAGCCGCTCAGTCCGATGGCTGCGCACAGCGTCAGCACAAGGCGCCGTGCAAACCCGGCTTTGCATGTCACATTACACATCGTCCCCGGCCTCCTGCACTTCGTCCTCTTCGAGATAGCGGTACGTCTTGGCGGTCACGTTGAGCACCAGGTCGTCGTAGCTGCCGTCTCTGCTGGCCGGCTGGATTTCGATGTCGTGCAGCGTCACGATACGCGGCAGGGCCGCAATATCACTGACGAAGTTGCCGAATTCGTGGTAGCTGCCGTCCAGCTTGATGTTGATCGGCTTCTCCGCGTAAAAGTCGCGGGGATTCTCGGCCATCGGCTGAAACAGTTTCTCTGCAAGGCCGGCGCCGAGCCCGGTTTGCGAAATGTCGACCAGCAGGTTCGGTATCTCGGTCTTGCCCGGCAGCTGCTGCAACATTGTGCCGAAAGAGCGTTCGATTTCCGCCAGCTGCTCCTGGTAGGCGGTAAAGTTCGCGGCCTTGCGCTGCTTGGCTTCAAACGAACTGCGCAGCTGCTGCTCTTCGGCCTCGGCTTTTTCGAGCACCGGTATTTTTTCCTGGTACACAAACACGTACAGGCCAGCCACGATGGCGATGGCGCCGACCAGGCCAATGGCCGCGGCGCGAAACACAAACGGCCAGCGGCCTATATCGTTGAAGTCGAGCCGCTGGAGTTCTTCCCAGTAGTTCATGACTCTTCCTCCGACTGAATTTTGACCCCGCGAGCGTACACAGTGAACTCGCTCAGCCGCGGGCCGGCCTCGCTGTTCTTGACCTCGACGACCTCAAGCTCCGGATTTTCCAGCCAGTCGGACTTGTCGATGTTGCGCATCAGCGCTGAGACGCGGGTGTTCGACTCGGCCGAGCCCTTGATCTCGATACGCTGTCCGGTCTGCTTGACTGAACTCAGGAACACACCTTCGGGCAACGTGCGCACGAGCTCTTCGAATACGTGTACCACTTCGGGACGACTCTGCTGCAGCTCCTCGATAATTTTCATGCGCGCAACGAGCCGGTCTTTCTTGTCTTCCAGCGTCAGAATTTCCTTGATGCGCGCATCGAGCGAGGCGATTTCCTGCTTAAGCAGGTTGTTGCGGTCGTTCTGTGCGTCGATGACGCTGTTCATCGTGAGCACACCAAGCAGGGTGACCAGCGCGGCCACACCGAAGGCCGCCCCGAGACCGGTATAAAACTGGTTGCGCCGCTGCGCGCGGAGCTCGTCACGCCAGGGCAGTAGGTTAATTCTGGGCATTAGTCGAAGCTCCTCAGCGCAAGCCCGCAGGCGGTCAGGAGGGCTGTTGCGTCGGCCTGCACGCCCTGCGCGCGGGCCCGGGAGGAAATCTTCATGTTGCCCAGCGGGTCGCCGATCTCGGTGGGAATACCCACTTTCGAGGCAATCAGTTCAGAGACCCCCGGGATGTTGGCGCAGCCACCGCACACCAGAATCTGGTCGGGCTGCTCGCGGCCGCCGCCGGAGGCCAGGAAGAACTGCAGCGAGCGACTAACCTGCTGGGTCATGTCGTCGATAAACGGATCGAGCACTTCGGGCTGGTAGTTGCTGGGCAGCCCGCCTTCTTTCTTGGCGCGGCCCGCGTCCTCCAGGCTCAGCCCGTAAATACGCATGATTTCTTCGGTCAGCTGCTGACCGCCGAAGTTAAAATCGCGCGTGTATATCACGCGTAAATCCTCGAGCACGCTAAAAGTGGTACTGGACGCGCCGAAATCGACCACCGCCACCTGATGGCTGATACCGCCGTCCGGCATTTGGTGGGTCATCAGTGTGCAGGCATTCTCGAGAGCGAAGGGTTCGACGTCGACAACGCGCGCCTTGAGCCCCGCCGACTCAACCGCGGCACGCCGCTGATCGACGTTCTCGGTGCGAGTGGCGACCAGCAGCACATCGTTCATTTCGGGGTCGGTCGATGATTCGCCGATGACCTGGAAATCGAAGCTTACCTCTTCCATCGGGAAGGGAATGTACTGATCGGCCTGCACCTCTACCTGCGCTTCGAGATCGTTCTCGTTAAGGTTGGCGGGCATCTGAATGATCTTGGTAATGGCCGCATCGCCACTGATCGCGATGGCCACTTCCGACGACTTGGTGCCGGCGCGCTTCATGGCGCGACGCACGGCCTCGCCCACGGCTTCGGCATCGACGATCGATTTCTCCGTAATCGAATTCGGAGGCGAGGGTTCGGCTGCGTAACACTCGACGGTAAAGTTGCGACCGCTCTGCACCAGCTCAATGAGCTTGATGGAGGAGGTCGTTATGTCAAGTCCAGCCAATGTCTTGGAACGAGAAGCGAACATCCATTTTCCCTTCATAGTCCTAAAGTTGAGCAGTCAACACCACTCAAGGCTTTAAGAGTCAATTTAACTATAAATCGGCAAATATAGGAAATAGTTAAGGCCCATCAATCCGCACGAGACAATTTACACAGCCGGCCACGCGAAAACCGTGACCGACTCCCGGTTTGTGCAAGTCGGCCAACAGCGCGGCGGTGCACCGGGAGACGCAGGCGTCTAGCGGGGCTGCCAGGACCGAAAAACCATGGTTCACGGAGGCGCCGGGAGTTTGCAGAGACGCGCCAACCCGATGATTTAAAATGGGTTTAAATGAAATCCGCGCAACCCGGAAACCTGTCGGGCTGCATTCTGTCCCATCAGCACTGGTTAATATGCATAATTCAGTCTGCACACGGACAGTGACGGAAACCGGCTTTGTGATGAGATTTTCGCGGGCGCTGCCCTTTCTGGCAGCTACCGTGGCCACCGGCGCGCTCGGCGTCATGGTTGCGGGATTCAGTGCTTATTATTATCTGCGGCCCGCGCTCCCCTCGGTGGCCGAGATGCGCGACATACCGCTGCAGATACCGCTGCGTATTTACACCCGCGACGGCCGGCTGATGCAGCAGGTTGGCGAGAAGCGCCGCACGCCGGTGCGCTACGAAGACATACCGCAGCGGGTCATCGATGCTTTCCTGGCCGCTGAGGACGACCGCTTCTTCGACCATCCCGGCTTCGATTATCAGGGCATCCTGCGCGCCGCGCTTAACCTGGTGCGCACCGGATCACGCGCCCAGGGCGGCAGCACAATCACACAGCAGCTTGCGCGCGAGTATTTTCTGACCCGCGACCGCACGTTCATTCGCAAAGCCAAGGAGCTGATTCTCGCCATCCAGATCGAGGAATCGTTCAGCAAGGAAGAAATCCTGGCGCTCTACCTCAACAAGATTTTTCTGGGGCAGCGCTCCTATGGCGTCGCGGCAGCGGCCCAGGTGTATTTCGGCAAGAATCTGGCACAGGTCAGTGTGGCTGAAGCGGCGACAATTGCCGGGCTGCCTGCGGCGCCCTCGCGGCTCAACCCGGTCAGCAACCCGGATCAGGCCCGCGACCGCCGGGGCTACGTGCTGCGCCGGATGCGCGAGCTGGGCTTTGTCGACGCCGACGAGTACACCATCGCGATGAACACCCCGATGGAGTCGTTCCTGCACGCGCCCGCCGTGGAGGTGGCCGCGCCATACGTCGCGGAGATGGCGCGCCGCGAAGCGGTCCGGCAGTTCGGTCAAGCGGCGTATACCGATGGCTACCAGGTCGTCACCACCATTGACAGCCGCCTGCAGCTTGCAGCCAACCGCGCGCTGCGCACCGCGCTACTGGAGTACGACCGGCGGCATGGGTATCGCGGCCCGGTGGCGCAGGTCGACCCGCAGGCACTGGTGGCCGGGTACGCCGAGCAGTTGGCCGATGATGCGGAGGAGGTTAACGCCGCCGACGTCAGGTCCAGCGCCCTGCAGGAGCATCTCAATGGCTACGCGCGCTACCCCAGCCTGGAATGCGCGCTGGTTACCGCAATCGATGCCGAAACCAATGCGGCCGAGCTGTTTGTCCGCGACGTCGGGACCGTCGTGCTGCCGTGGCCGCGTATTCGCTGGAAGCGTTATATCAATGACAATGTCATCGGCGGCGATCCGGAGGGCGTCGCGGCAGTGCTGAGCCCGGGCGACGTCGTGTATCTGATCGACACCGCGCAGGGCTGGCGTCTGGGTCAGCTGCCGGAAGCCCAGGGCGCCTTCGTATCGCTGGACCCGCGCGACGGCGCCACCCTGGCCCTGACCGGCGGCTACGACTACTACTCAAGCAAATTCAACCGCGCGGTGCAGGCGCAGCGTCAGCCGGGCTCTTCGTTTAAGCCCTTTATCTACTCGGCGGCACTCGAACACGGCTTTACGGCGGCGACCGTGGTCAACGATGCGCCTATTGTGATCAACAACACCGGCCAGGAAGAGGCGTGGCGACCGGAGAACTATTCCAACCGCTTTTACGGGCCCACGCGGTTGCGCGAAGGTCTGGTGCGCTCTATGAACCTGGTGTCGCTGCGGGTATTGCGCGAAGTCGGCATTGGTAACGCGCTGCGCCACATCCGGCCGTTCGGGTTTCCGCCCGCGGCGCTGCCGCGCGACCTCGCGCTGGCGCTCGGCAGCGGCGGCACATCGCCGGCGCAGCTGGCCAAGGGGTTTGCAGTGTTTGCCAGCGGCGGACATGCGGTCGACAATTACCTCGTAGAACGCATCCTCAATGCCGAGGGCGAAGAGGCCTTCAGGGCCGAGCCCGCAACGGTATGCGAGCGCTGCGCGCCGCGCTGGTTTGACGACCGCGAAGTCAGCGATCAGACACCGGAATTTTCGGGGTCGGCTCCGGCCGATGCAGCTGACCCTGGGAACCCGGTGCCGGTCTACGAGTCCCTCGAAGCCATGATGGCCGCGGCCGAAAACTGGCGGCCCGACTACCGGGAGGCGCCCGCGTTCTGGCAGGACATCAACACCGCGCCCCGCGTCATCAGCGAGCAAAACGCCTACATTATTTACGACATGATGCGCGACGTGATTCGCCGCGGCACCGGCCGCCGCGCCCGTTCGCTGGGGCGTGCAGACATTGCCGGGAAAACCGGCACCTCCAACGACCGTCGCGATGCCTGGTTCGGTGGCTTTAACGCCAATATCGTTGGCGTCGCCTGGGTCGGTTTTGATGACGACAGCCGCTCGCTGGGCGCGGGCGAGGAGGGCAGCCGCACCGCTCTGCCGATGTGGAAAGACTTCATGGCGGTCGCGCTCGACAGCGTGCCGGAGGCGCCGCTGAAGACCCCGCCCGGCATCGTCACCGCGCGCATCTCCAAAGCCACCGGTGAGGCGGCAGTGAGCGGTGAGGGTGCCACGTTCGAACTGTTTCGCAGCGGCAACGAGCCGCAGCGGGAGCAGCAGGATATCGATCTCGGCACAACCGACGTGCTGGTCGGGGACGGCAGACCGGAAACCATTTTTTAACGGCCAGGGTCATGGGCAAACGGGCAGAGCGCTACACCGAAAGCCAGCGCGTACAGCAGCGAGCGATCCTCGCGCAGGAGGCCGCTCGGCTGATCAGCGAGCACGGCATCCAGGACTATCGGCTGGCAAAAAGCAAAGCGGCCCAGGCGTTCGGTCTTAGCGACCGCGGCGCCTTGCCCAGCAACCGGGAAATCGAGGCGGCGCTGGCCGAACGCAACCGCATCTTTAGCGCTGAACAGCACGTAGCCCGACTCGACAGCCTGCGCCGGGCCGCGCTCGAGGTGATGCAGCTGCTGCTGCCGTTCAGGCCCTGTCTGGTCGGTCCGGTGCTCAGCGGCACGGTGACCGAACACTCGACAATCCACCTGCACGCGTTCAGCGATGCGGCAGAGGCGGTCGGCCAGCAGCTCAGTGCGGCGGGCATCGCGCACCAGCCGACACAGCGCCGGTATCGCCTGCGCCATGACGAGTTTGCGGAATTTCCGGGTTTCGAGGTGTGGGTGACCGAATTCGCGGCCGAGGTTTCCGTGTTTCCGGAGCGACGCGCCGGTCACCCGCCGCTCAGCCCGGTCGACGGCCGGCCGATGCAGCGTGCACGCCTGCGCGAAGTCGAACAGCTGCTCAGGTCAGGCGGTTAAGCTACGCCCGTCGCTTTCTAGCGGGCGTCGACGTCCAGATAGTCGCGCTGCGTCGGGCCCACGTAAAGCTGACGCGGCCGGCCGATGCGGTGTTCCGGATCAGTGATCATTTCCTGCCAGTGACTCACCCAGCCCACGGTGCGCGCGATAGCGAACATCACCGTGAACATATCGGGCTTAAAGCCCAGCGCCCGGTAAATAATGCCGGAATAGAAATCAACGTTGGGGTAGAGGCGCTTCTCGACAAAGTAGTCGTCTTTCAGTGCAAAGGCTTCGAGTTCAAGCGCAAGCTCAAACAGCGGGTCGTCATCACGGCCCAGTTTGGCGAGCACTTTGTGACACATTTCGCGAATGATCGTTGCACGCGGGTCGAAGTTCTTATAGACACGATGACCAAAACCCATCAAGCGGAAAGGATCGTCCTTGTCTTTGGCCTTGGCCACAAACTCCGGGATGTTCTTAGCGTGGCCGATTTCCGCCAGCATGTTCAGCACCGCCTCGTTGGCGCCGCCGTGAGCCGGGCCCCACAGCGCCGAAATGCCCGCCGCAATCGCCGAGTACGGATTGGCACCGGAACTGCCGGCCAGGCGAACTGTCGACGTGGAGCAGTTCTGCTCATGGTCGGCGTGCAGCATCAGCAACAGGTCGATGGCTTCGGCCGCGACCGGGTCGATTTCATAGGGTTCTGCCGGGACGGAAAACAGCATGTTCAGCAGATTGCCTGAGTAGTCCAGCTCGTTCTTGGGGTAGACAAACGGCTGGCCGATACTGTGCTTGTAAGCCGCCGCAGAAATGGTCGGCAGCTTGGCAATAATCCGGTGCGCAAAGATCTCGCGGTGGCGCGGATCATGGATGTCCGTCGTATCGTGATAAAAGGCCGACATCGAACCCACAATGCCCGACACCATCGCCATCGGGTGGGCATCGTGATGAAAGCCGCGGAAAAACCGCAGCATCGATTCGTTGATCATCGTGTGATAACGAATGTCGTGATCGAATCTTGCGAGCTGGTCGGCGGTGGGCAGGTCACCGTAGAGAAGCAGGTAGCAAACTTCGATGAAGTTGCTTTTTTCCGCAAGCTGTTCGACCGGATACCCCCGGTAAAGCAAAACCCCATTATCGCCGTCGATAAAGGTGACCGCGCTTTTACAGCTGGCGGTGGACGCGAAGCCCGGGTCGAACGTAAAAATACCCTGCTGCGCGTACACCGAGCGCACATCCACCACATCGGGTCCCAGCGTGCCGCTGTAGGTTTGCAGTTCCGCCGAATCGCCAGAAGCGCTGGCCAGTTTGAAGTTGTTATTGCTCATCGATTGCTGCTCATCGGTTATCGCAGGTGGTTATCGCAGGTCAGCCCGTTATTATAGGCGACAGCGAGCCGCCACGCATCCGCTGGCCAACATAATGAACTTGCTGTGGAGGTTGCCCGGTGCATCCCGGGCAAGACTTACATGCCGTACTTGCGACGGAATTTGTCGACGCGCCCGGCGGTGTCAAGAATCTTTTGCTTGCCGGTGTAAAACGGGTGGCAAGCTGAACACACCTCGATATTCAGCTGCTCGCTCAGGGTGGAACGAGTCACGAACTCGTTGCCACAGCTGCAGGTGACCTTGACGTCCTGATAGTCGGGATGAATGTCGGATTTCATGCTCTACTGCCTGCTCCATCATTAGTACGGGCGACCGACGCGGTTCAGCAGCGCTGGCCGATCGGCCCGGTTACCGCATCAGGCAACCTGCCAGCGGGCGCGGAAGAGTAGCGGTTGGCCCGGCAGAACACAAGCGCCGGGCGCGGGCGCGGCGGCGCGTGGATTATTTCCCCCGGATTGTCCACATAAATTGTGGATAACTCTGTGCATAGCGCGTGTAACACGACCGTAACAGCCCGAAAGCATTGAAAAAGAGTTGAATTGGACAATTGCTGACCAAAAGACATTTGTTTATATTAATCATAAGCTTAAATACATATTGCAGAGCGTTATATCAGGTTACCTCCGCTAATCGCCTGATTTGCTGTAGCGCCGTCTAGACTGTGAATAAGCACCGCCAACCCCCCGTGTCGGTGGCCGGTCAGGGACCGCGGGCACTGCCGCGGGCCTGATCGGCGACGGCGGGCAAAAAAAGCGCCTGTAAATCATCAAGAAAGCGCCAGCCGCGGGCCGTCGCCCGCAGTACCCCGGAGTCAACCGGTTCCAGCAAGCCGGCGGCTACGGCCGCCGCCAGCCCGGGTTCAAGCGCCTGCAGATCGAGTCCGGTGCGCGCACGATAGTCGACCACGCTGGCCCCTTGACGCAGCCGCAGCGCGTTCAGCATGAATTCGAACGGGCGCTCGGCCGGCGGCACCGGCAGCAGGCGTGCGCCGCCGTCGGTGGCCAGCTGGCGCTCGAAGGCGCGCGGGTGCGCGGCACGGACCGCGCGCAGCACGGTGCCGTCGGCCGCGGTGACTTTGGCGTGCGCGCCCGCGCCAATCGCGAGGTAATCCCCGTAACTCCAGTAGTTGCGATTGTGGCCACAAGACCGCCCCGGCCGCGCCCATGCCGACACTTCGTAATGCTCATAGCCGGCGGCCGCCAGCCGGTCCGCGCAGGCGGTCTGCATGTCCCAGGCAACGTCAGCTGCCGGCAGCACGGGTGGCCGCGCATAAAACACGGTGTTGGGCTCCAGCGTCAGGTGGTAATGCGAGACATGCTCGGGCTGCAGCTCGATGGCTCGGTAAATATCGGCTTCGGCCCCGGCACGAGTTTGGTCGGGCAGCGCATACATCAGATCAACATTAATGTTGTCCAGCCCGGCGGCGCGCGCGGCCTCGAACGCGCGCACCGCGTCCGCGCTGCTGTGGATGCGGCCCAGCGCCCGCAGCTGAGCATCGGCAAAACTCTGCACCCCGAGCGACAGTCGGTTGATACCGGCCGCGCGATAGCCCGCAAAGGCGTCATGCTCGACGGTTCCGGGATTCGCTTCCAGCGTGATTTCAACCTCATCGGCCAGCGCACAGGCGTCGGCAATTCCGTTCAGCAGGCGCTCGAGCAAGGCGGCTGGAAACAGGCTGGGCGTGCCGCCGCCCAAAAATACCGACTGCAGCGGGCGACGGCGATACTCGGCGGGCCAGCCGCGCAGGTCCTCCAGCAAAGCGGCGAGGTAGCGCTCGGCCGGCAACTCATCCTGCAGCGCGTGCGAGTTGAAGTCGCAGTAGGGGCACTTGGCCACACACCACGGAAAATGGACGTACAGAGTGAGCGGCGGAGCAGCCACCAGGGCGCCGCTCAGTCCAGCGCGGCGCGCAGCAGCGCGAGCGCCTGACCGCGGTGACTCACGCGATTTTTCTCAGCGGACGTCAGCTCTGCAGCGGTGCGGCCGGAGGCTGCATCGATAAACACCGGGTCATAGCCAAACCCACCTTCGCCCTGAGCCCGCAGCGCAATGTGGCCTTCCCAGGTGCCGGTGACCACGACCGGCCTGGCCTCGTCGGCCGTGCTCACCCAGGTCAGCACACAGCGAAAACGGGCGGTGCGTCGTTCCGGCGGCACGCCGGTCAGCGCAACCAGCAGCTTTTCCATGTTGTCCAGATCGGTCGCATCCGCTCCGGCATAGCGCGCCGAATAAACGCCCGGCGCGCCGTCCAGTGCATCCACCTCGAGCCCGGAATCGTCGGCCAGCGCCGGCAGCCCGCTGCGCTGTGCTGCATGGCGGGCTTTAAGCAGCGCATTGGCCTCGAACGTGGTGCCGGTTTCCGGAATGGGCTCGATCCCGAGCTCGCCCTGCAGGACCAGCGACCAGCGCTCGCCGAGCTGAGCCTCAATCTCGCGCGCCTTGCCGGCATTGCCGCTCGCCAGCACCACCCGTGACGCCATCTATCGCTCCGCCGCGGCTTCGCGCCAGGCATGCAGCGCGTTCTGCTGCGCTCCGCATATCTCGGTGACGCCGGCACTGGCCAGATTCAGTAGTTCGTCGAGCTCTTCGCGTCGAAACGCATGGCCCTCGGCGGTGCCCTGCACTTCGATAAACCCGCCCGCGCTGTTCATCACGACGTTCATGTCGGTTTCGGCATTCGAATCCTCAGCGTAGTCGAGGTCGAGCACCGGTCGGCCCTGATAAATACCCACCGAAACCGCCGCAATCTGACCGTGCAGTGGGCTGGCCGGAATTCGCTTGTGTGCCGTCAGGCGTTCGGTGGCCATAACCAGCGCGACCCAGGCGCCGCAGATCGACGCGGTGCGGGTGCCGCCGTCGGCCTGCAGCACATCGCAATCCAGCGTGATCGTAAAGCCATCGAGCGCGGCCAGATCTGCGCCGGCCCGGAGCGAACGACCAATCAATCGCTGGATCTCCTGGGTGCGGCCGCTTTGCTTCCCCTGTGCGGCTTCGCGCCGCCCTCGCGTGTGCGTGGCGCCCGGCAGCATCCCGTACTCGGCTGTGATCCAGCCGCTGCCCTTGCCGCGCAGAAAATGCGGCACAGTCGCATCGGCACTGGCGGTGCATAACACCCGGGTGCCACCACAGCTCACCAGCACCGAGCCGGCCGCATGGTCGGTGTAGTCGGTAACAAATTTGATGGCACGCAACTGATCGCTGGCGCGGCCGCTGGGTCGGTTCGTCATACTGTGCCCTTACGCTGTTAAGTACGCCGGCCGCCGCAAGTCAGCTGGCTAGAAGCGCGCAGCGGCCACCGAGGTGTTATCACTGTGTGGCGCCGCTGCCCGTGTGGCCGCGGCGGCCAGGTGTTGCAGCTTGTCGGCCAGTTCCCCGCCTGCTGCCGGCAACCCGGCCAGCATTTCGGCGTCGATCGGCGACCATAAGCCGTCGCTGCAGACCAGCATGATATCACCGGGCTGTACCGGCTTCCGGCGGCTCAGGCTCATACGCGGCAACCCTGTGTCGCCGCCAAGGCAGCATTCCACGTAGTTGCGCATCGGGTGGCTGGCGAGTTCCGCGCGCGTGATCGCGCCGTCGTACAGCAAAACTTCGATGTGGCTGTGATCCCGGGAGTGCTCCACCAGTGTCTGCTCGCGCAGGTGGTAGATTCGGCTGTCACCGACATGCGCCCACCATGCCGCCCCGTCCTGAATCAGGCAGGCCGCGCAGGTGGCGCGCGGCCGTGTTTCCACGCTGATGTCCGCGCCGAGCGCCACCAGTTCGGCGTGTGCGCGGCCGATAGCGAGATGCAGAAAACCCTCGATGTCGAACACCGGATGCGGTTCTGCGCGGAACAGGCTGGCG
>JGI12048J13642_10616932_pt1 | contig 12473 bp, 14 predicted proteins | sample ElkSlonscriptome_16_FD_13642 | JGI IMG/M metagenome (IMG submission 13642) | reverse complement strand
TGGCAAAACTGGGAGTGGTCGTGTGATTTATGCCAGACAGCAGAAATCAACACTGAAATGGCAAAAACATTTGCGTATATCACTTTTTTATCTATAATAGGTGCGAATCCTAAAAACTGAGTAAAAATGATAGAGACCAAGATGTTTCATGAGAACGCTAAACCAGACCAGGAAACCAAGGACAAGATCATCGACTTCCTTTACAAGCACCTTGAGCAATTCGGTGACCCACGGGAAGATATTGCCAAGTGCGCAGATTATGCACTGAAGGAGTACCCTTCTTTCGGCGGTTTCATCCTGGTATCTTATGCTGGTGATGACATCTCGGGTGTGGTGATCGTCAACGGAACCGGGATGAAGGGATATATTCCTGAGAATATCCTTGTCTACATCGCCACACACAACGAAATGCGCGGTCAGGGCATCGGAAAACACCTGATGAAGGAGACCATTGAAAAGGCAGAAGGTGACATTGCACTGCATGTTGAACCAGATAATCCCGCAAGATTCCTTTATGAGAAGGTTGGGTTTACAAGCAAATACAAGGAGATGCGATTCAAGCAGGAGGCGTAGGGGGAATTTGCGTAGTGCGCAATGCGTAGTACGTAATGCGAAGTGAAGGATCGGAACCCCGGCTTTCAACCATAGCCCCGATAGACCCGGGTTAACCTGGGGAATCTTAATAATAGCTGATCAAGGCTCTCCGGAGTTCAAAGTATAAACCCTTGCATTAAATGTAAATGAATGGCATTCATAGAATTAGACGCTAAAAAACTCACAGCGAATTACAAGTATCTCGACAAGCTGTTTAAGAAGCACGATATACAATTCTCTGTAGTCACCAAGATGCTCTGCGGTAATAGGTTGTTCCTCTCTGAAATTCTGAAAAACCCAATCTCCCAGGTATGTGATTCACGGGTTTCAAACCTGAAGACTGTAAAGTCGATCAAGCCGGATATTGAAACCATTTATATCAAGCCACCTGCCAAGCGTGCGATCAAAAGTGTTGTCCAGTATGCCGATATCAGTGTGAATACCGAAAGTGACACCATCCGGCTGCTGTCAGAAGAGGCAAAGCGGCAAAACAAGACCCACAAGATCATTATCATGATCGAGCTGGGGGAGCTGCGTGAAGGGATCATGGGTGAGGATTTCATGGCCTTTTACGAAAAGGTATTTAAGCTGGAAAACATCGAGGTTGTTGGAATCGGAACCAATCTCACTTGCCTTTATGGAGTACTGCCCAACCATGACAAGCTGATCCAGCTGAGCCTTTACGAACAGCTGGTAGAGGCACGATTCAACAGGCATATTCCGTATGTTTCGGGTGGGTCATCTGTGACCATTCCCCTGATCTTCCAGAAATTGTTGCCTGCGGCAATCAACCATTTCCGGGTAGGGGAGACATTGTTCCTTGGAACGGATCTCTATAACAACTCCACCTTTGATAAAATGCATTACGATGTTTTCAAGCTCTATTCAGAGATCATCGAGGTGACCGAGAAACCGCAGGTTCCCATTGGTGAAATGGGACAGAATGTGGAAGGGGAGACCTTTGAATTTGATGAAAAGGACATGGGAAAACGCTCCTACAGGGCGATCATCGATATAGGGCTTCTCGACGTGGAAGAGAGTCATATTGAGCCTGTTGACAAAGATCTGTCTATGGTGGGGGCCAGTTCAGATATGTTCGTCATTGACCTGGGAGACAATGAGAAGAATTATAAGGTCGGCGATCTGCTTGAGTTTAAAATGGACTACATGGGTGTATTACGGACGATCAATTCCAGGTACATCGACAAGCGCGTGAAATAGGAGCCGGATCAAAAGTGAACAGGTCTGGGAGCTTTCCCTTTGAAAATAATTCTATCCCAGGGCAACATCCAGGAACATCATGACCGAGAATCCCAGCATGGCACCGATGGTGGAATAGTCTGTCTCATGACCTGTTTGTGATTCAGGGATCAATTCCTCCACCACCACGAAGATCATGGCACCTGCGGCGAATGCAAGGGCATAGGGCAGGAGTGGTTCAATCCGAAGTACCATCCAGGCCCCGAGTACACCGGCAATTGGCTCCACAATGCCGGATAATTGCCCGTAGTTGAAAGCTTTCAACCGGCTGAATCCCTCTCGCCTCAAAGGAATAGATACAGCTGCTCCTTCAGGGAAGTTTTGCAGTCCAATCCCTGTGGCCAGTACAATTGCGCCGGCGAGGATCCCTGGATCAGGATTTTGGGCCAGTGCCCCGAAGGCAACACCCACAGCCAGTCCTTCAGGGATATTGTGCAGCGTGATGGCCAGTACCAGCAAAACACTTCGCTGCCAGTCAGTTTTGATCCCTTCCGCTTTGTCAACGGACAATCCGAGGTGCAGGTGGGGGAGAAGTTTATCGATGAGCAGGAGGAATGCACCTCCGGAGAGAAAACCTATTACTGCTGGTAGCCATGGCTGCACACCAGACTCACCGGCCATTTCGATGGATGGCTTGAGCAATGACCAGAAACTTGCAGCGATCATCACACCAGCAGCGAATCCCAGCATTGAATTCAGCACTTTTTTTTCGATTTTCTTGAAAAAGAAGACCATGGATGCTCCGAGGGCGGTCAGGAACCATGTAAAAAGTGTGGCCATCAGGGCCAGGAATACCGGGTTGAATTGCAGTAGTTTCTCAAAATCCATTTCCGATCTCTTTTTCACGAAGATAATGAAGATTTTTGTACCTTGAACATCTATTCACCAAACACCTCAAAAATGACAATTCTTGGTATGGCAGGCGGAGCCCCGCTCTTGATCATCGCACTCTTGTTATTAATTCCCCTTATCGCCCTGGTTGATATACTCGGTAGTGAATTTACAGGGTCAAATAAACTGATATGGGTTGTTGTTGTGATCCTGATCCCGATTTTAGGAGGCATCCTTTATTTTGCAATTGGAAGGTCTCAGAAGATTTTTTAAAAACAGTTCACTATTCAACATCGGATTTTGCTGAAGGGCTGAACGATAACAAATTCGACAGGCTCGGCATAAACTTCTCGCCTCAGGATATCAACTGAACTAAACTTTGTAAAAAGAAAAAGCCCCCTTTCGGAGGCTTATTCCTGGTGATTCAGCTGAGGCTTGCCTCGACAGGCTCGGCATAAACTTCTCGCCTCAGGATATCAACTGAACTAAACTTTGTAAAAAGAAAAAGCCCCCTTTCGGAGGCTTATTCCTGGTGATTCAGCTGAGGCTCGAACTCAGGACCCCCTCCTTAAAAGGGAGGTGCTCTACCAACTGAGCTACTGAATCATCCGTTCTTGCTTTTGTAAAGCGGTTGCAAAGATAAATACTAATATTTTATAATCAAAAAGAATCGTAGCGAAATTGAAATACAATTTATTACTTTCGCTGTAAGTCAATGTATACCTGTGTCCTGTGGGTATTTTCATTGTTCCGAAAAAAATTAATTGCGCAATCCTGTAATAAAATCCCCACCTGTTCGTCTCCCGTTTAGAAATCAGAATTTTAGAAACTCGAACATTCATAAATTAAAACAATTGTCATGAAACGAATTACATTTTTACTCGCAATGGTCCTTGTTCCCCTGTTAGCATCTGCACAGTCTGCAGCCATTGATCGCCTGATCGATAAATACAGCGGACAGGAGGGTGTTACCGTGGTCAATATCAGCCCCGATCTTTTCCAGATCATGAGCGCAATGGATATCAAGGAGGTCAAGGACGCAGATTTCCCGGTTGACAAGCTTACTGCCGTGAAGATCCTTGCCATCGAAAGCCAGGAAGTACTGAAAGGTGCCAATTTTTATGAAGAGGTGACATCAGGTATGAATACCTCTGATTTTGCCGAGGTGATGACCGTGAAGGACGGTGGAGAAGATGTCAATATGTGGATGAAGACCTCCGGGCAGCAGATCCTTGAATTCCTGCTCGTTGTATCATCACCTGATGAGGGCGTAGTTGTATACATCAGCGGTGATTTCAATATGAATGATATCCAGGGGCTTGCATCTTCATTCGGTGGAATGGAGCAGTTGCAGGGGCTGGAAAACATGGAAATTAACTAACTTAGCCAGAAATGTTGCGATACCTGGATGAAGTCCTCAGAGTTCAAAATATTACTTATGCCATTCAGCTCCCGGTTATACAGGCTGGCATTCAGCCTGCTTGGAAACCGGGAGGAGGCAGAGGACACGGTCCAGGAGGTCTACCTGAAGCTCTGGCAGATGAAGGATGACCTTGAGAAGTACAACAGCCTGGAGGCATTGAGCGTCAGGGTAACCAGGAATCTTTGCCTGGATCAGTTAAGGAAGCGTAAGCGGACCAGGCAGATGGAGGAGCAGCAACAGGCTGCAGATATTGAGAGAGGAGAAGATCCCGCAGAGCAGATGCTTGAAAAGGAGAAAGCTGAAATTATGAACCAGATGATCAACCGTTTGCCTGAACCACAGCGATCACTGGTATATTTCAGACATATAGAAGGCAAGGAATACAAGGAGATCGGAGAATTAATGGATATGAAGGAGAATGCAATCAGGGTGAGTATATCCCGTGCCAGGAAACAATTAAAAGAGATGTTGCAAAATCAACATGCATCATGGACAGATCAGATAAAATAAGAGAATTGCTTGACAAGTTCTACGAGGGGAACACCAGCAGGGCTGAAGAGGCTGAGCTGGAGGAATTCCTCACGGGTGATGAAGTGCCCGAAGAATTTTCAGCAGACAGGGAGCTATTCAGTTCCATGGCAGGAATCACGAAACCGGTGGAGATACCGAAGGATCTTGATCAGAAGATCATTTCAAAGCTGGATGAAGCCGGTAAAGCCGAAACCAGGGTGAGAAGGATCAGTATCTATTCTTTTTCCGGACTTGCAGCTGGTTTACTGATCATCCTGGGCGTCTATCTTGGCTTTATCAAGAATAATCAGAATGACATTGTCTCTCAGTATGCCATTGAGGATCCTGACAAGGCTTACATTGAAGCAAAAAGAGCACTTGAATATGTCTCCCTGAAATGGAACGAGGGAACGTCCGAACTGAATAATCTTCAGCAGGTAAACAAAACCATGGAGACAGTCAGTACAATCAAGAAGATCTCCAGCGGATCCAGGGAGATCAATCTCCTTGGCAACCTGAAGAGAGCGGATCAAATTGAAATACAATAAACATCGTAACATATAACGTCATGAAAAAAATAATTATAGCACTGATCATCACTGCGTTTGCAGGATCACTGAGTGCACAATCGGCCGTGGATAAGATATTTGACAAGTATGCCGGACAGGATGGTTATACGACTGTTGTGATCAACAGCTTCATGTTTAAGTTTCTTTCCAACATTGAGACCAATGATCCGGATTACGAATCTTTTAAAAAGGCGACCCAGGGGATTAATTCAATCCGCATCCTCACCCAGGACGGGAAAGGATCAAAACCCTTTGGCAAGGAGTTGCTTCAGATCCTCCCCAGGAAAGAGTACGAAGAATTGATGGTGGTTAAGGAATCTGACGAGGAGGTGGCATTCCTGGTCAGGGAAGAGGGAGGAGAGATCGTAGAGTTTCTCCTGATCGTATCAGGGAACGGTGACGAAGATGCACTCATTGCCATCACAGGTATTATAGACATGGAAAGTATCTCCAAACTCTCCAGCGGAATGGACCTGCCCGGCATGAATAACCTGGAAGGACTGGAATAAAGATCTTTCAGAGGATTGCATGATCAGATGATCGCGTCAATTTTCCATTGGGAGAAATCCCTGTAGAGAAGAGCTAATAGTATAGGATCTTTTCAACGCTGTTCCTGCGCAACCAACTGCTGAGGATCTGCCTGACATCCCGGTTGTCCAGGGCAGGTTTTACACACTCCAGCATTTGCTCAATACCAAGATATCCTTGATCAATGGAAAGGTAGCCGTACCCAAGGTACATGCCTTTCTCGATCCTGATCACACACCGTTCTTCCTGATTCCTGCCTTGATCAATGATCAGCATATTTCCCTGGTCCAGTCTGTATTTCCCGAGAAGTTCCTCGACACGGCTGTTGTAATCCTTCACCGATTCTTTCTGCACACATGCCCCGTTGCATTGCCTGATGGTGTGATGAAAACAGGCCCCGTCCGTTACGTACAATCCGCATAACTTCTGACAAAGCCAGTGTTTTTCAACCTGGCGTGTCAACATTTCCCTCGCCTCCGTTTTGTTATTGAATGAAGTAACAGGTATTTCAAGGTTATCTGAAATCCTGCCCAGCCGCAATGTGATGTACCCGAAGCTGTCTTTCCCGGAATAGAGCCCCCAGTGTGAGAGCGATCTTCGTTGCGCACGGTTGTAGATCGGTTTGTTCTGCTTGATCTCTTCCGACTCCTTCAGCAGGGCGATCAATTCACTCCCTGTGAGCTCATAGGAGATAGAAGCAATCCGTTCCCGCATCTCCAACGCCCTTTTCCCTTTGTCATTCCCAAGATGCGACAGTACCCGTTTCCTGATCGATTTGCTTTTCCCAATGTACAACAGGGTATTATGCTCGTCATAAAAGTAATATGTACCGGCCTTTTCGGGCAGATTTTCAATGTCCTGCACCGAAAGATTGCCGTTCAGGTTTTTGTATTTTTCAGCCGGAGGCAGCCATGGGTCGGAAGGTTGACCATTATGTGCAGACTGCTCTCTGAGGAGCTCGAAAAGTTTCACGGTCGCGAACGCATCACCTGCTGCCCGGTGCCGGTCATTGATGACAATACCCAGCTCACCACACAACTTACCCAGGCTGTATGACTTGTGTCCGGGGATGATCTTTTTGCTGAGCTTGACCGTGCACAAGGTATCCCGCCGGTACTCGTAGCCCAGTCTGTTGAATTCACTTTTGATAAAGGAGTAGTCAAAATTAACGTTGTGGCCCACAACGATGTGTCCCTCGGTGCGCTCTACAATCTCTTTCGCGATCTCATAGAATTTGGGAGCATCGGCAACCATGTCATTCGTAATACCGGTCAGACCGGTAATAAATGGTGGGATGGACTTCTCCGGATTTACCAGGGTCGACCATTCATCAGTCAGCTTTTCTCCATCGTGAAAATAGATGGCAATTTCGGTGATCTTTTCAGCCTTCGGGCTGCCTCCCGTGGTTTCGATGTCAAGAATGGCATACATATCCCGACTGCAACTTGATTACAAGGCAATTGAAACTTACACCATGCTGTTCTCCATTATTCCCCTGGTCACTTCTCCTTGTCGGCTTTCTCCTTTTCATCGGATTTCTCCTTCTTCTCTTCAGCCTTTGGGGTTGCAGTTTTCTTTTTGTCAGTTTTCTCTTCTTCCTTTTTCCCGGCGGGTGCTTTTTCCTCTTTGGCAGACTGCTTCTCCTCTTTCTTTTCAGCAGGCTTCTTCTTCGGTTCGTCGGCCTTCTTTCCTTCAGCTTTTGTTTCCTTCTTCTTTGCAGCTTTGTCACCCTCCTCTTTCGATGCGTCGGTGCTGGATTTGGCTGACGTTTTCTTTGTATCCGCCTTGGGTGATTCTTTAACCTCTTTGTCTGCGGTGGCTTTTGCTGTGGTGGCTTCTTTATTTTCCGAAACTTCAGGCGTAGCTTCCTTTGCAGGTTTTTCTTTACTTACAGCCTTGTCAGCAGGTTTTGCGACCTTTTTGCCAACAGGTTTCGTGACTGAAGAGCCGCTTTTCTTTTTCCGAGGCCTGAGTCTTCCGTATGATCCACTGAATAATTTTCCTTTTCTTGTTTTTTTATCTCCTTTACCCATGCTTTCATTTTTTTGTTAACAACCAAAAATAAGGATAATTTGTGGTTAAACAAACAGGAAATGATCGATGCATAGGTCGGTGAAGCCCTGAATTCATCTTTTCCCGGTCTACTGATCATAAAAAAACCAGGAGCAGATCAGACCATGGTTCAGATCGACCAGAAAAATGAACTTATATACTAAAATGTTGGTTATACAGTTATTACAAGTGAACCACAAAAGGAGGACAGGAATATGAAAGCAAGCAGAATAGCGATTGTGGCAGTCATGATCTTTTTCATCAATCCGCAGACTGATGGTCAGCCTCGTAAAGCAAGCAAGGCAGATACCAGTATGCCATCAGCTCCGGAAGTAATTACAAATCCCATGAAATATAATAAACTGAACGAATTTGAGCAATACGTGATCCTGAATAAGGGCACAGAGAGGCCTGGAACCGGAGAGTATGAACATCATAAGGAAAAGGGTACGTATATATGCAAACAATGCAATGCTCCTTTATACAGGTCTGCTGACAAATTTGACAGTCATTGTGGCTGGCCCAGCTTCGACGATGAAATTGAGGGTGCGGTCATAAAAAAAACGGATGCAGACGGAAGGCGTACAGAGATCATCTGTTCCAACTGCGGGGGTCATCTTGGTCATGTATTCACCGGTGAACGATATACCGCAAAAAACACCCGGCACTGTGTCAATTCAGTTTCCCTGAAGTTTATCCCGGACCAGGAGAAGGAGAAGGAGAAGGAGAAGGAGAAGGGGAAGAGCAACCGTTAAATTTGAGAAGAGCGAGCTGGATCATCATATATCACATCCATTTGCAACGCTAACATTTACCTGCACTACCCATACCTTAAGTAATCCCTGTATTCATTAAATACATCCTCCAGGGCGGTCATCCTGTCGAAGAAGAACATGTTGACCCTGTTCCAGGTTGATCTGTCAAAAATGGATACATCCTGGATAGAGACGAAGACCCTGCTGATCGGCTTATTGTTCTCCCGTACATATTCCAGTTCCCACCTGGTCTTTTCGCCCAGTGCCTGGTTTACCTGGTTACGCAGACCCTCCAGCTTCTCATACATCTCAAGCCTGCGTTCCATGTTCCTGGTTTCGATATCGATGCCGACGATTGCTTCATTTTTGTCGAAATGAAATTTCAGATTGAGCGCGTTGATCCCCGTTTTATCAAGGATCCACTTGCCGGTCCGCCCCTTGTTTTTCCGTCTCCTGTTGGTAAAATCCCTGAATTGCTCCCAAAATTCCACCCTGATCTGCTTTGCTTCTTCCTTGCTATACATGACATCAATCGATTTGTTCAATATAAACCCCCAACCTGTTCGCCAGCTCCTGCTGCCTGGATTCAATTGCATTCAGTACGTTCATACGGTCATGGCCGGTCTCAAATAGTTCTCCGACCCGAACCTGGTTCCCTGCGAAAGAGGTGAGTACATCCAGGTTGGGGGCCCGGCTCACCACTTTGCTGAACTCGATCACAGGGCGGTTATCCGTATTCAGCTCCCCGGGCCCGATATAATCCTTCAGCGCAGCATTGTCCAGCCAGAAGTGTTTCAGCACGTCAGCTGAATTGATATATAAAGAGCGCTCCAGGTACTCATTTATTGCAGGTTCCCTGAGCCTTGCCATGATCTTCTCAAGATCGTACCGGAACGGCTTCCCGGATCCCAGTACAATGGTATGTGCATCATTGATTACCCATAAAGAGGCGCAGGGAAATACCGCTGTAAAGGATCTCAGCAATGTCTTGTATTCCTCCTCGCTAAGCCAGTTTGTAGGAATCCACTGGCACATGATCCCATCCGGTGACATCCGGTCTGCACACATCGCATAAAAATCACTGGTATAGATCCCGTTCCCCAGCCTGGGGTGGATTGCATTTGTGGTGATCAGATCATAGGTCTTTTCTGAACGATACAGGTGTGCTCTTCCATCTTCAATAAAGATCGCCGGGGAGCTGTCGGCCTGGAAATACAACGTTCCGAAGATATTTTCGCAGACATAGGCGACTTCCGGACTGATCTCAGCCACTGAAATATCGGGCACACCGGCCATATCCAGCGTTTTTGCCGTGATCCCGATGCCCAGTCCGACCACGAGGGCATCGCCAGGTTCTTCCGTAAAGATCCATGGCAGCACACCCAGCATCTTGTGCACCTGCACATCATTCAGCAATGTATATGCTGTAATGGCACCATTGATGGAGAGTGCGGCATTCCTGTTTCGGAATTCGGTAACTCCCACCGATGCGGACGGCCCCTCCCTGTAATAGATCACCTTGTCTTCCAGTACCGTATTCCACTGCTTATTGATCCACACTGTATTTGCCGGAAGCAGTGCCACCAGTCCGACGATCGCCACAACAAGCACACCTGCTAATCGTTTCATCATGATCCCATTCTTCCTGAATTGCAGCAGCCAGGTTCCGAGTAGCAGGTTGATCATGACCACAGCCAGGAAAGACCTGACAGTCCCCAGCAGGGGGATCAGCACGAACGCCGCAACAACTGAGCCAGCAACAGATCCGACCGTATCCAGTGCGCCCAGGGAGCCGATGTCCTTCCCGATATTGCCTTCCGCATGGTTATAGATCACACTGACCAGCGGAAAGGTGAACCCCATGAGGACCACCGGTGGCGTGATCACCAGGAAGATATAGAACTGTTCAAGCCCCACGGTCGCAAACCATGCCGACTGCGATTCCTGGAAGGCATGGAAGAGTGGTGCTGTCAGTATAAACAATACAAACAGCAGCAGGGTGGTACACCCAATTCCGATCTGTACCCTGGCAAGCAGTTTCAGGGGATCCTTACCCCGCTTCAGCGGACCTTTGACAATATAACTCCCAATTGCAAGTCCGCCCACAAAAGCCAAAATCACCGTCGTATAGAAGAACGATGTCTTGTCATACGAAAACTCGTGCATGATCCTGGCCCAGATGATCTCATAGGCCAGCGTCGTAAACCCTTCAATGGCAAATACCCACAGTACAATACGTGTTACCCGGGAAGGGTAGGTGTATGCTGAACCGAGGTTCACCGAGCTCATAAGGCGCTTCGCCGAATAATGTTGCGTGCCAGGCGCCGGTTTCGGACTGCCATCCTCCGGGACGGGCGTAGAATTCAGCATAAAAACAACACCTGCATTTACCAGGTTGAGCGCACAACCCACAAGCAGGGCTCCTGAGATTCCTATGGTGGCCAAAAAGATGTATCCCGAAAAAAAGCCGCCGAGGAAGGCCCCGAGGTTATTTGAACCATAAAGGAGGCTGATGTTTCCGCCAAGCTGGACCTGCTTTTGGGTGACGGCGCGTGCCAGTACCGGCAGGGTTCCTCCCATGAGCGAGGTGGCCACCAGCAGCACCGGGAAGGTTACAGCAAACCTGGCGAACTGGGAGAGGAGAATGCGGCCTTCATTGGCAGGTGCAAGTTGCAGGTAGAGGTTCCCGATGAAATCAACGATCCAGGGGAAAGATACTGCATAGACGGCCAGGATGATCTCCATGACCGCAAAGAGTAACAGTGGTTTTGCCATCCTGTCGACCCAACGTCCGAACAACCAGCTCCCCAGCGCGAGTCCGGCCATGAAGGAGGTCAGCACAGTCGCCGTGGCATAGACCTGTATCCCGAAAAAACTGCCGAGTTCCCGGATCCATGTTACCTGGTAGGTGAGCGCTGCAAATCCCGAAAAGCCGAACAGGACGGATATGATGATCAATTGCTGTTTTTTCACTTTTTAAAGATAACGATTATTGAAGGATGCCGGTGTAAAAATAATGTCTGGCCGTTTGGCAACCCGGATTGTGGAAGTTTATTGAAACAGGGCACGGCATGTTTTCCAGGCAGCTGGCTGACGGGAATTCCGGATGGAAAAATTCACAGGCTGTGATTGAAAGAATTTTATTACTTTTCCAAAAATCATAGAGATGAGCGGCACAGGACCAACATATGACTTCATCATCGTGGGATCGGGATTTGGCGGGTCGGTATCGGCGCTGAGGCTGGCAGAGAAGGGATACCGGGTCCTGGTCATTGAAAAGGGGAAGGAGTGGAAGCCTGAAAAGTTTCCGCGTACCAACTGGAACCTCCGCAAGTGGCTCTGGCTGCCTGGAATGCGTTTTTTCGGATTTTTCAAGATGACCTTTCTTCGTCATGTCGGCGTCTTGAGCGGGGTGGGAGTTGGTGGCGGCTCGCTGGTGTATGCCAATACGCTTCCGCGACCAAAGTCGACCTTTTTTAATTCGGGGAACTGGAAAGGGATCGCAGACTGGAAAGAGGAATTGGAACCCCATTACAGAAGAGCTGAGAAGATGCTTGGGGCGACAGAGAATCCTGAACTATATGATGCCGACCTGGCCCTGGAGAAGCTGGCCGGGTTCCGCGGAAAGGACAGGGAATTTGAACCCACCCGCGTGGCGGTCTTTTTCGGAACGCCTGAGGAGGAGGTGCCGGACCCCTATTTTGAAGGTTCCGGACCACCCAGGGAGGGGTGCCGGTTTTGCGGGTCCTGCATGACCGGGTGCAGGTACAATGCAAAGAATACGCTGGATAAAAACTACCTGTATCTTGCCAGGAAAAAGGGTGTGGAGCTGATCTCTGAGGCGCGTGTGAGACGGATCCGTCCGCTGGGCCGAAAAGATGGAGCAGATGGATACGAAGTGAGGTTCCGGAAATCGACAAACATTCTATTCGCATCCACACGTAAAGTGAC
>JGI12048J13642_10235050_pt1 | contig 12473 bp, 11 predicted proteins | sample ElkSlonscriptome_16_FD_13642 | JGI IMG/M metagenome (IMG submission 13642) | reverse complement strand
GTTTTACGATGCTATGCGTTGGCTTGATGAGCAACGTAAAACCCTTATGAAAAGCCTTACGAATCAGCATGACGCCGCACGACAAAGATATTATGGTTGTGACCGTCTACCCACGCATAGTCAAAGTGATCAACCCCTTGCACCGTCAGGTAAATCCCCAAACCTCCTATTGCCCGATCTTCTAAGGGGGCATCAAGGTCAGTGGGGTCGGCGCGACCTCGAGGATCAAACGGTTCTCCTTGGTCTTCAAGTGTCACAGTGAGGTTATCATCAGTTATCTGAGCACGAATAGTGATGTCTCCTTTGAGGTCTGCTTCTTGGTAACCGTGAGTAATGACATTCGTGGCTACTTCATCGACAGCAAGCACCAGACGATATGTTGATTTGGCATCCAAACCTGCTTCACTGGCTGCCTGACGGACATAATCGCGCAACGCATCTAAGGACTCGAGCGTTCCGGCTAAAGTGCGAGCTTCCACACATCACTCCCCACATTTTTCGCGCTACCTCGTAGACTATGACGCTCGTTATCTGGGTCTGCATTTTGCAAAACGTCACGCTTACTACCCGTCACAGTGCTGTTTATGCTTTTGGTTTCGCAACAGCTTACGCGAGTATCCGCACTGTTAGGCGGGCTGTTAGGCGGGCTGTTAACTAGCCTGCTGTCCCTACCATCAAACACCCGGCTGAAGGTATTAACGAACATACTTGCCAGACGCACTGCGGCTAAAGTTGCCATTCACGTCATGCATCCGGTTTGTTAAGCTATGCCGCTATAGTCATCGACCATATCGACGCTGTGATGAAACCCGGTCATCTCAATGGTTTCACGGACGGCGTCTTGGGCACCTACCACATAAATATCAACGTCAGACCCCATCTTTTGACGGGCAAACACCAAGGTGCGTAAACCCGCACTGGCCATATAACTTAATTCCCGCAAGTCAAGCACCAATTTACTTAACGCTGATTCAGCGGCTGTTTCGATTTGGGTGCGAAATTCTGGGGCGGCGTTGGCGTCTAGTTCGCCTTTAGCAATGATAAACGCAGTGGTGTCTTCAGTACGAAGTTCAGATTCAAAAGCCATTATTAGCTCCTATCAAATATGTTAAAAGTCAGGGTTGCAGGTGATGTCAGGGTTACGTGCGATTAGGGTTACGTGCGATTAGGGCTGCGTGTGGTTAACGTCCTACCAAAATGACTGCCGAACGCTCACCGACAAGGATGTAATGTTGTTCCTCGAGGCGCGTTTCTTGGCCTACTTCTGTAATGTCATCAGGAAATGCCAACGCCGTGTTGACAAACGCATACCACTGCTTGCCCTCAGGCAATTGTGGCAGTTCAAAACCGTGGGCGTTCCAATCACTGTTGAAAGCAACATAAATCATGTCATCTGGTTGCTGACCACCGCGTGCGTGCTGACCGTCGAGCATAAACGCCAACGTACGGCTTTCTTGGCTGAAGTCCGGTTGCCAAGCTTGCCGTCCATGCCAACTGATATCGGGGTAGCCTGTTGCAAGCTGGTCATGCCCTTGAAGGTGCCAACGGTTGCGCAGTGCCTGATGGGCGTGCCTAAAAGCGATAAGTCGTTTGAAAAAGCGCAACATGTCGCTGTTACTTTCTAGCAAATTCCAATCAAACCAAGTCAGTTCACTATCGTGGCAGTAGGTGTTGTTGTTGCCGTATTGGGTGCGGGCGACTTCGTCACCCATCAAAATCATCGGCACCCCTTGGCTCATCATTAGCATGACGGCAGCATTTTTCATCTGCTTGCGGCGCAAAAAGTTCACGCCCGGGTCATCTGTTGCCCCTTCAACGCCACAGTTCCAGCTGTGGTTGTCGTCACCGCCATCGCGGTTTTCTTCGCCGTTGGCCCAGTTGTGCTTTTCGTTATAAGACACCAAGTCGTTGAGGGTAAACCCGTCGTGACAGGTGATGAAGTTAATGGACGCGGTAGCCCCGCGACTACCATACAAATTGGGCGAACCCATCAATGCTTGTGCCATCTCACGGGTTTGGCCTTCGTCACCTTTAAGAAACTTACGGGCGGTGTCGCGATATTTGCCGTTCCACTCTGACCAGCGGCCATAATCAGGAAAACTGCCTACTTGATACAAACCGCCTGCGTCCCAAGCTTCGGCAATCAGTTTGCACTTTGCCAAAATAGGATCATGCGCCAAGGTCTCGAGCAGCGGCGGATTTGCTAGTGGTGCCCCCCAAGGGTCGCGTCCAAGAATGGCAGCAAGGTCAAAACGAAAACCGTCGATGTGATATTCGGCAGCCCAGTAACGCAGACAGTCAAGCACCATATTGCGCACAACCGGGTTGTTACAATTCAAGGTGTTACCCGTACCACTAAAGTTGTAGTAATAACCTTCCGGGGTCAGCATGTAATACACCTGATTATCCAAACCCTTAAAGGAAATCGTGGGGCCTTGTTCGTTACCTTCGGCGGTGTGATTAAACACCACGTCCAAAATCACTTCGATGCCGTTTTTGTGGAGGTCTTTGATGAGGGCTTTAAGCTCGTCAACTTGCATACCCAGTTTGCCAGTAGCCGCATAACCTGCTTTGGGGGCAAAAAAACCCACCGTGCTGTAACCCCAGTAGTTCATGAGCATGTCGCCTGTATCGGGATTCAAGCGGCTGTGTTCAAATTCGTCAAATTCGTAGATGGGCAAGAGCTCGAGCGCGTTTACCCCCAAGGCTTTGAGGTAAGGGATCTTCTCACGCAACGCTACAAACGTCCCCGGGTGTTTTACCCCAGCAGACGCGTGGCGGGTGAGCCCTCTAGCATGGGCTTCGTACACAACCAAGTCTTCGGGTGGAATCTCTAAAGGCTTGTCGCCTTCCCAGTCAAAATCATCAAACGCCAACCTACCCCGGTGGGCATAGGGTTCGTCCCAGTTGGGGGGTGTCCCCCATATGTCGCGGCCGCCGATAACTTTAGCGTAGGGGTCGAGTAACACCTGTTCTGGCTTGAAACGATGCCCAGCATGAGGGTCAAAAGGTCCGTCCATGCGGTAACCGTATTCGACAGTTTCCACATCTAAATCAAAGACAATCATCGAATAGGTATTACCGATGCGAAACTCTTCTGGGAAAGGGATTTCCACAAGGGGTTCACTGGCACCCTTTTCAAACAACACCAACGTACACGAGGTAGCGTGCCTCGAGAACACCGAAAAGTTCACCCCACCTGCGATAATGTTGGCACCAAAAGGAAGCGGGTGACCTGGACGCAACTTGTACCCTTGATAGGTGCGCGTTGGATAGTAGTCAACGCGCAACGTCATGCTGACGCCTTGAGTTTGGCAATGCCACTTGGAACATCACTTGCCACCGTAAAAAAGTCTAAAAAGCCAGTTGCTGCCATGACGTCCTCAACTTCTTCAGAAAGTCCTGCCAAGGCGAGTTGGCTATCTTGACTGGCCGCTTGGCGGTACAACAGCAACATCACCCGCAGCCCTGCACTTGACATATAGTTAACATTACTCATATCTAATACCAATGCATTGTTGTCTTCAATCAGTGGTAGTAAATGCTGTTGTACTTCAGGGGCAGTTTTGCCGTCAATATCACCTGATAAGGTAACGACCGTCATGCCGTCGATAGTGTCTGTTGATAGCGTCATGGTGTTTCCTCGAGCCGTAACATCAAACTGGCGTCACACGCACTTTGACATTCAAGCGCGTGTCACTCTCAGGTAGCGTCACGGTTAACGCATCCTTGTCGAAGTTATCGTAGGCTTTACCGTCAATCCACACCTCAGTCAGCTTGATGCATCCCGACGGCAAGATATCCGGTGACACCCGCAAAATGCGGTCTTTGAAACCCTCAGGCAATGGCTTAAAGTAAAAGTCCATCGGCTGTTTGGTGATGAGTAAGTTGGTGTATGTTGACGCCAAATAGCACAACTCAAACGAGTGATAACCGCTCATCGAGTGGCTGCCTTTGTAACGTTCAGTGCCTTCTAAGTAGGGAATGCCATTGGCGAGAACGTTGAAAAAGACTGCCCCGTCGTCGTGGTCTAAAAAGAATGCGTTATAAAAAGCAGCCGATTCCCTAGCGAGGCGCTGATATTCTTCGTCACCCAAGACACCATACAAGATCAAATACGCCAAAATGCCCTGTTCTTGTTGCCACCAAGCTTTGCGGTCATGAAACGCATAGTGATGTTTGCCTTCAGCAGCAACGCGCTCCACCACGTCATACCAACCACCACGCTGCTCGTCACTGCCGTGTTTTGGCATCAGTTCGGCAATTTTGCGGGCAAAGGCTTCGTATTCGTCTTTGGGGGCTTGACCATACATACGCATCAAGTTCCAAGCAATCTTGAGGTTATGCCCGACTACGGCGCGGTTTTGTTGCCACATATGAGTCGTATCGTGGGACCAGTCTTCGTAAAATTTTTCTTGCACAAACGGGCTGTTGTCGTAGTCTTGAAAGTGTTCAGTGATGGTGTCGAAGGTGTACTCGAGCATCTTCTCATAGCGTTCTTCGCCGGTAGCCAACCACAAGTTGATGAGGTAAGCAGGCGCGTGATCGCCAACAGAATTCCAGTTTTTCTTGCCCTTATTAGCACCTAGTGATTCACTGCGCGGATCCAACGTAATAGGGTCTAGGTGAGAAAAATAGCCACCTTTTTCCTTATCCAAAAAGAACCGGTCAAACAAGTCCACAGTCCGTTCGGCGTCGTGCAAAATTTTGGGGTCACCCGTAATGCGGTAGGTTTGCACCGGTCCGGCTAAAGCATAAATTTGTTCATACGCAGGAATGGCGTCAAAGTCGTCACCAAATTCTGAGGCGAACACTTTAGTTTCGCGCCGTCCGTGTACGTCAATACCGTGATAGTAGTAGATGATGTTTTCATCTAGGTCGTAAAAACGCATGTGCTCGCGCAAGTACTCGGTGCCTTTTTCGGCGGCTTCCAAAAAGTAATCATTGCCTGTGAGCATATAGGCGCTAGCAAAACCATAGACCAAACGGCTGATGGTGTCGGTTTCTTGACGGTAGTTATCAGTAGCCCGTTCGCCAGTGAGCGATATATTGGTGCGGTAGTCGGTGTAGTCGATAGGGTCACCCTTTTCGACATCGCCAAACTGCGCCCGCAAATAAAACTCACCAAGTTCTTCAATTTGGCGAATCCACCAACCTTGGTTTTCAAAAAAATACTCATCAACTTTGCGCCCTACAAACACCAAAAATTGGGTTTCAAAGGCAAGCCCGTCACTTTCTGGGTAAAACACCCCATAACTATAGACAAAGCGCCCCGGGGCAAGCAAGTCATGAATTTGCCCCGTGCAATCGAAATATGGGTCACCCAAATTGCGCACCATGCGGGCGTAGGTGTTGTCTTTAAGACGCAAACTATAGGTGTCACCGCCACTGGTTTTAATGTGATACGTACGGGTGTCTTTGTCAAACTCGGTGACGTAACCTGCAATGGTGTCTGAGAAGGTGAAGTTGATGTTTTCCAAAGGGTTGACCATTGGCACTCCTTATTTCTAATAAAAACTACAATTCGAACAACACATACGTGTCCCACGCTTGTGTACTACTAATATGACTTGCAAGATTGGTGTTAGCTAGACGCCAAGCATCGCGTGCCAACATCACCTGCTAGTGTCGCCTGCTAGTGTATCGATAATTGTGCGCGCAAACAGATGGCACACCCCGCCTTCACGGCCGGTAATTAAGTCACCGTCAACGACGACGTCTTTGTTGATGTAGTTGATACCCATGTTTTGCGCGTCACCATAGAGATTATTGTGCACCACTGCGTTGCGTCCTTTGACCACATGTACTACCGGAGAAGCTAACCACATGCCGTGGCAGATAATGCCTTTTAAGATACTCGGTTCAGCAAATGCCCGCTCGAGCAACTGGGCGGCGGGTGCTACCTCACTAGTGGGGTCAGGACTGTAACGAAGCCTATCAGACACCATTCCCGAAGGCACAATTAACGCATCAAAACTGCGCAGTTCGTCGTCACTTAAACCTTCAAAACTGCTGTCGCAGTAAAACGGCGCTCGAAACTCGTGTCCATGAAAGGTCAAGGCGTCTTGTCCCCAGAGGCGGCTCATGAAGACCACTTCAGCGCCTTCTTCGGGAAAGCGTCGCTGGTAGTAAAAGATTTCCGGTTCATAAAAATCACTTTCGATAAGAACAGCGATTTTTTTGCCTGTTAACCGCATGACATACCTCGAGTTTTCATAAATTGGTTGTATTTACCCTTATCCTTTTTATCCCTTGCCCACTTATTGCCCGCAAGTAGCGCCTACGCGTTCAGGATGGGTGTCACCCTCGAGCACCAAATCAAGCAAAAACGGCCCCGAATGTGCCATCATCTGCGTAACAGCGGCGTCAATGTCAGCAGCATGTTCTACCCGAAGGCCTGCTACGCCCATTCCTTTGGCCATCTCAACAAACTTAAGCGGCGGATGCGACAAGTCAAACGCCACCGGATAATCGTGGGGAGAGATTGATTGTTCTTGCCAGTATTGTTCGATGTTAAGTTGTAACAAGCGATATGAAGCATTGTTACAGATAACGAACTTGGCATCAACATTGTGCCGGGCAGCCGTCCACAGGGCTTGAATGGTATACATCGAACCACCATCTCCCGTAAGACCAATGACGGTAGCGTCTGGGTTGGCAAGTTTGGCACCAATAGCACCAGGGATGCCTACCCCCAAAGACCCCCCACGAGTAAGGAAGTACTGTCCGGTACGCTGCGGTGGCCAGTAACGCACAAATTCTGGTGAGCTGGTTAACGCCTCGTCAAAGACAATGGTGTTTGCGGGCAATTTGGCCACCAAGGCTTGAGCGAATTGCGCCATTGTCGGTAGGTCAGCGTCTTTTTTAGCACTATCGGCGTTAACGGCTGTTTGGTGTTTTTGAGTTTTGGCACTAGCAAGTTCGTCGGTGCGAGACTTGACGGCAGCTTGGAAAGCGCTTGATTGCTTGCGCTCGAGCACACCCGCTAGCTTTTCTAGGGTCAGCTTAGGATCGGCCATCACACCCATGTCTACGCGGTGATTTTTAGCGATCTCATAGGCGTTTAAGTCGATATGCAATACCTTGGCATCAGCCGCAAAAATATCACCCAACTCGGGGAATACTTCCGGCAAAATGTACGTGCCGACAATCAAGTTCACGTCACCACGTTGCATGACTGGCAAACTGGCCGCACCAAACATATGCCCGGTCATACCCTGATAAAGCGGATGGTCGTAGCGCATATTGACTTCGCCGGCATCAGCTTCCCACACTTCAGCACCAAGCAGTTCGGCTACCTTAGTAAGGGCATCTTGTGCACCCGAGTAAGCCACGCCGTCGCCAGTAAAAATCATCGGTTTGTTGGCAGCAAGCAGGGTATCAGCCAACGCCTCGAGCGCCGCATCATCAGGGGCAACCCGCGTTGAGGGCAGCGAGGTTGGCTGAACCGACTCCACCACAGGAGCATCCAAAATATCTTGTGGCAAGCAAACATACACCGGCCCCATCGGCGGGGTGCTAGCAATTTTAATCGCACGCCGCAACACCCTGAGCGTAGAAGCAGGGTCAACTACCATCGTTGACCACTTGGTAACTGGTTCTGCAAATGCCACCAAGTCACCCGCCATTTGCGCGTCCATCCCCATGTACTTGACGCCTGCATCACCGCCAATGACCACCAAAGGCGCGTGGCCACGTTTGGCTTGGTAAAGCGCACCAATGGCGTTACCAACCCCGGGCGTACTGTGGAGTTGTACCAACGTGGGTTTTTGGGTAGCCCTTGCGTAACCGTCGGCGGCTGTGACCGCAACGGATTCTTGCAACGTGAGGATATATTTCAGCGCCGGATAGTCACTCAGTGCGTCTAAAAAGCCTTGTTCAACCGTACCGGGATTACCGAACATGTGAGTCATGCCATCGGCGAGAAATTGCTCGAGAATGGCGTGACGGTAAGTTTTGGTCATATTACCAGCCGTAACGGCGCAAGCCCTCTTCGAGAACTTTGACAGTAAGTTCACCCGCAAGACGTGAATCTTGGGTTGAACGTGCGGTCAAAAAGGGATAATCCAAAATGGTTGATAGGGTGCGGCCAACGCCACCGTGATACTTGCCATCAGGCCCGGTTGCATCGCGCAAGATGTACTCGAGCGGATACGGGGGCGGCCCGATATTGATATCACTGTGCAAAAAGCCCGTGCCGTCTTTGTAGTCATATTCTAAAGCGTGTCCGGTAACGTGCTTACCCCAGATGATGCTCTTACGATCTGACCATTCGCGGGCAAACGCCAGTGCGGTAACGGCATAGCACTCTGCCACAATTAACTTATTTTGATCATAAAAACCCAAAATGACATCGTGCAACCGCTGGTTATTGGCCATGTCAAGAATGGGCCCACTGCCACCGGGCATCACCAAAGCGTCATATTCAGTTAAAGCTTCCCAAGCTTTGTCTCGAGCGTTGTAGTAAGCCTCTAACTTATGCCCGAAATTTTCGTCGTTAAAATACGGCCGTTCTGGGAACCACGCAGCTAAACTTTTGGGATTATCCAAACGGTCAGATGCATCAACTTCGCGGGTACGTTTGGCGTAATATTCGTCTGTGACCACTTTTTTGAGGGGCGGGTCAAAATAGCCTTCCTCCATACTCGGTGGCAAGGCATTGGCACGTTTGCCGTTTGCCGTCATGAAGGTCACGTCGTAACCCTGTTCGTCAAACACATCCAAGGGACCTACGAGTTCTTCACCCCAATAACCCCACTCAGATAGCATCACTAAAATTTTCTTCGGCACAAAAACCTCCCATGTATGTTACTTACAGTACTTAAACGCAATTTCGGACGAAAAGCATATCTAGTAAAGTCAATGTGCTGTTCATTTGCCAGTTTTCATCAAGACTGTCCGTTTTGTTGTTGAAAGCGCGTTGGGCATACGTGGAAACTGTAGCATAGGCTACGTGTTACAATCAAGATATCTTAATGGGTTTCGTCACGGCTTCACTGCACTATCTCGTTTTCAAACATTCACTTTTCTGTTGACGACCCTTGATGCGCTGAACACGATGTTTTGCGCACTTACACAAGCAAAGCATGTCGATAATCTGGATGCTCAGTAATTCGGACGCTTGGTTGGACATTTTAGATATTTTTAAATACTTAGGAGGTATATTTGTGGCAGATTTGAAAACGTTTGACTACATTGTTGTCGGAGCGGGTGCAGCAGGCAGTGTGGTTGCTCATCGACTGGTTAAAGCAGACAAACGGGTGCTGTTGCTCGAGGCTGGTAACAACGACAATGACGAACGCATTTACAAGACTGATATTCCTTCAATGACATCTATGTGGGGTGAAGACCCCGTCAACTGGGGCTATTCGACCGTACCGCAAGACCATCTGGCTGACCGGGTGATTCCCATCGCCCAAGGGCGGGTGCTAGGAGGTAGTACTGCGATTAACGCCATGATGTATGTGCGTGGTAGTCGGCATGATTTTGACTACTGGCACACGCTTGGTAATGACGGCTGGGGCTACGAAGACGTACTGCCTTTTTTCAAAAAATCTGAAACCTTTGAAGGGGGTACGTCAACGTATCGGGGAGGCGATGGTTTACTTGATGTGATTCATTATCAAAATCCTGCACCTAGCTCGAGCGCTTTCGTTGCTGCAGCCGCCGAACTTGGTTACGGTGATGATGAGCCCCATTGGGACTACAACGGCGCTGGGCATGCCAATCATGGGTTTTTGTATCAATCAACCCGGGTTAGCCCCGAACGCCGGGCGACAACAGCCAGTGCGTTTTTGCATCCGCTACAAGACAATCCCAACCTCACGACCGAAGTTAACGCCCTCGCTAGCAAAGTACTCATTGAAGATGGCGCAGCGGTAGGCGTTGAATACTTACAAGCAGGCAAAACCAAACGCGCTTACGCAGACGCTGAAGTGATTATCGCCGCAGGCAGTTTTGCCTCACCCAAACTGCTGATGCTGTCAGGTATTGGCCCGGCTACGCACTTGCGCGAACACGGTATTACCCCAATCGTGGACTTAGCGGGCGTTGGGCAAAATCTGCAAGATCACATGCTATTTGGCGTAGGCTACGAAAGCAAACAAGATTTGCCTTTTCCACAACTTTTGTCCGAAGCGGGGTTGTTTGTACACACAAACGCGCAAGACAAGCAACAGGTTTCTGCTGACTTGCAATTCTTTTTTGGGCCAGTGCAGTACTTTGATGATAAATACAAAATTGAAGGTTCTGCTTTTACCTTTGCGCCCATTCTCGCACAACCACAAAGCGTTGGTCAGGTGACGCTAAAAACGGGTGATCCACGTGATTTGGCAGTAGTTAACCCGCATTATTTGGAAAGCGAACGCGACGTTGAAGTGCTTGTAAAAGGTGTTGAGTTGGCTAGGGCACTCGCCGCTACCAGTGCGCTAGCTGACTTTAGTGGCCGCGAACTCGCACCGGGTAAAGACGTTACTAGCTTTGATGCTTTGGCTGACTATGTGCGTCAGTCGGCGTCTACGGTGTGGCATCCTGTTGGTACATGCAAAATGGGTCATGACGCTGCTGCTGTTGTTAACTCACAGTTGCAAGTGCACGGTGTTGCCAATTTGCGCGTAGCAGATGCATCAGTAATGCCCAAGATCACCAGCGGCAACACCAACGCTGCTACTATTATGATCGGTGAAAAAGCCGCCTCACTGTTGCAATCGGTTTAACAGCGATTTAACAGCGATTTAACAGCGATTTAACAGCGATTTAACAGCGAAATATTCAACGGACCCTTCTCACACCTACCCTTTATACACGTACTCTTCTCACACCTATCCCTCACACACCTACACACCTATCCCTCACACATGTATCGACACTTCAACAGCTACTATTCCCAAAACGCGCAATCTGGAGGTTTTTTATTATGGCTGACACGTTTGATGTAATCATTGTCGGCGGAGGTACGGCAGGTTCTGTTATTGCCAACAGACTCACCGAGCAAGCGGGTTTGCAAGTACTCATGCTAGAAGCGGGCAGTAACACCATGTCCGAAGAACTCAACAACGCCGTAGAGAGCCCCCACCGTTGGAACGAAGTGCTTCTTACCGACATTGACTGGGCGTATATGAGCGAACCGCAAGCCGCTTTGGGTGGCACGCAGGTGTATTCAGCGTCGGGACGCGGTCTAGGGGGCACCTCGAATGTGTATCACATGATTCACACCAGGGGAAACCCCCGTGATTTTGACACGTGGGCTTATCAGGGTTGTGCAGGCTGGTCGTTCGATGAGGTGTTACCGTATTTTCAGAAGCTCGAGAATCAACAAGACAATACCAACCCCACTGCAGGCAAAGACGGCCCTATTCATGTCGTTAACGCCAAAGACATGGGCAGTGATATCTCGCAGACGTTTATTGACGCCTGCGTTGAACTTGGCTATCCTCGAGTTGAAGATTTTAACGTCACCCCTTTTGGGGCAGGTTGGCATCATGTAGATATTCGCAACGGCAAACGAAACGGCGTGCGTCTTGGTTATCTAGAACCCGCTTTGCAAAGAGACAACTTAACTGTTTATTACAATGCCCTTGCTAGTCGATTACTGTTTGAAGGTGACCGCTGCGTAGGTGTGGAATACATGCAAGAAGATAGTGTCCACACCGCTCATGCTAACCACGAAGTGATTGTGTGCAGTGGTGCCATTCAATCACCCAAGTTACTCATGCTTTCTGGTATCGGCAATCCTGACGCTTTGCAAGCCCTTGATATTCCCCTACATACAGCATTACCCGGCGTCGGCGAAAACTTCCACGACCATCCGTTGATTATTGGCCCCATTGGTTACATGTCCAAAGCTGGCGATGACCCACAAGGTAACGTCACTGAAGTAGCCCTTTTTTGGGGGTCTGAAGAAGGCTTGCCTGTACCTGACCTTGAAATATGCTTGGTGCACCGTGCGCCTTTTGGCGATAAGTTTTTTGCCAACGTTATTAAACGCGTGCAAACGGGCGAACCTGTAGCACCAGCCCCCGAACTTGTTGACCCACATGTGATTTTGAGTCTGCCTGGGCTAGTGCGGCCACTTTCTCGAGGTTGGGTTAAGTTAGCAAGCAATAATCCCATGGATTATCCCAAAATCAACGCCAACTACTTCGCCGAGGACAGTGACCTAGAACGCACCACCCAGATGGTACAAATGGCACGCGATATCTATGCTGCAGAAGCTTTCAAAAACGCGTGGGGACTCAACGAAATTGCTCCTGGACCAGACGTAGCTGACCATGCTAGCTTGCGTGAGTGGGTGCGGCAAAACGTGGGGTCGTATTATCACTTTGCCGGTTCTTGCAAAATGGGCATTGACAACATGGCTGTGGTTGATCCGCATTTGCGCGTGCGCGGCGTCCAAAATTTGCGCGTAGCTGACGCGTCTATCATGCCTGCAATTACCTCTGCTAACCCGCACACAGCTGTAGTGATGATTGCTG
>JGI12048J13642_10309760_pt1 | contig 12480 bp, 5 predicted proteins | sample ElkSlonscriptome_16_FD_13642 | JGI IMG/M metagenome (IMG submission 13642) | reverse complement strand
TTCGGCTTTGGTAACACCGTCAATTCGGAAGTACTCGGAGCCAAAGAAAGCGATTTTCCGATCAACCCCAAACGAGATATCGTTGTCACTTGGGACGAGGCACTGAAGTATCGTGAGATCGTCAAAAAGTACTTCGACCGAGTCACGTTTGAATCGGAGCTTCGTCCGCACGTTTGGAAGCAGCTCCATAGCGATGCGGCATCGTGGCCTCGCAAAAACCAGATTTTCTACGAAAATACCGTCCCTTGGTTGACCGAAAACAACATCGCGGCGCGAGGCCACTACATCGCCTGGGCACCAATGGATTTTAATGCAGTCGAAAAGGAGTTCGTCGGCAACCCCGACGGACACCAAATTTGGTTGTGGGAACACATGAACGATGTGTTACCAGCGACAGCCGATTTCGTCACCGAATGGGATACAATTAATCACATCATCGGCTGGGGAAAGCACACCTACGAGAAGGAATACGGAAGCCCGCAGATCTATGCCGAGATCATGGCCGAGGCACGACGACTGGCTCCGCAGGCGACGCATGCGATCAATGAAGGCAAGGTACTGCCGGACGGTTACAAGCGAGAACCGTACAAAGAAATCATTCGCTTTTTGAATCAGCAGGGGCAAGCTCCCGACATCGTCGGCTTTATGGGCCACTTCGGACTGACTTCGTTAACGCCGCCAGAAGAATTGCTGAAGGTCTATGATGAATTTGGCGAGATCGCTCCACGTTTGCAACTGAGCGAGTTTGACGTCGAGGCGGGCGACGACGAAGCGTTGCAAGCCGACTACTACCGAGACGTCATGATCGCAAGCTTTAGTCACCCCAATTTCGTAGCGATCGTCCAATGGGGTTTCTGGGAAAAGATGCACTGGAAACCCGCCGCCGCGTTATGGCGTGAGGACTGGACACTCAAACCAGCCGGCGAAGTCTTTGTTGATCTAGTCGCAAATCAATGGTGGACGGACGAGACGTTAACGACAGATTCAAAGGGTCAATGTCAACTTCGTGGATTCTTGGGCGATTACGAAATCACTGCACGGATCGACGACCGTTCACAAACGATCTTGACCACGCTGGATCGATCGGGGACGTCGATTCACATTGAAATGCCTGAATAAACCATTGCATGAAACCAACTAAGGAACTTGAACTCGTGATGAAAACACTCCATCAAACGCAACGATCGAAAAAGCAACGATCGCTCGCGATCGCGTTTACGATTGTCTGCTCCGTTGTTTCGTCTTTCGCCGCTACATCGTCCGCGCGTGCGGATGACAGCGGTGACAACGTCAACTTTTTGATCTTTGTTGCCGACGACCTCAACAAGGAATACTACGGCTGTTACGGTAACGACAAAACCGCGTCGCCGGTGGTTTCGCAGTTTGCGAAACAAGGGATGGTGTTCGACAACGCCTTTACCGGCATGGCAATTTGCTCGCCGTCTCGTTCGATGCTCTTCACCGGGAAATACCCGCTAAGAAATGGAGCGTTCAAGAACCACTCCACTGTTTACCGAGATACACAAACCGTTTGTCATTACCTGCAAGCGTTGGATTATGACGTGATTCTATGTGGCAAGTCTCATGTGGGCCCCAATAGTGCATTTCCTTGGACGATCGAAATGCATACGGAGCAACCTGCCGGTGATCCGATGATGTATACCAAATCAGCCATGCCGTTGGATCAATTGGATGAGTATTTCGCGAGCGGCAATAAGGATAACAAGCGGCCCTTCTGTGTGATGGCGACTAGTTACTATCCGCACGGCGAACATCCAAAGAAAACGACCTTCACGAAGGACTCTGTGGCGATTACTCGATTCCAAGAGGATACACTAGAGAACCGAGAATCGGAGGCAAGATTCAATCAGGCGGTCAAGAATGGCGACGAGGAGTTTGAGCGAGCGTTGGCGCTATTGGACAAATATGAGTTAGCTGACAACACGGTTGTGATTTATGCATCCGATCACGGACGTTTTGGAAAATGGACCGTCTACGATCGAGCCTTAAATGTCCCGTTTGTTGTTCGTTGGCCCGGCGTTGTCAAAGCGGGAACTCGATCCGATGCACTTGTTTCATTTGCCGATGTCTTGCCAACCATGCTCGAGGTTGCCGGATCAGAACCCGACGAAGATCTCGATGGCAAAAGCCTTGTTCCGCTACTGAAAGGCCAGACCGATTCCCATCATGAATACGTCTACGGTGTGATGACCAATCAAGGCATCATTAACGCCCATGTCTTCCCAGGGCGAATGATTCGATCCAAACAATACAAGTACATTCGCAATTACAATGCGATGGAAGTCGTCGAGCGGAAGGAAAAAGAAGGTAAAGAGCTAACCGCGTTTTTAAGAATGGGAGCCGAGCAGCATCCCAATGTACCGGAAGAAGAGCTTTTCGATATGCTCGAAGATCCGTACGAACAGAACAATCTGGCAAAAGACCCCGCCTACCAAGAAATCAAACGAGAATTAAAACAGAAGCTTCAAGATTGGCTCGTCGCTCAAAATGACTTTTTGAAGGACGAAAGTAACATGCCCATTTTAGCCACGGGGAAGCAATTTCGGTTGGACTTGCTGAGTCATCCCAAGAACAAGGTCAAACTGCCACCCGAGCTGAAAAATTCGCTTGATGGACATAAGTTTTACATTCATGAAAAATAGAAGTTTACCACCGATGCAACTGTTTGAACGACGATCCACCGTTTTGCTAATCGGTCTATGCGTATCATGGACCTTTCCGTTCTCTACGACGTATGCCGACGATAGTGCGAAACGTCCCAATGTATTGTTCATTGCGATCGATGACTTGCGGCCCGAACTTGGCTGTTACGGGGACACGGTCGTGCAGTCGCCGAATATCGACCAATTTAGCACAATGGGAGTCATGTTTCGTCGCGCCTACTGCCAAGCTCCCCACTGCGCGCCATCGCGTGTCTCGTTGTTGACCGGTGTTCACACCCGACATTTTGATGGAACGCCGATGGTTCCCGAGACGCTTGCGCCGGGCAAACCGACTTTGCCGGCGACCTTCCGTGACGCTGGCTATTACACGATCAACAACGGCAAGATCTTTCATCAACGCGAGGATGGTGCTGAGCAAAGTTGGTCCGAGGAACCGTTTTCGCTCGTCGATGCATCGCCAGAGAACAACCACTTGACCTTCCATGATCCGGATTCGGCAAACTTCATCAATCCGAAAAGAAGTCGTGGTCCCTTTTTTGAGATGCCCGATGTCTCGGACAATACTTACATCGACGGTCAAACGTGTGAAAAGACGATTCATGACATGCGTCGATTGGCGAAGATGGACGAGCCGTTCTTTCTTGCCTGTGGGTTTGTCCGACCGCACCTTCCGTTCTATGCTCCTAAGAAATACTGGGATCTCTACGATCGCGAACAGATCGTACTGGCGGACAATCGCTATGCCCCCAAGAACGCACCAAATTCTTTAAGAGGTTCCGGCGAAATCCATGTCTACCATGATCGTGGAATCGAGTACAACTCGGACGAGTTCCACAAGATCGCCCGGCACGGTTACTACGCATGCGTCAGCTACGCCGATACGCTAGTTGGCAAACTCCTCTCGACGTTGGACGAACTCAATTTACGTGATAACACGATCATCGTGATCTGGGGCGACCATGGCTGGCATCTTGGCGAACACAATTACTGGGGGAAGCACAATCTCTTGCACAACGCCCTTCGTGTTCCGCTAATCATCAGTGCTCCGGGATACAAGAAAAACGTCGCCACCGATGGCATCGTCGAACTAGTCGATCTCTATCCGACGCTCTGCGAACTGGCTGGAATCGAGCCTCCCGAACACCTGGAGGGAAAGAGTATGGTGCCGCTGCTACGAAATCCCCAATCGCTTGGCAAGCCAGTCGCGTTTACGAAATGGAAATCCGGGCTCGTCGTGACGACGCCGAATTTCACCTATACTGAGTACGGTGACGACGAATCGATGCTCTATGACCGAAGGCAAGATCCCGAGGAGAACGTCAACGTCGTCGATGCACCGGAGCATCAGCAAACCGTGAAACGACTGAGCAAGGTATTGGACGGAGCAAGAAAACAAAGTCTACCATGACAAACGAGGCCCACAGGTCCTGCGATCAAACTAGGGATCGAACTCACAAAATAGAAACAAGCGGTTTCAGCATGAACAATAATCTCTCCATTCGCCTCGCATCGATCAGCATCATCACACTGCTGACTTCGCAGTTCGCTCTATTCGCCGAAATCCCGGCAGTTGTTAATCTGAAAACCGATTCACGCGTGCGTCCAATTGGGCTGGAAGCAAAGCACCTGCGGTTTTCTTGGGAACTTGCTCATCCTGGTCTCCAGACGGCATGGCATATTCAAGTTGCCAAGAGCGAACTCGATGCTGTGAAAAACGAATGGACTCACTGGGATTCAGGATGGCGTGAAGGTGCGGATAACCAGTTCATTCGGGACGAAGGCGAATTGCCCACTTCGGGTCAACCGCTCTGGTGGCGCGTTCGCATTCGTGATCAAAAGGGGGAAGAATCACCTTGGTCCGAAGCGACCAGCATCGAGATGGGACTGCTGAAAGAGTCCGATTGGCAAAATGCCAAGTGGATCGGATGCGACCGACCGATGGATGCCCCGCAACTGGCTCCCACCGAAATCATGGGATCATGGATCGGTTGTACCGAAGGCGTTAGCAATTCTTATACATTCGAGCTTCAGACGCCCGATTCGCCCGTCGTCAGTGCGATGGCCTACTGGGGCGTTTCAACGCCGGGCACGTCTGCGATTGCGTTCATCAGAAGTGAGATTTCGAAGGGACAAGGCAACCGGATCGCAAGACCCTCTCGTGGGTTCGTTGATCTTTCCTACCAAATCAAGCAAGGGCTATCCAATCGCTTGGTTCTGGAGCTAAGAAATCCAAAGCCGGATACGAAGATCACCTTTGGGATGCGTTTGGTGACTGCGGACGGGCAGGAACAAATCATTCGCTCGGATGCCAATTGGAAGTCGCAGCCGAATCAGAACGTCGAAGTCGCAGCGAATTATGGCGAAGATCCCTATGGCCAGGCTGTCGTGTTTTCACGAACACAACTCGCTCCCGTTTGGATACGAAAAACGATCCCGGTAAAAGCCTCACTCCAGCGGGCACGTCTCTATCTTTCCGCGCTCGGACACGGTGACTCTACGGTCAACGGCGTCGCCGTTAGCGACGACTTACTTTCACCAGCGCAAACCGACTACGAAGACTTTGCATACTATGTTGCGCACGACATCACGTCGCACTTGAACGAAGGTGAAAACGTCCTCGCCGTATTGCTCAATTCCGGATGGTATGACCAGGTCGGCGGCTTTGGTACGATCATGTCCTACGGGCGACCGGGACTGAAGGCACTCGTTCGACTCGACTATCAAAACGGCGAAACACATTTCATCACCAGCGACGAATCATGGCAATACAAAGAGAGCGGTTTGCGCAGTGCCAACGTGTATTTGGGCGAGCGAATGGACTACCGCTTCGAGCATGATCAGTGGAAGACACCCGAGCCGTGTGAAGAATGGAACCCCGTCCAGCAGCTTCCTCCCTTGACGCCGCGTTTAATCGCCAGCGACCTGCCACCGGTTCAACGACTTGAAACGATCATGCCAACGTCGACGCAGATTGGAAAGAAAACTTGGCTCTTTGACCTCGGTGCGAATTGTACTGGTTGGCTCAAGCTAAAGTTCAGCGAACCTGAGGGCCACGTGATTCGCATTCGCTACACCGAGTTTGCCCGAGACAACCGACTGGACAATATTCCCGCCAGTCACTGGACATGTCATGCCATGGGACAAAACGAGACGATCATCAGCGATGGCAAACCGCATACCTACGAGAGTCGCTTTTGTTACAAAGGGTTTCGCTACTTTGAAATCAGTGGGCTGAGCCAACCGCCGTCTGAAGAGGATGTCGTCGTCTACCGTGTCGGAAGCGATGCGGAAAAAACGGCGACGTTTGAGTCGTCGGATCCCATGCTCAATCATCTCTTTGCCAACGGCATGCGTTCGCATTATGGCAACATGGTCAACAATTTGCTGGATTGTCCTCATCGTGAAAAATGTTTGTGGGGCGGCGACCTTCACGCATCGTGGGCCTTTGGTTTTCATGCGATCGACCCCGTCAATTTTTATCGGCACCAATCGAGAGTCGGATGGACAGGGCGGATGCATGCGAAAAACGTACCCGGCAGCGTCATGGTGGGACAGAGGATTACGGAAAATACGTCGAGTTTCAATTGGTCCGTCTCTCCCCTATTTATCACCTGGTGGCTCTATCAACACGCTGGCGACCGAGAAACAGCACGTGAGTTTTATCAGCCGATGCGAGGGTTCTTACAATACTATGAGCAGCACTCCAAGGACGGTATTCCGGACTTGAGAAAACTGGCCGACCATGCATCTCCGTTGGGCATTCCCCGAGAAGCCCCGAATCTCGAACTGATCGCAGCACTCAATTTCTTTGCGGCGGCGCAACGTTTCGCGACGATGGCACAATCGCTCGGTGAAGAGGCCGATGCGCGGTGGGCACGCGATCTCGCAGAACAAATCCGTTCGACCATCGCCACTTTCTATCGCCCAAGTAAACATACGTTTGGCAATGGCACCCAAGACAGTCTGGCATTGGCGTTTGGCGTCTTCGACGATCCTGAAGAAGTGAAAAGACTCGCGACGTCGCTGGCTGGATATTACACCAAGAATGGATACAAGTTCGATGGTGGATTCCTAAGCTATTGGATCTATCCGATGCTGTCGCGTCATGGACATGGCGACGTGGCGTTGAAAATGATCAGGAACATCGACTATCCCGGGCCTGCGTGGTCGATCGCCCAGCACGACGCGACGACCTACTGGGAAAGGTATTCTTTTAACGAAGGCTTATGGGAAAACCGGTCACACAATCACCACGCTATCGATCATCCCTCGGCGTGGCTCGTGACCGATTTGGCTGGCATCCGATTGGACGATGCCCAGCCCGGATGTCGGCAAATCGTGTTGGCCCCGTGCCTACCCGATACGGAACCACTTGAGTGGGTCTGCGGCAGCATGAAGACGGCCAATGGTTGGATCAAAAGCTACTGGAAGAAAGAGGGCGAAACGACGCGTTGGGAATTTACGGTACCACCGAACACCACCGCAACGCTCAAGATTAAAGATGGCATCACCATCAAGAACGAGGCCACGCAGGAACACTTCACCACATCGAACGACCTGCGCCTCAAACCTGGTTCCTACGCTGCGGTCATCCCGTAGACGTCGTGTGATCGGGAAATAAGACGAACACCATTCTTTCAAAGAACCACTCAATGAAATTTGCACGGAACGAAATCTTGATGAAAGTTACGAGCGTGTTGGCTCGCTATTCATTGTCGTGGGTCGCAGTGATTTGCATGCTGTTTTCACTGGCATCTGCGCCAGCGATGGCAGACGAAACCCCAAATGTCCTGATCCTATTCATGGACGACTTGCGCCCCGAACTGGGCTGCTATGGCCAGCAATCGATTCAGAGCCCTTGCATGGATGCGTTGGCATCCGAAGGCGTGCTTTTTGAAAAAGCTTATTGCCAACAAGCGATCTGTGCTCCGTCGCGAGCCAGCATGCTGGCGGGCCAGTATCCCGACTCGCTCGGTATCTATGACCTGTGGTCGCCACTCCGTAAAACGGTTCCCGACGTGATGAGCATGCCGCGATACTTCATGCAGCGGGGCTACGAGACGTCCTCTTTTGGCAAGGTGTACCATCATCATAACGATGATCAAGAATACTGGTCAGAGTTGCCCGACGTGCCAGGAGAGAAGTACGCAGACGCAAAAATTGTCAAGCAACTTACGAAGCAGACCCGCGAAGCACGAGCCAAGGGATTAAAAGGTGTAGAGCTTTTCAAGGCAGTGAGAGGCCCTGCGTTCGAGAATGCGGACGTGCCCGATGATGCGTACCGCGACGGTGCCGTTGCCAATCAAGCCATCAAGGCACTTCGGCGCAGTAAAGAAAAGCCGTTTTTCATGTGCGTCGGTTTTGCCAAACCCCATTTGCCCTTCGCCGCGCCGAAACGCTACTGGGATCTTTATGAGCGAGAGCGATTTGAAGTTCCCCGCCGCGAGTTGCCTGCGGATGCTCCACCGCTGGCGTTCACCAATTGGGGTGAACTACGAGCCTACGCAGGGATCCCAGCCGAAGGTCCCCTGACCGACGAGCAGTCTCGAGAGTTGATGCATGGTTACGCCGCTAGCGTCAGTTACTCCGATGCGCAAGTCGGTAAAGTGATCGCGGAACTCGATCGATTGGGGCTGCGTGAAAACACCATCGTCGTGTTGTGGGGCGACCATGGTTACAAGCTTGGCGAATATGGCTTGTGGTGCAAACATACGAATTTGGAATTGGATACGCGCGTACCGCTGATCGTGTCGGCTGCTGGTTTTGCACAAGGAAAGCGTTCGTCGGCCTTGGTCGAGATGATCGACGTCTTTCCAACGCTTGCCAAACTCACCGGTGGCCAGATTCCGCAGTCCTGCGACGGCAAGAGCTTTGATGACATACTCGCAAATCCCGAAGAGCCATTTCGCGAGTTCTCGATCAGCCAGTATCCTCGTGGATCGAAGATGGGGTACAGCCTTCGTACACCGCGTTGGCGTTATACCGAATGGATCGATACTAAAAAGAAAACCATCGTGGCTCGCGAGCTTTACGACCATCAAACCTCACAGCGACCGCCCAACAACGTTGCAAACGACCCTGAGCATGCGGAGTTGGTCGCTACCCTTTCGCAGAAACTCGATACCGCCGCGCGAGTCACAAAGACGCTGGCGAAACAATTATAGAACGGTCGAAGAGGCAGCAAAGGTAACCTTACAATCCTTTATTGATCGACCTGTGTTGATACCCCCCCAGGATTACACGCGCTAACCAACCCACCCCCAAGAACCCCAAATGACCAAAACAAAGTACTTCCTGATAGCGTTTCTGTTCTTCGTCACAATCTCGATGATGGCCACCAATCCGGTTTCTGCGGCCAGCGACGATCCATCCGCCACCGCGCGAATGAACATTCTGGTGCTCTACGCGGATGATTGGCGGCATGACACGTTAGGAGTTGCCGGCAATCCGGTTGTCAAAACACCCAATCTCGATGAATTGGCAACCCAGAGCGTGCGGTTCACGCAAAACTGCGTCACCACATCCATCTGTGGCGTTAGTCGCGCGACCTTGTTCACTGGCCAATGGATGTCACGACATGGTAACCGTTCGTTCAAACCATGGAACACGTCGTGGGACGAAACGTATCCGGGACTACTGCGTGGTCGAGGTTACTACCTTGGTCACGTTGGCAAATGGCATAATGGCAAAATCCCGAAGGGGCGATTTGATTTTGCACGTTCTTATTACGGGAAGCATTGGATGGAGCAAGAGGACGGATCGAAAATTCATGTCACGCAAAAAAACGAGAACGATGCATTGGAGTTCTTGCGCACCCGACCCACTGACAAACCGTTCTGTTTGACGGTGGCATTCTTTGCGACCCACGCTGAAGATTCCAATCCACTACAATTTTTACCTCAGCCCGAAAGCATGGAATTGTATAAGGATGTGACGGTTCCCGTTGCAGTCAATGCGACCCAAGAGTCCTTCGACCGATTGCCTGACTTTGTCGGAAACGAAAAAAACGAAGGACGCAATCGATGGCATTGGCGTTTTGATACGGCCGAAAAGTATCAAACGATGATGAAGAATTACTATCGATTGGCCACTGAGGTTGACTCGACGTGCGGGCGAGTTTTGGAGGAACTCAAGCGGCAGGGGGTCGCTGACAATACGTTAGTGATCTTTACGACCGACAACGGTTACTACCACGCCGAACATGGCTTGGCAGACAAATGGTATCCGCACCAAGAGAGCATCCGCGTTCCATTGATCGTTCGCGATCCTCGTATGCCAGCAGACATGCAAGGGGAAACCAACGATGAGTTTACGCTAAACGTCGACTTGGCTCCGACAATCCTTGCCGCCGCCGGCATCGAGCCTCCTGACTCGATGCAGGGGACGGACATCGCACCACTCTATCTTTCCGACGAGAAACCCGAGTGGCGTGAAGAGTTCTTTTATGAACATCCAATGCTGAAGAGCACAGACTTCATCCCAGCATCGGAAGCATTGGTCCGTAAAGATTGGAAATACTTCTACTGGCCCGAATTCGACCGTGAACAGCTATTCAATATTAAAGTGGATCCGATCGAAGAGAACGATCTCGCGGCCAATCCAGAGTACGCAGCCAAGCTAGAAGAGATGAGAACACGATTTGCAGAGTTGAAAGCTGCTGCGAAATGATTAAGGTTGGCGGTAGTAGACGAGGTCACGAGTCCCCGTGTATGGCCTCCTTGGAACAAACATCCCAATGATTACTTGAAGACAATTATGCGAAATACACCAGCAAATGTTTTATGGCTTGCAATCTTTGTTTTGTCGGTTACTTGCTTAACATCCGTCTCGAAGCTACTGGCGGTCACCGTCGAGGACTTGAGGTGTGAATACCGAACGGAACCATTGGGGATCGACAACACGCAACCGCGATTGAGTTGGAAGCTGGTCGATCCAGATCACGTGCGGGGACAGCGGCAATCGGCGTTCCATGTGCTTGTCGCCAGCAGTCTCGATCGGCTTGGTCAAGACGATGGCGATTTGTGGGATTCCGGTTGGCAGGCTGATGCCCAGTCGGTCAACGTTGTCTACCACGGCGAGTCTTTGACGTCAAACCAGATCTGTTTCTGGAAAGTCCGAGCCAAGGATGCCAACGGCGTGCCATCACAGTGGAGCCAGCCTGCAAGATTCTCGACCGGACTGCTCCATTCGAATGATTGGAAGGGCGATTGGATTTTCAAAGCGGATCAGGAGAAGACCGACCACAATTGGTATCGGCGCAACTTCATACTGGCCGACGTGCCGAAGTCCGGCATCATTCACGTCGCATCGTTCGGCTATCACGAACTGTACGTCAACGGAGAAAAAATCTCTGATGGCGTGATGAACCCGTGCCTATCGTACATGAAAAAACGGATTCCGTACCTGACCTACGACGTGACCGACAAGTTGATCCAAGGTGACAACGTTGTTGCGATATGGCACGCGGCCGGTTGGACTCGCTGGACTCGGATCCGCGAGTTTCGCAAGCCCCCGTTTATCTTCAAGGCCCAATTGGAAGTACAATCGTCGTCGGGAAGGATGACGTTAGCCAGTGATGCCGATTGGAAGTGCAAGAAGAGCCACAGTGAGTATGCTGGCGATTGGGATATCTTAAAATTCGGGGGCGAACGAATCGATTCACGTCGCTTGGAACCCGACTGGTGCATGCCCGGCTACGATGACAACGATTGGCCCGCCGCGAGCGTTTGGACGGAAAAGGTCTCGGCAACGCTCAGTGCCCAAAGGGTTGAACCACAGGTTCGCTACCAAACGTTCGAGCCAATTTCCGTTAGCAAGGATAACGAGGGCCGGTACGTCATCGACATGGGACGCAATTACACGGGCCAATTCGAGATCGCACTACGCGGCGGTTCAGCGGGCGATGTGGTCACGTTTGAAATCAGCGATCAAATGGAATTGGTTTGTAATTGGGAACAAAAGAGCGAGTTCATTTTTGATGACAGTGGCGAGGGCGTTTTCGCGAACCGCTTCAACATTGCTGGCGGACGCTGGATCACCGTGACGGGGCTGAACAGTGCGCCTGAGCTGAAGGACATCAAAGGTTATGTCATCACCAGCGATCGAAAACGGATCAGTCAATTTGAATGCTCGAATGTTTTGCTCAACCAGATTTACGAAGCGAATCTCGACACCTACATCGCCAATACGCTTGACGGCATTTTGATGGATTGCCCGCACCGGGAACGACGCGGATGGGGCGAAGTGACCGTGGCTGCGATGTACGGCGATGCGTTTCCAAACTTCGAAAGTGGTGCCTACATCGATCAATACTTGCAATACCAGCGTGACGCTCAATTTCCCGATGGTCAAATCCGGGCAGTCATCAATGAGGAAGATCGTCCCTTCTTCATGTGGAAAGCCAATAATCCGCTCACGGTTTGGGAAGCCTACCGTCATCTCGGTGACAAAAGGATCCTCGAGGATAACTACGAGTCGATGCAGAAATGGATGGACTGGTTGCTCGAGCACTCTCAATATCAAGACGGCGGAGCACTGGTGATTGGCGAGCGGGGGAAACGCAAATTTCCTGGGCTCGGCGATTGGTGTACGCCCCGAGGCAAGTTTTGGGATAGCAGCAATTCTCCCGAAGCTGCTCATTTCAACAATTGCTTGTATGCGTACATCCTCGATATTGCAGCAAAGATCGCCACGGAACTGGACAAGAAGGACGACGCCGAAGTTTTTGCGCGGCGGTTGAAGGTCCAACGCCAAGCCACGCATCGGAACTCATATCATCCGAAGTCAGGCGATTACA
>JGI12048J13642_10160782_pt1 | contig 12480 bp, 3 predicted proteins | sample ElkSlonscriptome_16_FD_13642 | JGI IMG/M metagenome (IMG submission 13642) | reverse complement strand
CGCCGAGTAGGGAACACGAATGTTCCCCGGCGTGACGCCGGTGGCCGTATCGAGATCGAACTCGAACGTCACCGTCTTGACACCATCGCTAAGGGTAAACGTATCGGAATCTTCGATCTGGTCCGCAAACGGTGCGACGACCGTCGTCGAATTCGATTGTCGTTCGTTGGTGTCAAAGGTGTTTTCAAGGACTAATCCGCCGCCATCGTCATACGCATAGGAGCTTCCACTACGGACTTCGAGCTGGTACGCACCTCCTTCGATTGCCGCGAAACCGCCAAAATCGACTTCGCCCAAAGGCGCCCCGGTGACGATCTCGCCTCGTTCGGCGAAGCCAACGATAAAGTCGTCTAGGTACAAACCTTCTGCCGCTTCGACCGTGGTCGTATCGGTCGTGTAAGTGAACTCGATCACGACTCCGGTATCGCCCGCGAAGCTCGATAACGACGCGATTGCTTGGTTCCAATTCTGATTGAATTGACTGGTGGGAATCAACGTCACGTCGGTCAGTTGAGTGCCAGCAGGATTTTCGTTACTTCGTGCTGTGATCGTAACGTCGTCGCCACCGGACGGATCATAGAAATACGTGAAATAGAATCGCGGCAAGTCTGCGGCGCTGTAGCCCGTCAAATCAAACGGAGCACTTTCGATCGTTCCCGATGGTTCGCTGCGATCAAAGTGCAGCGATTGATTGTTGGGGTCACCGCCATCGTTGGGGTGCTCTTCCACCGAGACCTGCAAGGTGTAATTCCCCGAGGTTGGACGAGCATCAGGATCGAGAGCAAACGTGGCCGTTGCCGGATCGAAGGTCGTCGCTTCCGGGGAGACGGCGACATAATAAGTCCCCGCTGCCAAACGAGTTTCGATATAGGGATCATCACTAAAGAAACTGTCGAAAGTCCCCGTGATGAACCGAGGCAAACTACCGAGGGCTCCGTCGCTCACTTCCGAAAACGTGCTCGTAAAGCCGACTTGGTTAAACCCGGCATCGAACAATTGCAATTTCAAGTCGATGCTACCGGGGTCATTAATCTGAGGGATCGTCACCGTGCCATCAGGCAGTGTGACATTTCCAAACACGAACGGATTGGCACCATTGTCGATGTCCAAGATCACCCGCGAGTTGTCTTCGAAAACTTCGATTTGATAGATATCGACGACTTCGCCCGGGGTCGTTCCGTTGACCGTGGTGTGCGGAATGGTACGTGACGTGTTAGTGTTTTGGTCACCGATGTTCGGATCGTCGGCCAAACTCCATAGCGGGTCGCCAAGCGACAAGTTTTGAGCCGTGGCAAACGAACCACCTTGACCGCCAATTTCAAATTGGACGCTCGGCGGATAGAGAGCCAAATTCCGCGACCCATTGAACGTTTGCTCGATTCCATGCCCACGGTCCTCGGCTCGATCGACTGTGACTTCCCAGCCGGCAGGCAAGTTGGCGGTATCAAACATCGATCCTTCACGCGGCGGTGCCGCCGTGCCGCCACCGATGCTTTCGACATGGTCTTCAAAAATCCGTAATACCGATTCCAGCGGTTCGCGGCGAGTCAAGGGATCCTCGATCGCTTCGGCAACGCGACCATCCGCGACCACGGCGACGAAATAAGATCCTTCGCTTAAGGAGATTGGACCTACAAACGGATCTCCGTTCAACGCCGATCCACGCGACAATAAGTCCGACGGATCGGTTGTGCCTAACAACGCGGAAACCGCATTGGATTGGTCATCCAGAACGTTGCTGCTCTCACTGGCCAACACCAACCGGGCTGGCACGGGGCCGTCGACTCCATCGGGATCATAAAAGACATACATCGTCGTATCAGGTCGATCGAAGCCATCCGCGTAATCGATATCGAAGATAGCCGACGTTTGTTGTAGACCGCCCGCCGTTGGATCGATATCGATTTGGTAAAAATCGACATCGAACCCGTCACTGAGCGAACCACCGACGCTAAGCACTTTGTTCTTGCTATTGAGCAGGTTGCCAAGGTACTGAGGCCGTTGCCCAGGATTTGCGGAGTCGATCTCCAATGAATCGTTGCTGCTCGGTTCAAACGCGACATTGTATTGATCGAGGAAGAAACCGGGACGATATCGCTCGTCCTTGATCGCATCGATCGCCGCTTGACGCTCGGCAAAGGATTGCTCGTTTTCCTGCGCTTCGCCAAGTAGCGGCGAAGAACTCGGTAGCCCTTGCGTGTGAATACCGTGGTTCGCGTAGCGAATATCAGAGTATCGAACCACACTACCCGGGAATTCCTGGGCTTCCCTTAGCCGTAATTGAACCGAATATCCGCCGCTGGTCAGACCACAATTAGCATCATCGGGATCGATCGACGCGCTACGAACGCGGAAGAAGTAGACGCTTCGCGCGTTGGCGTCCGCGGTACTACCTGGCAAGATGTAGCGGATGCCCGCGTCGCGGGGGTTGGCCGAAGCGAAGTCGACGTCTTCATCGATCAATTCATAGCTATCATCGGCTCGCTCGACCAAGTTACCGTTTTCGTCAAGCAACTCGATCACCGTATCAAGTTGGTAAGTCGTGTGGTCGATATCGATCCAAACTTCCGTACCAGGCGTGCCAAAGAAACTGTAGGTATCAACATCGGTACGGCCATTGAGGTAGCCTTCGACTTCGAATCCGAGGCGACGGATGTCGTTGCTCGATCCGATACCGGATGCCAACTCACCAAGGACCTGAGCGGTTTCCAAGTCGCCGTTTCGTCCCGGTGCCAATTCGGTATTGAGTTCCAATTCCAACGTGGTGTGGACGTTCCGATCATTGCTGTATTGATCGAACAGGATGCTTCGCCAATCGTTCGATTCGGGACGAGTTCGAATGGAATCACCATTGGTGTCGGTGAACGGCGTTCCATCGGGCTGAAGTCCCGCGCCGACGGCGTCATCGAGGAAACTGGTCAAGATGACGGGTGCACCGGGTTGTCCAAGAATATGGATCGTACCGCCAATGCGATCTTCGATATTGCTGGGGCTGCCGGTCGCCGTAAAACCAGTTCCCTGGGTGTCGCCCGTTTCCGATCCTTCTCCAAATAACTTGACAACCAAACTTTCGTCAAGGCGACTCATCAAGCGGAGGCCGCCTGACGAATGAAAATTCCCGACTTCGATCGAATCCAACAACACATGAACGATATCGGTATCGTCCCAAACGCTTTCGGTCGTCAGCGTTCCGCCACGAATTTCCATACCGGAAATTTGCCGCAGTGCTGTGGCTGCTTCACCAACGGTATCGACATAACGGTTAAACCGCACCATCGGTCCGAAGTTGTCATCCAATACACTCAATCGATCACTCGAACCGGTTTGCCGTCCGGCATCGATCAAACGCTCTGCGGTAAGCGATTCGCTGTCGATATCAATGATCGATCCGCGATTATCGACAAAGGTTGTTCCCACAATGATGGGCTGGGCGCCACGAACAAAGATGGTCGCCGGCGTAATGGCTAAGCGACCATCGCGTCCTGCCAAACCCGAACCGTCTTGGCCATCTTCGTTGTATTCGAAACGAGAGTTGGTAACACGGCCGTTGGCTTGATGCAATTCAAGAGCCAAGAAGCCGCGAGTTTCACCCCCTTGAAGTAGCGTCACACCACCACCATAGGCGACGGTAGCGTAGTCCAAGCTAATTGTCGACGTAGGACTGCCGTACAAACCGCCCCAATCTCCATAATCGGGATCTGCCGAACCACCGTTGCTAGCGGCATCGTTGTTCGAATCGAACGTCCCGCCCGCACCAAAGCGATCATCAAAGACGCTGGTAAAGATCACCGGCTGAGCTGCGGTTCCTTCGGCCAATAACTGGGCACCGTGTCCGACCTCGATTCTCGCACCTCGCATCTTGACGACGAGGCCAGGATCGACCACGAGCGACGCATCCAAGCGACCTCGAATACCGGTGCGCATGGTATCGAGCACCCCGTCGGTTCGTGTGCCTCGGTCCACAAAGCTATCACCGGTCGCATCCAAATCAGCGACCAAATAGAACGGGCCGGTAGGACTATCTTGGCGATACAAACGACGCGTCGAATAAGCCGAATCGTTTTGAACTTGCGGTAGCCCAAACAGTTGGATTGCCGAACCATTGGCCGTCACGTTGAACGAAAACTCGGTCGGACTTGGCAGCGATTCAAAACCGTCGTCGTCTACAAACGTCATCAAGTAGTTGTGCGTGCCGGCACTCAATGTTCCATTTCGCTGCTGGGCTGCAGAGACCAGCGAGATACTCGGCGCGAATCCGTCCTGGATCGATCCGCCCGGTGTACCTTGGACAATAATATTTTCGGCGATGTAATGCACAATATCCGCATCATCGAAACGCCCAGCAACGGTCAATTCTTTCGGAGCTTCATTGGTCGTCGTGACGACTCGAATGAACAGCCCATTAATACTGTTGTTAAACAATTGGTTGTTGTGAATATCGGGACCGACGCGGTCATAGTCAGGCGTATAAATTCCGCTCGCTTGATACTCGGGCGATTGATAACTGGTTTCTTCAAAGCTATCCGGCAGCGCACTGATCGCAGCATCCGCACTCTGGGTAATCTCAGAGAACGAGATCGTGGGCCGTCGATCGTAGATATCGATCGGGTTAGCCAATTGTTGAACCGAATCGATCAACAGATTACGGCTACCACCAAAACGAATCTCCGCATGATTGATTCGGTCCAAGAAAATCGCTTCATCTTCCAAGCTGCGGCGACCTTCCGCTTTATCGATATCATTGCGTAATCGGATACCACCCCAATCCCCTGGCTTGGCCGCAGGCGTATTGGATGCGGCCGCCGCATCGACCGCTTCATCATTGAAGCTGGTGAAGATCACGCTTCCATCATCATAGCCCGTCAAACCGGCGTTCTCTTGGGCTAACAACGTCGGCACTTCTCGCTCGTCGGGAACGGCATTGTTCGTTTCACTCAGTTCAACCAATCGCGGCGTGCCGAGAATTTGTAGCACCCCACCGCTGCGATCGACTTGGACCGTACTACTTCCAATGCTGATGTAGGATGAGCGCAGCTTGAACGCAGCACCGGCATCGATCATCGTGGTGACACCCTTCGGCACTTCCATCGCTCGCCCATCGGCATACATCCCGCCGCCGACATCGGGGACACCGATTTGGTAGCTGAGGTTGTCGACCTCGGTCGAAAGATCGCCATCGAGGCCACCGTTGCCGACGATACGGACAATGTCACCATCCCGCGCGGCGCCAAAGGCATTGGGCACATTGGGGTTGGCAATGTTGTTAAACGGTTTGGCTAGACTGCCGTCGGCGCGGACTTCCGATGACTTGTCAACAAAGATGTTTCGTCCGGTCAATTCGATGCCAACCGTATTGGCTGACAACGTTACCTCTTGCTCGCCAAAGATCTCAATCGCATCGCCGCCGAGCACCGTCGCCGTCACGCCGGTTTGCGAAGCGCGCAGATTGATGGCCTCTCGAAGTGCGTTTCCTAAACGCGATGCAGGGGTTTCGGGTGTCGTACTGCCATCGCTATAGAAGACGGGGATGTTACCGGGCTTGGCCGCAGAGCCATCCAAAACGTATTCGTAAATGCGGAAGTTCCCCGGTGTCGTGCCGCCGATTCGGACCGTTTGCCCCGGCACGATTTGGCTGCCGCTATCGGTGAATTCCAAACGGCGATTGATCGGTCGAGTTTGGAACCAGAAATTATGAGCACCACCTTGTTCGCCGTCACCATCGCCGTCCAAAATCGATCCTGGTACGCCTTCACGATCGCTATCCAGGTCGCGAATCACGTCGCGTTCATCGACCTTCGGTTCGAACTTCAAATTCAGTTCGTAGTTACCTTGACTCAGCCCGCCAACGCTGCTGCCTGCGATCGTAGGGTCGTAGTGATCATTGCCACTGGCAGCGACACCCACGTAGTAAATGCCTTCACCGAGTGAAGCCGACAAACGCGAATCTTCGCTGAAATAGTCATCGTTCCGGCTCAATTGGAACAGCCCGCCGCCAGTCAATTCCAGCGTAGAGAAGTTAACAATGTTGTCGGAAACGTCGGTCGAACCGTCGCCTGAAACCAATGTCGCCCGAAGGATCGAAGCTGCGAACGGATCGGAATTGATCGCATCAATAATCGCTTGCGCCGAAACGGCACTGCCACGTGGTAGATCGAGTAAGACTGTATTGACCAGATCCACACCCGCTGAATCCTGGACCCGCCGTACGATGATCGATGTGTCACCGGCAGCGCGATCACTTTCAGTAAAGTTAATCTTGACGCAGTTACTGATTCGACCGTCGAGCAGCGAATCGAAGCGGACGTCCAACGAACCGGCAACGCCAAAGTTTGTGTTCAGCGACGATTTGACTTCTTGGAACAATGTCAAAGTCGTGTCGAGCATACTTGAATCGGCCAACCGCTCTGCAAACGTTTCGGCGGTGAGTGTGCCGACTTTGTCCGCATCGTCCAAATCGACGACGAAGCGATACAAGTCGACGTCGACGCTATCGGCGTTATGCAAATACTGGCCATGCAAAACGTCAAAGTTGCCCGGAAAAACCGGTTCCAAATCTTCGTTCGGATTATTGATCGTATTGAAAGTCGATGGATTCAAAAAGCGAGTATTGAAACTCATTAACGTCTGAGCTGGCAAATCGGGTGTTCGTTCTAACCCCAGCAATAGACCGATGCCCGCAGTTGCTTTACGGAAAAAACCTTCGCCATAAGCATTATCACGCTGTTCATCGAACACGATCGCCGAATCGTTGAACGTCGGATCGATGCGGACGGTCGCTGCAATCGCCCCTTGGGAAACGATGTTTGTATCGACAACCGGTTGCAAGTTACTGCGATTGCCGATGGCAAACGTAATCCCTTGGTCTACGGTTTCGCGGAACTGGACCCCGATTTTTGCCGACCAAAGACTCAATGCTTCACGAATGCGCCTTCTTTGAACTTCATTGATCTGGTTTAAGAACGACACACCGGTAGCGGTCGAATCGAATATGTCACTAAAGTTATACGCGATCTCGGTGATACCATCGGTCGAGTCGGGACCGAAGTTCGCGTTGATATGCTCGAAAACACTGTCTGCCCGATCATCGAATTCACGATGCCCCGGATCGTCATTGCCGCCCGGAAGATTAATGTCGAACGGAGTCGGCTCGATCGCACCGACAAAGACTTGATTGAAAATGGGGCCAACGCCGAGTGTCCCAACGTCAAAGGCCGTACCGAGGGTTTCACCCGCATCCCCCGCACCGATGTTCACTCGTGTGGGTTGCAGAATCAGATCGACGCGGTCATCGACCGCGGAACCGACTCGCAATCGGAACGTGCCCCCACCCGCCGAAACGCCTGGCAGATCGTTGATGTCTTGTGAGAAAAACAATCGAGCCGTGTGCGTCGACGCGTCGTAAACCACCATCTCGGGATGATAGAGCACGTCATCCGTCGTCCGTGCCGTTTCCTGGGTCAACAGAAGTTGATAAAAACGCGGATTCTCAGCCGAACGATCGGTCGGATTGCCCGCTGAATCATTTTCGACAAAGAGTTCGTCTTCGTTGAAATAGACCAAAATCTCGTTACGATTTTGCTTGAGCGTCTCTTGGAATGTCCCATCACTAAGCTGCTCGCGCACGCGAATAACCGGTTGCGGGACAACCGATTCGACCAATGCCCCGAGCCGCAGATCGAAATGAACGACCTCCGAACGTGCATCGGACGTACGGGATTGCAGAAGCTCTCCATCGAGATTGCGAATTCCAGTAATACCACGCGGAGCGTCGTCGTATCCGAATACTTCAATCCGATAGTTGTCATCGGGTAACGACTCCGCAAAACGAACGATCACTTCGTTTTCGTTGGGATCGCCGAGCGTGACAAGCCCGGGCGTGATTCGGACATCATCGTCGGTGAAGAACAGGTCGTCCGGCCCGCTGCGGGTGATTTGAATACCACCGAGCGTATCGGGATCGATTTGCTGGGTCTCATCGAATCGAAACGTCAAGACGCGAGGCGCGTTGGTACGTACCGAGCCTTCGACGATCAAATCGCCCTCGTTCGGCTGAATGCCGATCAATTGAGGCCCCGCCAACAATTGGCGTGCTTCGAGCGTTTCGAGCAAAGATTGACGACGCAGCTTCTTTGCCAACGACTTGGACCGCTTCTGCGATCGAATTCGGGACGGACGAGAAGTTGAATTTGACGTTGTCGACGATAAAAATCGCTTACGCGAGGTCATAGACCGAACCTTCCAAAGGATGCCAGCAGACAAATCGTGTTTGACTTGCAGCAGTGAGGAGGATGTAATTGGGGACGCGCCTATCAACCAAAACCACTGGGAAAGATAGGCAATTTACGGTGTTTGCGATCTTTTCCGGAATTGAAACGTAGGGCATACGCTTACGGATTCATCCAAACACTCTCGCCAAGTATAGTTGCGGCTTTTCTGCCATCAAATAAATCATTGGCTGCGGAATGAAATGGGTTCCATGAATCTGGCAATCCAGAGTGATCGTAACGACAATGCGGAGAAATCTCAAAATGAGAAACCGTTATGATTGCAACCCCGCATGGTTTATCACTTCCGAAATTAATTCCGCACGATCGGCTTGCATCACCGGCTCAGCTAGCCGCTAGAAAGGGCAAGCTGGGGCAATGACGCTAGGGCTTTGGATGTATCGCGGCGTGGAAAGTTCCCCAACTTGTTGAAGCATTGGCGGGAATTTGTTAAACCGCCTGCCCAGCGGGCTGCCCGGCAAGCACCGCAAGACGCGATTTGCGACGACCGTGCGGTCCACCCGCCTGATTTGCACGATTGATGCGATCCGATTGACTGGAAAATGTGTTACAATAGGGGATTCGATCCTTGTCTTATACCATCAGAATACCTGATTTCCGTGTTCGTTTTTTCAAAGGAATACTTCGATGGCCTCCGTTGTTCTTTGTGAAGACAGCCCCACTCATTCAGCTTTGATGCAATCGATCTTGGCGGCGGATGGGCATAGCGTTCGTTCGGCAGCGGATGGACGTGAAGGACTTAAGCAAATCGAGCGTGAGATGCCCGATATGGTCGTGACCGACTTGCGGATGCCTGAAATGAATGGTCTTGAGTTGGTCCGAACCATCGTGGATTCGTATCCAAATTTGCCCGCGATTGTGGTGACAGCGCGGGGCAGCGAAGACCTGGCGGTCGATGCGTTAGCTCTTGGAGCGGTTAACTTTGTTCCCAAAGCATCACTCGGCGTGCTTTTGAACCCAGCGGTTCGGCGGACGTTGCGTTTTTCTCAAAGCGACCAATCCTACCAAGCGTCGACAGGCAAACTGCTCCTTCCCGAGTTCTACTACAAGTTACGCAATTCGTTGGATTCGATTAATCCTGCGTCTCGTTTCGTGATCGAGGCTTTGTCCGCTGCGGGAAAGATGACCCCCAACGTGCGGCTGCGAATCGGTATGGCGGTAGCCAGTGCATTGTTCAATTCAATCTGTTACGGAAATCTCGAACTGCGAGACGAAGATCCGCGAATTGCCAATGCGATTCACCGAAAAGGTACGAGCCGAGAGGACTTAGTCGAATTGGCTGAGTCTCAACCGTACCGCAAGCGTTTTGTGCATTTGAAGGTATCGGTGGGACAAAATGACACGCGAATTTCGGTCGCTCACGATGGCCCAGGCCGAATCGCCCGTTTTCATCCAGCACCAGGAACGGCGGAGTCTTTTGAGCTGGAGCAATGCCGAGGGATGATGCTAATCACCAGCTTCATGGATGAAATGATGTTCAACAATGACTACAGCGAGGTAGTGATGGTGAAGCAGCATCATGCGATGGTCGAATCGGCGTGTTGACAAGTGGTAGCTGAACTCGTGGAGAGTATCGACCGCGAAGTGGGGGGGGGCGAAAGTCTTGACGACTTCCGCTACGGGCAAGGGCTTCACCCCTCAATCACGAACACTTCGTTGTTGGACCATCTCGATTGGGATGGGGATACCTCTTAGCACCCCGTCGACGACCAATTTGCCATCGACAACGCCTTGGAATCTAGCGACAATCATTCTTCCTCGGCGGGTCTTCTTCAACTCGATCATGAGGATCAAACGATCGCCCGGGTTGACGATCCCGCGAAAACGGACTTCATCAAGGCCGCCGAAACCGACCATTTCGGCCCCAAGCAAATCGTGAGCTTGAGCGAAATAGCTGGCCAATTGTGCGACCGCTTCCAACTGGATCACGCCAGGCATGATGGGCATGCCGGGCATATGACCGCGAACCCAAAATTCGTCCTCGGTCACTTCCTTATAGCCCGCGCACGCCAAACGATCGAGATCCTCACGAAGGATCGCGGTCACTTGAGCCATTTCGTAACGCTGGGGGATCAATTTATGAATCGCTTCGAGATCCGCAATCGGATGGTCGAAATCCAGCGTATCGAGATCAAAAATGAAGTCGCTTTTCGCCACGAATGTAGTTTACCTAAAGAAGCCTAGGTTTTGATCTTTTTGCGTTTTGCTTTCCGAGCCTTTGCGCTGGCCGGGCGTTGCCCGTGATTTGCTTTCTTCAATTTGTGATGTGGTTTCGCCATGAATCTATGTATGGTGGGAGAGGTTTGAGTAAGAGTTATCGTGAGAATCGTAGCATAATCATTCTTTCTCGGGTAGCCAAGCAAGCTGGGGTTCGGAAACGATTCTACAAATTTCCTTTCGGCGGACGGGCACGTTGTACCCCACATCTTTTATTGAAAGGTCTTGTTCTTTTTTTCGGCCCAAGGGCCGTCCGTTGGCCTAGCCCAGGCCAACGCGCGCAGCGACCATTAATAGAATGCAGTGGGCCGCGACATGCCTTGTTCAGGCTGCGGTTGGGCTGACATGTAGCGTGGATGGTTACGTACCGAAGGGGGCATCAGCCGCTGCTTCGAATTCTCGCTGACGCTCGTTTGCGGTTGTTTGGCCTTGTTCGGCTGCCTTCCCGCTTCCATTTTCTGTCTCATGTACCAACCATTTGGCTCGACCGACGCCAACGCCGTCGCAGGCGTAACCGTGGACTTCGCGTTGTCCGCTACACTGGCGATTGGCTGAGCGGGCTGAGCGGCGGGGGGTTGAGCCGAGTTCTTGGCGAATTTCTCAACCGGCCCACTACCACCTGCCACCCAGCTCAGCCAGTAGTCCTGTAGTTCGGCCAACGAATCGTAGCCATAGTGCTTTTGGATATTTGACGTCCATGAGGGATGCTTCATGTAGTCTTCCAAAAACGCAATAAACGTTTCGGGATCGCGTTGTTCAATCAGAAAGCTGCAGACCGAATAGCCCTGGGCGTACATCGGCAGTACATCGTTGGGGTATTCCGTTAACAGAAACAGCTTATTCATGGGGATGCCTCGGCGAGTTCGCAAGAATTCGCGGAGTTTGTGTTCGTGCTTTTGTCGTTCCGATTGGTGTTCGACCGTGGTCGCAATTCCCTCGTCGGCCCACCTCGGCAGTGGACGGCCAAAGTGAGTAGCCAGCACCGTGTGCGTGACTTCGTGCGGCAGAACGCTGTCGAGGATCCGCTCGGGAGTGCCGACGACTTCCATTTGGAAATCGCGGACGGGCGACCGGTTGTAAGTCGTAACCCCTTGGGCAGGAATGTTTCCAGCGACGACGCGAACTGGGCATGGGGTCGACCAGGGCGGCAACGGATGCCCGAGCCAGTACTGGGAAAGATCATCACGATAACGCTCGGCGGCCTCACCCACAGCCCTGGCCAACTGGGCGTTCGGGGCTTGGATCAAAAAATTGCGAGTCCGATAGTCGGCCGCCTCGGCCGTGCAGCAATTCGCGAAAAGTGCGACTGCTGCGATCATTGCGACGTAAAAACGTCGCGTCAAGTATCCGGCTTCCATGCCGCACCGCTCCCGCATATTGGGTTGTAATTCAGATTCTGCTGTCTCTTTCCAAGCAACTCGCCGCTACGCTTCAGCATCCGTCCGAAGAGTCTTTAGCGATCACCCGAGTCGGCAGTTTAAGCGAACGGCCGCCTTGACCGAAAGGCAGATTTCAGGGAATTGTGGTTGAAGGGGCAAAGTCCGTTTCTTGTCATGTCATCTGGTCAATTTGGCCACGAATCACGCGAATCTGCATGAACAGCGAACAACGTGATTCGTGGCAATTCGTGTGATTCGTGGCAAAACATTCTCCACTAGAGTCCAGCGCATTCGTTACCCGTTGTTCTTTCCGATCCCGAAAGATAACACGTCTAACGCTAGTGGCTTTGGAAAGCTATACTCGGCAGGCTGACATGATATTCCCGCTGTTCGACAACCGAATCGATGGCGGGAATCAACCATTTTGACTTCTGAATGACAGTTCCTAAATTGAAATCACACCTTTCAAAATCGACGGATACGGACACGACCTCTATCACGAAAACCCTTTCGACTCGCGGACGGATGGGGAAAATTGCTGGGATTCAAATCGCGGGCATCGGCTCGTACGTCCCCTCAAAAGTTGTCACCAATGAAGA
>JGI12048J13642_10504689_pt1 | contig 12484 bp, 9 predicted proteins | sample ElkSlonscriptome_16_FD_13642 | JGI IMG/M metagenome (IMG submission 13642) | reverse complement strand
TGCAAATAGCCAACAAACTTTAAAACCGTTGGCAAATGTTCGACTAACGCTTGTCGCGTCATAAACGACTTAATTACATAACTCTTTTCACTCACCATTCCCGCCACAGCACTTTTATACATTCCCGATTGTTCCACCCAACTGATTCCCTCGAATAACTCAGCCATTAAGGTTTTGGTTTGTTCCACGTAGGCTGATGTATCACAGGGGATATCGATATCAATGGTTGTGGGAATTAAGATTCCGATACTATGGTCAAGTAACCAAACATTTGCTGAAAACGCTGATAAGAGTTCTTCAATGGGTAAGGGGGATGGATGAGAAGAGGGTAAGGGTAAGGAGGTTAAGGATGGAACCCTTTGGCTTAAGGGTTCTTCGGTTTGTAGCGATAGGTTAAATCCTGGAAGGAGACTGTTGAATCCTGATAGAGTTGGGAATTGGGAAGCGTCTAACATTGGTTCATCTCCGTCTCGACTTCTTTACTCTAATGGGATAAGGTGATGCGGTGCTAGGATTTGATGCGAATGACTAATTGTCCTTTGTCATTCGTCATTTGTCATTTGTTATACTCGCTTCCGACAAGAACCAAGCTACGTCATTTGTACTGACTGTTTCACGGTATATGGTGCAACGAAGGGAGGTAAGTTTTGACGCTTCACGTTGTTTTAGGACATGGTTTGTAGGGGCGGGTTTCACGATTATCTTTTCGGTTGCACAAGAGATGTGACTAAACCCGCCCCGACTCAGGTTCTAGATTTCCCCAAGACTTACGCAAAACCTCTATTCGTAGTGGCGTGACTCAGCTAAAATGGTGCAATAGATTGGGTACGTAGTGAGGGAACTTTAGCCCTCTACAGCTAGGCGTTAGAGAACTAAAGTTCTCACTACAAACAACGTCCTATTTTAGCTGGGTCAGTCCGCCATCGTGTGTTAGTGTAGCGTAACGCACCTTTGCCAGTATATGTGGGGTGGCGGCGTAAGTCCTGTTTCCCGTGAAATGTCAGGTGAGGGTTGAGGGAATGATATGATGGCAGAGACGGTTCAAGAAAAGCTGTGTAGCTACCCCCAACAGGTTACGGCTTTGATGAGAATGGGGTATGAGTCTAGAGCAAAATTTGACGGCTGGAAGCGGGGGCGAAAAACCGGGACTCCCGTCAAAAGTCCTGAAACCTCTGCTGTGAGAGCGTTTCAGCGTTTAGAGCTTGTTGGTAATTACGAATTATTTTCAATAAGCGGGGCTGAAATGAACCTAAAATTTTCAGCCGTCAAAATCTCTGCTAGAATGCATACCTGTAGGGGGTTTCAAACCCCGGAGTTTCCCACTCTGTTGGGAAGCTGAATTAATGGAAACACCCGGATATACCGGAAATTGTGCTACTGAACACCCCGTTTCCCACTCTGTTGGGAAGCTGAATTAATGGAAACGCGATCGCGTATCCGGATCTGCACTCCGATTTAAAGTTTCCCACTCTGTTGGGAAGCTGAATTAATGGAAACACTACGCGCTGGAAGTAGGAAGTCTGAGTAATCATGGGTTTCCCACTCTGTTGGGAAGCTGAATTAATGGAAACGCTTTAAAGGGTATCAGTTTATAGAACTTAATTATGTTTCCCACCTTGTTGGGAAGCCGCATTAATGGAAAGGTGGGCATTGCCCACCCTACTAAATCTCCAGTAATTAATGTAGAGACGTTCCATGGAACGTCTCTACAATGTTGTTGCAGCAAATAGTCAGGTGAGCAAAAATTATAACCCTGGAAACGCCAATATTATCGTTAGTTGCCTTTGCCCACCTTACCTAAGATATAACCGGCTTCTCGCCCCCTTGAGTATGACAAAGGACAAATGACCAATTCGTCATTCGCACCAAATCCATCGACACCCCCCTTAGCAAACGATAAACTTGTGGAATCGTGCCCAGGGAAAGAATCATGGTTTCCTTTTACCAGAAGCTTTACGCCCTCATCCATACCGCCGAATCCCCCACCAACGCCACCGCAATCTGCCATCAATTACATTGTCTCCAACCCCATCTCCAAGACTTGCACCATTGGTGGCAAAATCAGGGACAACTGTTGCAGGATATTGGTAGTGCATCCGATCGCGTAAATCTGCATCCCACGGCTGATACCCCTCCCACCTTAATTAGCAAACATCCGATCAGTGGTCAATCCCAATCCGTACCCGCCTCCCTGGAATTACGCCTCTCCTACCTCAATCCGATTCTGCCAGAATCAGATATCCAAAAAGTCTTTTGCTGGTTTTGGCGGTTTTACCCCGAACTCCTGGCTAGCCAAGACCCCAACGCCTTACTGATTCCCGCCCATAACATTTTACCCGATTGTCCCCACCCTAGTTACACCAGTACCATTTCCGCTTTAGCGGGTGCAATTCCCCATCATTGGCAACCAGGATACCCCAATCACCATCCCTACCTCTTCCTATTTACCTTCTCCCCCGTTCAAGACTTTATCAAAGCCTCGCGCAAATTCCTCGACTTCTGGGCGGGTTCCTACCTCCTCCATTATTTAAGTGCCAAACTCTGCTGGCAAATCGCCCAAGACTATGGTGCAGATGCAGTGATTACACCCTCCCTGTGGAGTCAGGAAATTATTGATGCCTTCATTCTGCACCAGTACCCCGATTTTGCCACTACCTTTGCCCAAGTTCAACAGGGTACAACCCCGGTGAGTCGTTTCCTTAGCCAACAATCCACCAGTCTGAGTACCGCCGGATTCCCCAATGTGATTACCGCCATTGTTCCGGGTAAATCAGCAGCGGAAGCCTTGGGAAAACGCCTGAGTCACTATCTCACCGAAACCTGGTTCGCGATCGCACATCGGGTACGAGAAGATATTAAACAGCAGGTCATTGCCTTTCTGCAAGACCCCGCCAGCCAAGACCAGCAAACTAAAATTATAGAAGAATTCCCCCCATCTGACCGCCCTGCTTGCCAACGAGATCTGCAAAAATGGCAACACTCTAGCTGTTGGGAATGGAACAAACTCTGGGACGCCCAAATTCATCATACCTGGGAACCCTACTGGACTGCCGTACCCTTAGGACATCCCGATCACCCCCTGATTATTAGCAAAACCAACCCCCACCACTTTGACCCCAACTGGAAACATCAGCAAAACGCGATCGCACCTTCTCGTGGTAATCAGTCTATCCCGACGCCCGCCGAGGAACAAGCCTATGATACCCTCAACGCCGGGACATGGTGGGGAAATGGACAATCCCGCCTCGGACAATTAATCCAATCGGTTAAAAATACTCGCACCTGGCAGATTCCCACCGCCCCGGGCGAACGATCCACCCTTTCTGGTCAATTTAGCGCCGTTCATCCCCATTTTCATTATCACCAAAAACTCCGAGAAGGGGAAGGAGTAGCAGCGGGTTCCATGCGGCTTTTCTGGCGAGTCATGGCGCAGGTTTATCCGGGACTGTTTAACGGTTCTGAGAAACTCAATGCCTTAGAATTAACCAAGCGCATGGCATGGATTTATGGGGGAGTGGCTGAATCCTTAGGCATTGGCGAAAGCCTCAGCGAAAACGGCGAAACATCCCCCTCCTCCCTTCCCCAAGACAGCGAACACCTGATCCGATTTCCCAATCTTACCTCCATTGCCGCCGCCCGATTTGCCCATACTCATCCTGACAAAATCCGTCACTATTGGCGGGTTCTGCGGGGGTTAATTCAGCACCAGTTATCCGCCCACGAAAAAACCTTTTGTCAACGGACTCGTAATCGTCCCTTTCATGTTCCCAAAACCGATCATCAACTTAATCCCCATCAGCAAAACGGGCAGAACTTCAATGGGGTCATGTTTTCGAGTAAATGGTTAGCTGAAGACTTAGGACTCAATCGGGCTTCCCCAGTATCAGACACCGCCAATTCTCTGGAAACCCTGCGACAGATTGTTGATACCGCCCATCAACAACTCGGTTTTACAAATGGCAGTCCTGGGGATTGGTGGGTGATCATTCTGGCTGATGGAGATGGCATGGGTAAGTATGTCTCTGGGCGGAAATTAAAAGCCTATAAGGACTACCTTATCCCCGATTATATCGAACCCACCAGTCAAACTGTTGCCGGATTTAGCGACTTACTCCATCACACCCAAAAACGCATGGGACCCGCCACACATATTGGACTCAATCGCGCCCTTTTAGACTTCTCCAATCGCCTAGTTCCTTACCTCACCGAAAAGCGATTCTGTGGCAAAGTTGTTTACAGTGGCGGCGACGATGTGATGGCGGTATTACCCCTAGAAGATTTACCGGAATTTGTGCAATCCTTGCGGGCGGCTTGGTGTGGGGGAGATGATCCTAAAGCGGAGTTTAAAAGTGAGGGGGGGTACTGGCATTGTCAAACCCCAATTCCGGAACTTCCCCACCGCCCATTATTTACTATGGGAGAGGGGGCGACGATGAGTATGGGGATTGTAATTGCCCATAAAACCGTTCCCTTACCCACAGTATTAGAAAACCTCTGGAGTGCGGAAAAAGACCGGGCAAAGCAACTCAAAGGGACGCCTCAATTGGAGAATGAACCCCATTTTCCGGATAAAGATGGTCTTTGTTTTCGGGTCATTTATGGCGGGGGAAATACGTTAGAAGCCCTAATGAAAGGGAACTTATTAACCTCCTGGTGGACAGTGATGCAACCGGATCAAGACACTGACATGAGTCCCCTCCTGTATCGATTAGCCGAAACGTTACCCCAACGCGCCTATTTAACGGCAAGCGATCGCCTATTGAGTAAAGCCGCTTTGGTGATTATCAATCGACGAGATGAAAGGCTATCAGAGACGATTAAAACGAATCTGTGCCACTGGCTAGATGAATGGGAACAATGGGCATTTTACACCCAAAAATATGTGGGGGGAAATGCCCTCGGTACTCAGCCTCAAGATTTAGCCAATTTGTTACGATTTAGCGCCTTCTGGGTCGATAAGATGAGGCAACGAAATCAATGGGTAAAATAACCTTTTCTCTATTGCCTATTGCCTATTGCCTATTGCCTATTGCCTATTGCCTATTGCCTATTGCCTATTGCCTATTGCCTCTCCCCACCACAAAACTTATTCAGCAGCCCCTATGTATTGGTACACCATTGAACCCCTAGATGTTCTCCTATTCCGGGAGGCTAAACCATTTACCCCTGGAGAAGGTTCCTGGGCGAAGGGACAATTTCCGCCCTTACCAATTACCCTATTTCAAGCCTTGCGATCGCGTCTTCCTACCTACTCCCAAAAAACACGGGATTTAACCTTTCTCGGTCCATTCCTCTTGGATTATCACCATCAACTTTATGTCCCCACTCCCAAGGATTTATTAGCGATTAGAACCCACTTATCACCCTCAGACGCCCTCGACGATGATATCGAAAAAAACAGCAACGACTGGCAAACAACCCGCCGCCTAGAACCCCTTTCCACCGCCAACACCGCCGGATCATACCTATCCTTTGACCCCGATGGACTCCCGCCCATGGTTTCACCGCCCCTTGACAAAAATCAATCAATATGCAGACCTTACCCCTGGATTACCGCCAAGGGATTAACTCAATACCTCCAGGGAAACGAACTCCAACCCCAAGACTTTCACGATAACCCTTGGTCTGTGCAAATTCTCCCCCATACTCATCTAGAGGATGGCACAAGACAGGTTAAAGACCAAGACGGCTACTTTACCGAAGTCGCCATTCGCCTGCATCCTGGGTGGAAACTCGTCGCCGCCCTGAGTGTCAAATTCAACTCCCCCCACGTCATCCGCCTCGGCGGTGAAGGACATCGGGCGATTGTTTCCCCCTTAGCCAATTTTCAGCCATGGCAAACATTACAGGCGTATGAACACCCCCAAGCCACAAGCAACATTGCCTACTTACTCACCCCAGGACTCGCCGAAACACAGACCGCCCTCTCCGGAGTATACCCCAGCCACTGGCACAAACTCCTCAACGGATGCGTTAGCGATCGCGCTTTACTCTGGGGAGGCGTTTCCCAGGTACGGCGGCGGCTTTGCCAATCTCCAGAACAACGGGGTGATCCCGAATTTGCCCTAATTCCCCAACGGGCATTTGTCCCACCCGGTACCATTTACCTGTTCCAGGATACCCTACCCTCGGAACAACAGGTTTTACCAACTCGAAATACTCCCCATTTAGACACCTTCCGACTGTTGAATTACGGCAAAATCCTATGGGGGAAGAGAAGGCAATAGGCAATAGGCAATAGGCAATAGGCAATAGGCAACAGAGAAATAAAAAATAACCAATACAAATAACCATGAACAATTATCTCACCTACGTATACCTACTCACCCCATTACATACCGGGGCAAGTTCCCAAGAAGGAAACTTAATGGGCATCGCCCGTGAAGTTCACACCGAATTTCCCTACTTACCCGCCTCCTCCCTACGCGGCAAAATTCGTTCAGAATTAGAAACCCTAAACCCAGACACCGCCGGACTATTATTTGGACAAAAAATTAAAGATGGAATGCAACCCACCGAAGGAGAAGTTTGGTTTGCTGATGCCACATTACTCTTTTTCCCCATCGCCTCCTTAAGTCATCATTTCATCTGGATTACCTGTCCCTTATGGCTAGAACGTTGGAATCGATGGCTAGATAAAACCCCCCTTACTTCATTTATTCAACGCTGTCGCCAGACTATTTCCGACAGCAAACCCGCTTGTGTAAGTTTTCCCGCCGCACCCCTTTATTTACAAACAGCACTTCTGAAACCATCAAACCTAACTCAACTCGATAGTTCCCCCCTATCTGACTCTTTAACCCCCCTCATCCAAACCCAAGGAATGATTTCTCAGCTAACCCAAAAACTGGTAATTTTAAGTGATGAAGACTGTAACGCCTTAGTCGAACTCGGCTTACAACGAGAAGTACGAGTCGCACTCGAAGAAACCAGTAAAACCGTTAAAGGGGGTTCCTTCCGTTCCGAAGAAGCCATTCCCCCCGAAGCCGTCTTATTCTTTCCCTGGGGTATGAAACAAAGTAAACATGAGGAGGAAACTAAACCCATGCGCCGCCATCTCCAGGAACGTCTAAATCAACGCCTGCAATTCGGCGGGTTAGAAGGATTAGGGCGAGGTTGGGCAGATTTACAAACCATAAAACTGACACAAAATCTTCATAGTTCGTAGTGAGGGAACCTCAGCCCTCTCCAGCCAGTAGCTAGTAGGGTGTGTTAGCGTTCGCGAAGCGTTCCCGAAGGGTAGCGTAACGCACCTTAGCCAAGCGTAACGCACCTTAGATGTAGGATGTATTTGCTTCGTAGTTTGTAGTTAGCCAGTAACGCAACTTTATATTTGATGTAGCGACGTAAATTCTGAAACCATCCCGGAGAATTAATAAGTATGAAACTAGATACACGCCAATTCAGTCAAGCGGCGCATTCAGCCCTCGTTGAACTGAAACAGAAATTAAATGAACCCTACCATGAAAAAGCCAGTGGCTTAATCCAAGGCTTAACCACCTACATTTCCACTTGGGGATTACATCGCCTCAGTGGAGACATGAAGAAATTTTTAAACGGAACAGCAGAAGACACCAAATACAAAGGAGTAGTTTACCAAACCTTTCTCCAAAAACTCAAAGACTTTAGCGGTGAAGACTTTGACATTAACGACGAAGGCAGTTTAATTCACTTACCCCTACGCCAATACACCGCCTTAAATCATTTAGCCATACAGTTAGCCAAAGAATGGTCATTTTGGGCACCCGCTGTATTAGGAGAAGCAGAACAATAATGAGTAACAATCGCCATCACCCCACCCCTATATCCGCCGCTACTATGCGGACAACCGCTAGAACCAATCATCCCCAACCCACTGTCAAAAGGCAGCGTATCACCCCACCCCTACAAGCATTAAATCATACCCTATATATCGGTAAACCCACTGCCCAAGATGCCCTCAATGCCGCCGCCGATGCCGATGATACCTGTGAATCCGTTTACGAACAACTGACCCAAAAAACTAAATCCCTAGCCACAGAAACTCTCACCATTGAATTTCCCTGGCGGCTGCGAGTGGGAGGAACTCGTGGATTTAATGACTTACTTTTACCCGTCTTTCATCCAGTTTATGGCATCCCTTATATCCCCGCCAGTAGTCTCAAGGGAATGGTTCTGGCTTGGGCGCGAACTCATTATCCTGACCAAGTAAACCGACTCTTTGGTACTCTAGACCAAGGTATCGGTTGTGTGCAGTTTCTGGATGCCTTCCCCACTCGACCTTCCCTGAGTGTGGATATGGCAAATCCCCAATGGCATTGGCAGAATCATCGGGTTAACTATAAACCTGAACCCCATGCTTTACTCTCCATGGAAATGCCAGAATTAGTAATTGGATTAGCCCCCACCCGTCTGGGAAATTCAGAGGATGTGAAACTCGTCAAGAGATGGTTAAAAAAAGCCTTAGCGATATCCGGATTGGGGTCACGGATAAGTGCCGGATATGGACGCACAAACTTAACTGAAAAACAGAAAGGTTGGCTAAAAAAAACCTATCAATTTCAGTTGTGGACAGCCGGAATGTATGGGGCTGAACAAAATAGCCCAGAATTTCGTCCCACTGCTGTGCGCGGGATGTTACGCTATTGGTTTCGGGCAATCGCCCTAGGATTATATCCCCCTCAACAATGTCAACACCTAGAAGCCATCCTCTTTGGTACTCTAGAACCTACTAGCCAATCGGGAACTCTTCGCATTGGTGTAGATTGGGAGGAGGAGGAAGGGGATAATGATCATCCTCACGTATATCAAGGTAAGATTTGCCTCGAAGCCCAGAACAAGAAGCATTTAAGTTTAATTTGCCGCGTCTTAGAACTAGCCTCTCATTTAGGGGGAATTGGCAAAGGGTCAAGACGCCCTTTACATTGGAATCAACCCTATCCTGGATTACGTGGTTGTCATTGGCACTTAACCAAACCTCAATTATCATCAAATCCAAAAACTTGGCAGATAGAATTTTTGCCAGCAATACAGAAGGCTTTTCTCGCTGTAGAAACTCCTGAAGGTGTCCCCGGTAACGGTAATCCGGGGAAGCCAGGAGGACGATATCAGGATGTTTTGAATCACAACGCCTGCATTTATCTCGTACCTTGTCCCAAATTAAAACATCCCGAAGATATCTGCGATTGGCGGCGCGAGGGAATAAAGTCCCAGGTACGGGGAAAGGCGTTAACCCTGCTGTATGAACCTCGTTTTAAAGGGGTGAATAAACAGGGAGAAGGGAATGCTAATGTTGGTGGTTGTTTAGAAACCCCATCTTATGTGGTAATTAAGTCCAATTTTCCCGAAGGCAAGACCCCCTATCAAACGGTAACAGTTTTCGGGGCAAATCAGTCGAGTCGCGCCGCTTTTATCCAAGCGTTACCCAAGGATTCTATTCCCGTTTGGACAACAAGTTCGTAGTAAGGGAACCTTAGCTTATTCCGTTGAGTAACATCCGTCAACCCAACCGACCAGTTTAGTTTTGTAGTAAGGGAACTTTAGCCTTTTATTCCGTTGAGTTAACCCAGCCGACAACTTGAGTCATGGTGCGTTACGCTTTGCTAACGCACCCTACAATAAAATTTATACAATTTATAAAATTTGTACAATTTCTACCTTTCTACCATGGCTATTTTAATCGCAAATATCGGCACATCTGACCTAACCGTAAACGTCGATGACTATTACTTTCCGATTGGCTTTAACCGCAATGAACCCAATATTGATTATTCCGATTTAACACCTGACGAAGACGTGGCTTGGCGAAATAGACGCGAATTTGTCGAACAAATCCTTTGCCAAGAATTAAACGTAGAACCCTTCACTTTCCGCAACCTGACTCATAAACTGCGAGACGCTTATCAACAACAGCCAGAAGCATGGCATTCTCGGATTCGTCCGGGTCGAATTTGGGGAACCCTTGTCGAAGCGCAGGAAAAATTCAAGGTACGAACCGTCTATATTTTTATCACCAACCAACCACCGGGACCAGGACATGATTTAGATTCTGTCTATTTATTCGACATCTTGAACCAGTGGTTTCAGGCTGAACTGGGAGATACTATTCAACTAATCCCTGTTCCCATCCCGGCTACAGTATCCCCGATTGACCAAGATGGACTCCTCTACGAATATTATCAGTTTTTCAGCCAACTTAATCCCCAGGAGAAACTCCTCATTAGTATCAAAGGCGGGACTCCTCAAATGCAAACCGCTTTACGAGTGCAGGCGATGTCATCGGAGATTGGCAAACAACTGTTTATTGAACCTCACCTCTCGATTAAGAATGTTTTGGCTGGAAAGTATTCAGATTGTCACTTTATTTCCTATTGGCAGTATCGCCGTACTCAAACCTATCAAACCGTTAAACTGCTGCTGGATAAACGCTGGGATTTTAATGGGACAGTTGAAATCCTGAAAGCTTGGAAAGGGGTTCTCAAGTTCTTAAAGCCTTACATTTCAGATCAAAAGCTGGTGGCAGATCATCATCAGATTGCTAAAGTGATTCAAAATTTAGATATTGCCATTCACTGTTTCAACTTGGATAGCAAAACAGTCAACCAATCCATTCAAACTTCCCAGTTACAGCTATCCAGTCAGTTAGTTAAACAGGTGAGTTCCTACAATCGCTTGTTAAACCTTTATACCCAGTGTCGTATCTATTGGAAATTAAACCAAGTTGCCAATTTCTTAACTGGGATGTCTTCATTTTATGAGGAAACCCTTTATCAAGTGAACCAAAGGCTGAACCCGGAAGCCTATTTTGTCGGGGATTTGCAAAAATGGCATCTGGATACGGAGGTGATGCGTCGGGAAATGGGGGAAGAGTTATGGGAGTGGTTTAAAGAGTTAGATGATGGACACTGTGCTAAGTTACACCCTAATAATTTACCCAGACAGCCAAGATTTCAGTTGATGAATCGTTATCTCAAGCGCAATTTTATCCAGGTTTTGGTTAAGTTCCGTAATCTTCCCGAAGAAGATTTATTTTGGCAAGAGATGCTAACCTTATTAAAGCGTTTAGATTATTGGGCGATTCAGCGCAATCATTTAATTCATAGTAGTGAAGGGGTGTCCAAGCAGCGGATGTGGGAGTTATGGCATTCTCGTTCACTCAAAGACGCTGACGCCTGTCAACCGAATCACATTCAATCGGTGATGAGTCAAATTCTTGAGAATGGGTTTGGCATTGTGGAGGATGAGTGGCGTCAGCAATTTGTCGGGGATCAGGCGAAATACTATATCTATTCTGAGGTTAAGGATTGGACAATTGAGCAATTATTGGGTCAGGGATAAAGTTTGATGATTGTCTGTTGAGAGTTGTTGGGTTTACGTTTAAACTAAAGTTACGCAACGATTGGCGAATCGGGAGATAGAGAGCCAATTTTTTCATGCGATCGCGCTTTTTCAGTTGTGCGATCGCTTTTGATTTGCAAGCGTTTTGGACACACGTCAGCAATAGGACGCACGTCGGTGCGCCCCTACGGTCTCTTTTATGTATTTGTTGGGCAGATTTCGCCGATTAATTTGGGCAAAACCCTGTGGAATCTCTGTAGGGGCGACCCGCTTGCATCAAGTAACAACACCTGTCCACTCAATTTGATCGGGTCGCCCTCTCTCGTTCACATCGTTTCCATTAATTCGACTTCTAGGGAAGTCTAAAGAAGAAAGTTTAATCAATCAATATGAACGCCTCCTCGAGTTTCCATTAATTCGACTTCTAGGGAAGTCTAAAGTTGTCACTGCGCCTGGCACTTCTCAAGCCCTTGGAGGGTTTCCATTAATTCGACTTCTATGGAAGTCTAAAGCCCAGAAGCTCTAATACCATTTGCTGGGGAGGTTCTTGGTGTTTCCATTAATTCGACTTCTAGGGAAGTCTAAAGTCTCTTTTACATATTTGGGTCAACTGACCTATAAAAGTTTCCATTAATTCGACTTCTAGGGAAGTCTAAAGTCGTTTGGAAGATGCTAGTCTCAATTTCCAGCGCGAGTTTCCATTAATTCGACTTCTAGGGAAGTCTAAAGTTTGTTTCCGCGATCGACGAAGACCAACCGTAGTAGGGTTTCCATTAATTCGACTTCTAGGGAAGTCTAAAGCCGGATTTTGGAAAGGAAAAGAATGGGTTCCTGGAGTGTTTCCATTAATTCGACTTCTAGGGAAGTCTAAAGAAGTAAACCTAATAGGGACTGATAGTTCCTATAGCGGAAGTTTCCATTAATTCGACTTCTAGGGAAGTCTAAAGATTATCAGGTTTACATGCTCTCCTACGAGGTAGAGTTAGTGTTTCCATTAATTCGACTTCTAGGGAAGTCTAAAGATAAGATTTGGGTTAACCTGACCACTGAGTCAGAGTTGTTAAGTTTCCATTAATTCGACTTCTAGGGAAGTCTAAAGAGCCACCCTCTAGGAGCCTCTCTCTGAGCCAATTCTACACCCCCAATTTTGTAGGGGTCAAGATCTGAG
>JGI12048J13642_10581151_pt1 | contig 12486 bp, 6 predicted proteins | sample ElkSlonscriptome_16_FD_13642 | JGI IMG/M metagenome (IMG submission 13642) | reverse complement strand
GCTTCCCGCAGCTCGGTCAGGTTTTGCTGCAGCGAACCCGACAGTGCCTCGCCCGCCCGCTGGTAGTCGCGAATGCGGCGAATGCGGTGCGCCTTTTCCGCCAGATTGACGACCTGGAAGTAGCCGGAAAAGCCGCGAATCAGCTGCCGGGTCTGCTGCAGGCTGGCCGTGCTGATCGACTCGGCAATGTCAGCCAGGTTGGGGCTGCAGGCCTCGCGCCGGTCTATGCTGGCCCGCCGCAGTTCTTCCACCCGCTCGAACAGCGCCTGCCCGTATTGCTCCACCAGCACCGTTCCAACCAGGCTGCCCAGCGTGTTCACATCGTCACGCAGGGGCGCATCTGTCGCCGAAAAGTTGACCTGTCTGTCACGCATGGGTGACGTCAATATGCCACAGGGCGATGGCGCCTGTGCGGGGGCGGCACACTCCGGCGCGGGCAGGGGCTATGATAGGTGCACGCGGAATAGCGCAAAGCATTGCTTACACGGCCGGCGTCATCGTGCGTGCGCGTGGCCTGAGGGAGCCTGTACACCATGTCGATCAATACCCGAACGTTAGCCCGTTGTCCGTTGTTGGTGTTGCTGCTGGCGCTGCTCGCTGCCGGCGGCGCGTCGGCTGCGTTGCCACCGCCGCCCGCCGACTGGCCGTCCGGGCGCCTGCCGCTCGACGTGGTGCCGCAACGCTACGCGCTGGACCTCACGATCATTCCCGACGCCGAGCGGTTTAGCGGGCGCGTCGACATTGCGGTTGAGGTGCGCAACCGGCTGGACGGATTCTGGCTGCACGGTCAGTACCTGAACGTAACCCGCGCCAGGGTAGTGCCCGCTGCGGGCGAGCCGATTGCGGCCGAGTACACGGAGGTGGGCGATGAGGGCGTGGCCTGGCTGGCGCTGGCCCGCGAGCTGGAGCCCGGTCCTGCCACCCTGATGCTCGAGTACAACGCCGCGTTCGGCGACGGCCTGAGCGGTCTTTATAAAGTCAGTATTGACGAGGACGACTACGCGTTCACTCAGTTTGAAAGCGTGTACGGCCGCAAAGCGTTCCCGGGATTCGACGAGCCGGGCTTCAAAACGCCGTTTACCATCACGTTGACCACGCGCGCCGAGTATGCCGCGCTGAGCAACTCGCGCGCGGTGAATCACACAGCGCTGCCCGACGGCCTGCAGCGCATACAGTATGCGCGCACGCCGCCGCTGCCCACCTACCTGCTGGCGTTCGCGGTGGGTCCGCTCGATGTGGTGGAACACGCGGCGATCCCGCCCAATGAATACCGCCCTGAGCCGCTGCCGCTGCGGGGCGTGGCTGCCCGCGGCCAGGGCGAGCGCCTGGCCTACGCGCTGGAGAACACCGCGCCGATGGTGGCCGAACTGGAGCGTTACTTTGCGCGGGCCTACCCGTACGACAAGCTCGACCTCGTTGCGGTGCCTGACTTTGCTGCTGGCGCGATGGAAAATGCCGGTCTCATTACCTACCGTGAGGGCTTGCTCCTCATCGACAAGCCCGCCCCGGTCGAGCAGCTGAAGTGGTTCGGCATGGTGCATGCGCACGAGCTGGGTCACCAGTGGTTCGGCAATCTGGTCACCATGCCGTGGTGGGACGATATCTGGCTCAACGAAGCCTTCGCGGCGTGGATTCAGGCACGCATTGCAGGCGCCTGGCGGCCCGACCTGAAGCTCGACACTTTTGTGCAGGGCGCCGCGCTGCGGGCGATGGCGGCAGACAGCCTGGTGCGCACGCGGCAGATACGCGAGCCGGTGAATAACGCTGACGACATCATCTCCGCGTTCGACTCCATCACCTATCAGAAAGGTGCGGCTGTACTGCAGATGTTTGAAACCTATCTGGGCGCGGATGTTTTTCAGGCCGGGCTGCAGCGTCACATGCAGCGCTTCGCATTCGGCTCGGCAACGGTGGGCGACTTGATCGACTCGCTGGAGCAGGCCGCGCCTGCCGGCACGGAGCTGCGCGCGCCGTTCGAATCCTTCCTGTTTCAGCCAGGTGTGCCATCCCTGACGGTCAATGCACGCTGCGCCGATAACGAGCTGCAGTTGGCGCTTGAGCAGGAGCGTTATTTGCCCATCGGCTCGACCGGCAGCCGCGAGCAGAACTGGCAAATTCCGGTGTGCATGGCCTTTGGCGGGGCCGGGGCAGATGGGCGTGCCGAGCACTGCCTGCTGGTTACCGAGCCGCGGCAGTCGTTTAGCGTGCCGGTGGATGCCTGTCCCGGCTGGATCATGCCAAACGCCGACGGCGCAGGTTATTTTCGCTTCGCCCTGGAGTCAGGCCAGCGGAATCTCGACACAGCCGCCTTGGCCGACGTGTTTCTGACCGAGCTGGGTCCGGGCGAACGGCTGATGTTTGTCGACTCGCTGACTGCCGGCGTGGCGGCGGGCAAGGTGCCGCCTGAGGCATTTCTCCAGCGGCTGGCCACGCTGGCCGAGGCGCCGGAGCCCGGCACGGTGAGCGCACTGGCGGACGCCTACACCCGCATGCTGGACAAGTGGGTCGAGCCCGATGCGCTGCCGGCCGCTCGTGACTACGGTCGCGCTGCGTTCGGGCCGCGACTGGCCGGGCTTGACGCCGAGACAGCGCTGACCGCACCAGAGCGTGCGCGCCTCAAGCGACGGCTGACGGCGTTGATGGCGCTGGTGGTGCGCGACGCGGGTTTGCGGGCCGAGCTGCGCGCACAGGCTTACGACTACCTCGGCTACCGCGAGGCTGCTGCCGACCGCCAGCCACTCGATCCCGACCTGCGGCAAATCGCTACCCGCGTGGCGCTGCAGGACAGTGACCTGACTTTCGTGCAGTTTCTGATCGACGACATGCGCGGCAGCGACGATGCTCTGCGACGCGGCAACGCCGTTCGCGCGCTGGCCTACGCAACGGATCCCGCAGCGCAGGCGCTGGGCCGCGAGTTCGCGCTTGGCGGCGAGATGCGCGGCAACGAGTTTCAGGCGTGGGCCAGCGAGCTGCTCAATCGCGACAGCGGTGCCGCCAACTGGGACTGGGTGCAGGCGCATATCGAGGAGCTGATGGCTGCCGGCCCCGGCCGTGCCCAGCGCGACTCGCCCCTGTGGTTTGCGTCGGGTCTGTGCACCCGCGACGATGCCCTGCGGCTGCGGGAACTGTTCGACGGCCTGCAGGGCGACTACTCGCGCAGCCCGCGCAAGCTTGCGCAGGCGGTCGAGACCATCGAGCTGTGCGCGGCGGCGCGTGCCGAGCTGGCGCCTGCGGTCAGCGCTTTTTACCGGCGCTGAATGGCCTGCTCGATCTCCGGCCGTTGCCGGTGCCTGTGCTAAGGTGCCGTGCCTATGACGGCTCCCGATGCAGACAGCAACGCGCGACTTGATCGACCGGTTTTTTTCAGCGCCTCAATCCTGCTGGGGCTGCTGATGCTGCTGACCGTGGCGTTTCCGCAGGCAATGGACGCGCTGTTCGCCTCGCTGCAAGCCGGCATCGTAACCAACGCCAGCTGGTACTACGTGCTGGTAGTGGCTGCTATTTTTGTTGCCGTCGTGATGTTCGCGGTGTCGGGCTACGGCAGCATCAAACTCGGCCCCGATCACTCACAGCCCGACTACGGCTTTGTGTCATGGTTCGCCATGCTGTTCGCGGCCGGTATGGGCATCGGCCTGATGTTCTTCGGCGTGGCCGAACCGGTGATGCACTTCATCAACCCGCCGCTGGGCGCGGGCGGCGACATTGCGGCCGCGCGGCAAGCCATGACGCTGACGTTTTTCCACTGGGGCCTGCATGCCTGGGCGGTGTACGTCATCGTCGCAATGATTCTCGCCTACTTCAGCTACCGCCACGGGCTGCCGCTCACGTTGCGCTCGGCGCTGTACCCGCTGATTGGCGAGCGCATATACGGTGTGGCCGGCACCGCGGTTGACGTGTTTGCCATCGTCGGCACGGTGTTCGGCGTGGCAACCTCGCTGGGGCTTGGCGTGCAGCAAATCAATGCCGGGCTCAACCACCTGTTCGGGCTGCCGGTGGGCACGGGCGTGCAACTGGTGCTGATCGCTGTCACCACGCTGCTCGCCACGGTCTCGGTGTTGTTCGGGCTCGAAAAGGGCATCAAGCGGTTGTCGGAAATCAACATCGCGCTGGCGGTCGTGCTGGCGGTTACGCTGCTGCTGGCCGGCCCGACCGTACTGCTGCTGCAGACGTTCATGGAGAATACCGGGCTGTATCTGTCCGAAATCGTCGGCAAGACATTCAACCTGTATGCCTATGATCCCACCGACTGGCTCGGCGGCTGGACCATTTTTTACTGGGGATGGTGGATCAGCTGGGCCCCATTCGTCGGGCTGTTCATCGCGCGCATTTCGCGCGGCCGGACGCTGCGCGAATTCGTCATTGGTGCGCTGCTGGCCCCCACGCTGTTTACGTTTTTCTGGATGACGGTGTTCGGCAACTCGGCCATTGACCTGATTCTCAACCAGGGGGGTCAAACACTGGCAGCGGCCGTTGCGGAAAACGAAGCAGTGGCGCTGTTCCGGTTCTTCGAGTATTTGCCGTTCTCGAGCGTGCTGTCGATGGTGGCGGTGTGCATGGTGCTGATCTTTTTCGTGACCTCGGCCGACTCGGGCGCCATGGTGCTGAACATGCTGTGCTGGAGAGGCACCGACGATATACCGGCCCGGCATCGGGTTTACTGGATGGCTGTCGTGGGCGGCATCGCCATGGTGCTGCTGGTGGTGGGGGGGCTTGCCGCGCTGCAAACCGCCGCGATAGCCAGTGCGTTTCCGTTTTCGGTCGCGCTGTTGCTGGCGATATGGGGCTTTCGCAAAGCGCTTGCCGTGGACTACTCCAAACGCCAGGCCATGCTTGCCGCCACGCTGGCGCCGCCTGTGCCAGATGCGCAGGGTGCCTGGAAAGACCGGCTGGCCAGCCTGGTGCGCTACCCGACCCGCGCCGAAGTCGGCCAGTACCTGGTGGCCTCGGTGCGGCCGGCCTTCGAGCGGTTTCGTGCCGAGCTGGAACAAAACGGCATTAAAAGCGTGGTGCTCGATCAGCGTGCCGACAGCGATTCGCTGCGGCTTGAAGTCTGGCACGGTGAGGAACTGGACTTTGTCTACGAGGTGTTCAACGTGGGCTACCCGCTGCCGCACGAGGCCCTGGTGGGCAACGAGTCGGGGCGGCACGCCGCATCCAGCCAGTATCATCGCGCCGAGGTTCATTTCACTGAGGGCGGGCAGGACTACGACATCATGGGCTGGAGCGAAAACCAGATACTCACTGACCTGGTCGAGCAGTACGAACGGCACCTGCATTTTTTGCACGTATTGCGCTGATATCCGTGCTGCAAGACACGGCCGCCTGATTAAAAAATAGCCAGTAGCAGGGGGGCCATGTGAAAAGTCGCGCGCATTACGCTAGAATCGCCGGCTTGTCATAAAAGCTAATAGATCACCACATCGGGGGATTAATGTTACAGCGAAACAAGCTTAACCAGGCCATACTCACCGCTATCGCGGCAGGTACAGGCAGCATGCCGGCGTCAGCCGAAGTCGAAGAAGTCATCGTTACGGCCACCAAGACGAGCGCCAGCACGCAAGATATTCCCGTTACGGTTCAGGCACTTGATAACGAAAAAATCGGCGATTTAAACATCGGCAACTTCGACGATTACGTCAGGTATTTGCCGAACGTCACCTCCGGCGGCCGCGGTCCAGGGCAGTCGTCCGTGTACATTCGCGGCATGGCCACCAGCACCATCTCGGTGCAGCTGGCCGGCGCGAACGGTTCAGCGCCCAACGTCGCGCTCTACCTCGACGAACAGCCGGTCACGCTGGTCGGTCGTAACCTCGACGTGTACGCGGCTGACCTGGAGCGCATCGAAGTGTTGCCGGGGCCGCAGGGCACCCTGTTTGGCGCCAGTTCGCAGGCGGGCACCGTGCGGCTCATCACGCGCAAGCCGGTGATGAACGAGTTCGACACGGGTTTCAAGGCCGGGTTTGCGGCCACTGACGGTGGCGGGCCCAGCAACAACGTCGAGGGCTACCTCAATTTACCGCTCATTGACGACAAGCTGGCAGTGCGGCTGGTGGCTTATAACGTCCGTGAAGGCGGCTACATCGACAACGTGCCCGGCGAGAAGAAACTGAGCCCGGACAACCCGGGCTTCGGCGGGTCGGCCCCGCCGGCCGCCAATCGCGCCAGCGCTTTCAACAGTGCGCTGGTCGAGAACGACTTTAACGACAGCTACTACCAGGGCTTCCGCGTGGGGGCCAACTACTGGATCAATGACGACTGGCAGTTCTTGCTGCAGCTGTCGAATCAGGAACTGGGCGCGGACGGCGTGTTTGACTACGACCCGGACGTGGGCGATCTGCAGGTACAGCGCTACTTCCCGGATGAACTTACCGACGAGTTCACGCAGCTCGCGTGGACGCTGGAAGGCCGCGTCGGTGCGCTCGACCTGATCTACACGGGCGCCTACCTTGACCGCGATGTTGAACAGTCCATTGACTACACGGGTTACTCCGATGAAGGCCCGTTTATCCCCTACTACATCTGTGAATACCCGGGCTACGCCGAATGCAGCTCTCCCGAGCTTGGGGTGCGGGTGCGTTCCAATTTCACCCGTCAGACGCATGAGCTGCGCGTGGCCACGCCGCAGGACAAACGTTGGCGGGCCATCGGTGGTGTCTTCTTTGAGGACGTCGAGCTCGAGGAAATCGGTGACTTTATTTATCCCGGCATTGTGGATCGCGGCTTTGTCCAGGACCGCGTGCCGCTGACCGACTCCACGGTGGCCGACCCGAACCCGCGTTTGCCAGGCACCGCGTTCTTTAACGACATCACCCGCACCGAGGAACAGATCGCGTTGTTCGGTGAGGTCACCTATGACCTGATCCCCGAGGTGCTGGCCATTACCGGTGGACTGCGCTGGTACGACCTTGAGGTCGACCTGAAAGGGTCGTCAAACTTTGCCTCACTGTCGTCGACGCAGGTGGGTGTTAATCTCGACACGAACCTGGCCCCGTTTGCGCCCTTGCAGGAAGATGACGTGATTCCCAAGGTGACGCTGACCTGGACGCCGAACGCCGACCAGCTCTACTACGCGACGTACTCCGAGGGCTTCCGCCCGGGCGGTTTCAACCGTGGGGGCGGCCGCACCGGCACCGCGCCCAACGCGCAGGTGACGCCGTTTACGTACGCCACTGACGAGATCACCAACTACGAGCTGGGTTGGAAAACCACCCTGCTGCAGGGCGAACTGCAGTGGAACGGTGCGGTGTATTTCGTCGAGTGGGATGACATGCAGGTCGCGCGTTTTGACCCGCTGGTGTTCGGCAACCTGACCTTCATCGACAATGCCGCCGACTCCGAGCTGTTCGGTGTGGAGATGGACGTCATTTACCAGCCGACCGATGCGCTGAGCGTGTTTGGCGCTTTGTCGTACAACGACACCGAGCTCACCGCTGTTCCCGATGCGGGCAGCGGCACCATTGAGACGGCACCGGTTGGCAGCCAGCTGGCGCTGGCGCCCGAGTGGCAGGCGAACGCGCGCGCGCGGTACACCTGGTTCCTCAACCAGTACGATGTGTATGCGCAGGGCGGGGTGCAGTATGTCGACGACAGCTTCAACTCGATTGTTGCCGCCGAACGCCGCAAGCAGGACAGCTACACCACGGCCGATGCAGCGCTGGGCGTGACCAAGGATGACTGGAAAGTCGAGATGTTCGTTGAAAACCTGACGGACGAACGCGCTGAGCTCTTCATTAACACGCAGGATAAAGACGAACGCATCTTTACCAACCGGCCCCGCACCATTGGCATCCGCTTCTCCTACGACTACTAGCTCCAGCGCAACGCCCCCGGATCAGGATCCGGGGGCGTTGTTGCAGGCTGGCAACCTGACCGCGGCGATCCGTGCCGCTAAAACCAGGCTCGAGGCCAACCCGGAAGACACGGATGCGCTCTATGCCGCGGCGGTGTGTCAGCGCTACCTGAAAGAGCCGGTCGCCGCCCTCAATACCCTGCAGTACCTTGTCACGCTGCGGCCCGAGTACGGACGGGCCTGGCAGGAGTGCGGTCACAGTCAGCGGCTGCGGGGTGACTCGGCGGCAGCCGTCGCCGCCTATGAACAGGCGGTCACGCTCAACCCGGCGTTGCCGGCCAGTTGGGAGGCGCTGCGCGACCTGCGCCGGGCGGCGGGCGATACCCGCGGCGCCGCGCTGGCCGAAGGTCAGCTGCAACGCCTGACTGTGTTGCCGCCTGAGCTGGTGAGCGTCGACAGTATGCTCCACGAGGGCAAGTTGCTCAAAGCCGAGCGCCTGTGCCGCGCGTGGCTGCAGAAGCACCCCAAAGATGTCGAGGCCATGCGGTTGCTCGCGCAGCTCGGCATGCGCTACTACGTGCTCGACGACGCCGAGTTTTTGCTCGAAAGTGCGCTCGAGTTCGAGCCCGACTTCCGACTGGCGCGTTACGACTATGTGCAGGTGCTGCACAAGCGCCAGAAATTCGCCAAGGCTCTGGAGCAGGCGGGCCTGCTGCGTGCAGCCGACCCCGGCAACGTATCGTTTGAAATGGCCTATGCCAACGAGAGCCTGGCGGTCGGCGAGTTTGCGACCGCACTGCAAATTTACGACGAGTTGCTGAGCGTCGACCCGCAGCAGCCCAACGTGCACCTCGTGCGCGGTCACGCGCTGAAAACCGTCGGCCGTCAGGACGAGGCCATCGAAGCGTACACCGCGGCCATCGAGCAGCGTCCCGGGTTTGGTGATGCGTACTGGAGCCTCGCCAACCTGAAGACCTTTCGCTTTGCCACGCCGCAGCTCGAACAGATGCAGCAGGTGGAGGCTCGGCCCGGCACCGGTCTGATCGATCGTTACCGCTTGTGCTTTGCGTTGGGCAAAGCGTTTGAAGACCGCGAGTGCTATGCCGAGTCCTTCGACTACTACGAGCGCGGCAACGCACTTAAAAAAGCCGAGCTGCGGTACTCGGCCGACCGCATGGACAAGGAGCTCGCCAACCAGAAGACAGTGTGCACGGCAGAGTTTCTCGAGGCGCTGCCGCAGTCGGGTAACCCGGCGTCCGACCCCATCTTTATCGTCGGCCTGCCGCGGGCCGGGTCCACCCTGCTCGAGCAGATACTGGCTTCCCACTCGCAGGTGGAGGGCACGCTGGAGCTGCCCAACATTCTGGCCATCGCGCACCGGCTCAACGGTCGCCGGCGGAAGCTGGAGCATGCACGCTACCCGGGCATCCTCAACGAGTTGAGCGCCGAGGCGATTCGTGAGCTCGGTGACGAATATCTCCGCGAAACCCAGATCTACCGCAGCGGCGCGCCGCGCTTCACCGATAAAATGCCCAACAACTTCCGGCACATCGGGCTGATCAGCCAGATTCTGCCCAATGCCAAAATCATCGACGCGCGACGCCACCCGATGGCGTGCTGCTTCAGCGGCTTCAAGCAGTTGTTTGCGGAGGGGCAGGAGTTCTCGTACGGACTGGAAGACATCGGTCGCTACTACCGCGGATATGTCGAGCTGATGGCGCATTGGGAAAACGTGCTGCCCGGGCGCATTCTGCGCGTGCAATACGAAGACGTCGTCAGCGATCTCGAAACCCAGGTTCGCCGCCTGCTCGAATTTTGCGAGCTCGACTTTGAGCCCGCCTGCCTTGATTTTCATGCGACCGAGCGCGCGGTGCGCACCGCCAGTTCGGAGCAGGTGCGCCAGCCCATTTACCTGCAAGGGCTGGAGCAGTGGCGTCACTACGAGCCGTGGCTGGGCCCGCTGCAGGATTCGCTGGGCGCGCTGGCAAACGCTTAAGCCGGTTTACGCCGGCCGCGGGGTACCGCAGTATCTCGGCATGAACGAAGCGCCTTCACCCGTCAAAGTGCGGCTCGACAAATGGCTGTGGGCTGCTCGCTTTTTCAAGACCCGCAGTCTGGCGAAAGCCGCTATTGAGGGCGGCAAAGTGCATTGCAATGGCCAGCGTGTGAAAGTCGCCAGGGAAATCAGTGTGGGTGAAGCGCTGACCATTCGTCGCGGCTGGGACAAACTTGAAGTGCAGGTGCTCGCGCTGGCCGAGCGCCGCGGCAGCGCCGCCGCCGCCGCGCTGCTCTATGCCGAGACCCGTGCCAGCCAGGCAGCCCGCGAACAGCGAGCGGCCGAACGCAAAGCGGGGCTGGCCGGCTTCCGGCCCAGCGATCACAAGCCGAGCAAGAAAGAGCGCCGACAGATGCAGCGCATAAAGGGGCCGAAGTAACGGACGATGGGCCAGGCCGGGGGAAACATCCGGTTGCCGCTGCAACCGGCGCAGTTTGCTCGCGTATGAACAGCCCTTATCAGGCTGCTGCAGTTGCCTCGCCGTGTTTGGCCTGCTCCGCGGCCTTGGGCTCCAGCGACAGCGCGACGCAGAACATCAGCGCGCCCAGCACCAGCAGCCCTCCGAAGGCCGCCTGATAGCCCGGCGGTCCTCCGCCCAGCGATGCTGCCACCGCACCGACGAAAGCCGCGCCGATCAGCCGGCCCACCGAGGACACCACGCTCAGCAGTCCCTGGGCCGAGGCCCGGTCGTCATTGCCCGTTTCACCCAGCACGATATAGCGCACGGGCGCGCCGACCAGCCCCGAAGTGCCGATGCCGCCGACAATGCTGGCCGCGATGAAGATGAACATGTTCAGCTCAACGAAGGCATACACACTGATCGAGATCAGCGACAGTACCTGACAGCCCACCAGGATGGCGCGAGTGCCGGTGGTGTTAATAAGCCGCCCGAACAGTGGCGCGCCGATGGTGGCCGCGATCACGCCCGGCAGCAGCAACAGCGCCGCGTTGGCAGCCGACATATCCAGCGCCGCCACCAGAAAAGCCGGAATAAAAATACTGCCGCTCTGAATCGCGCTGACGCCGCCCGACAGCATGCAGGCCTTGGTGATTTGCGCCGAGCCGAACAGCGCCGGCTTCACGATCGGGTCGGTGGCACGTTTCTCCACCTGCCAGAAGATTGCCACCAGCACCGCCAGCACCACGAAGCCGCCGCCCACCGGGGCCGAGGTGAGGCTGGCCACGATGTCGTTGGTGTCGAGCTTGCTGATCGCCACGATCAGCGCGCCCAGCGACAGCATCAGCACCGCGAGGCCCAGCCGGTCGAACGGCTTGGGTTCTTTCTGACTATCCGCCGGCAGCAGCCGGATCGCGCCGACCACCAGCACCGCCGCAATCGGCAGGTTGATCGCAAACAGCCAGTGCCAGGAAAAACGCAGCAAAATACCGCCCAGCACAGGCCCAACCAGAAACGCCAGGCCCCAGATAGCGCCGAGCATGCCCAGCGCCTTGCCGCGCTCTGCCGGAGCAAACCGAGCGCCGATCACCGCCGCCGCGGCCGGGAAAATACCGCCGGCCCCAAACCCCTGCACCGAGCGCCCGGCAAACAGCATCCACTCCGACTGCGCCACCACCAGCAGCAGCGACCCCGCCGCAAACATCAGCACGCTTGCTATATAGATAAGCCGCGGCCCGGTGCGGTCCGCCATCTTCGCCAGCAACAGCGCGCCCAGCATCTGCAGCAGCGTGTAGGCGTTGATTAACCCCGACAGCTGCCGCTCCTGCAGGCCAAACTCCACCTCCAGCACCGGCAGCGCCGGGCCGATGATCGCCAGATCGAGTGCGCCCATCAGCGTGCCGGTGAACAGCAGGGCGAGGAGGGGTTTGGTGGATTTGGACTGCATCTAAATCGTTTTCAGCTTCGGCAAAAAAGGCGAGGGTGCACCCACAGACCTTGGTGTGCAAGGGCTCTGTAGGTTGGGCGCCGCATGTTGGGCGGCTGCTCATGACACTATTCGGCCGAGATGGCACAACGGATTGACAGGACAGTGACTTACCAGGAAAAAACGGCTTCCGTCTCGACGAGCAGCTCACGGCGACAAATATCGCCTTGCAGGTAGGTGGTCGGAACGCCGGGGAAGTAGCTTTGGTGAATCTCGCGAACACTCGCAAAATCTTTCGCATATCTGATGTAAACACGGAAAGCGGCTTTGACCGGTTTGCTTGCAGACCCGCTGTAACCCGCATCATTCAGTAGTTGTGTCAGATTCACGCACGTTTCGTGAGTTTGTTTCGTGACATCGGCCGGATGCATCGACCGATGACCAACCACGCTGGCTGTGCCTGAAACGAGCAGGCAGTATTGCGTGTCTGTTTTGAGGAGAGCGGCTCGCGAAAAAGACGGGCTGCGAGGACCATGCTCACACGGGTAATGGTAGGCATCGATCTGGCGTGGGTTACTAATCATTTGTGGCGGAGACATTGCCGCAAGCACGGTTATGCTCAGCGGATCCTGCGTGCCTACACCGATAGCGGTGCCGGCCGGGAGTCTTGTTTCCGCGATTCCCATGTCGTCGAAAGCATTAGCTCTGCCGACACTGAACCTGCGATAGCGTTCAAAGTCGCCGTCTCCTGAATTTATCTCGGGTATGAAGTTCCATGCTCGTACGATGTGGTGAAACCCCCGCGCTTCACAAAAACG
>JGI12048J13642_10446109_pt1 | contig 12490 bp, 9 predicted proteins | sample ElkSlonscriptome_16_FD_13642 | JGI IMG/M metagenome (IMG submission 13642) | reverse complement strand
CGCTCTTCGATCGGGCGCCGCCGCACACAGTGATGGCTCTCACTGTGACAGTGAAGCCACAGGATGTGGTTCGAAACCACATCGGTCTGGTCAGACGCGCGGCCGTTGGCGATTCCGCGGAAGCCGAACTCACCCGCGAAGACGCCAGCATCGTCGAGCGTGAAATGGCGTCCGGCAACAAACTCTACCCACTACAGATCGCGTTCTACGTGCGCGGCGAGGACCTGCCGTCGCTGCAGCGCCACGTGAATCAACTGAACGCGCTGCTATTGCCGAACGCGCTGCAGCCGATCGCCCGTGAGGCTGACCTGCTTGCCCTGGATGCGTACCTGCGTAATCTGCCGATGGCCTATGACCCGAAGTTGGACCCTACCATCCGGCGTTCGCGCCTGGTGTTTTCACGGCATATCGCCAATTTGCTCCCGGTCTATGGTCGCTCTCGCGGGACGGGGCATCCCGGCTTTGTTTTCTTCAACCGGGGTGCAGAACCGCTGGTGTTCGACCCGCTGCACCGGGCAGATCGCAAAAAGAACGCGCACATGCTGATACTGGGTCCGACGGGCGCTGGTAAGTCGGCGCTCCTCGTCTATCTCCTGCAGCAGATGGTGGCGATTCATCGTCCGAGACTCTTCATCATCGAGGCCGGTGGTTCCTTCTCTCTGCTCGGACAGCACTTCGCCCAATACGGTCTCACAGTCAACCAAGTCACTCTAAACCCGGGCTCCGGCGTCAGTCTGCCGCCGTTTGCCGACGCACTGCGCCTCGTCGATAAAGAGCAGCGCCGGGCGCCCGTGACGGACGACCCCGCATGGGATGAGACCGATGAAGAGGACGAAGACAGCCGAACGGGACGAGACATCCTCGGGGAGATCGAGATTGCCGCGCGCATCATGATCACCGGTGGCGACGAGCGCGAGGACGCTCGCATGACCCGAGCCGACCGCTTGCTGATCCGCAATGCCATCCTGCTGGCCGCACGGACTGTGTCGGACACGGGCGGCGACCAGGTGCTCACCGGTGACGTCGTTGCCGCGCTGAATGGGATCGCGCAGGACAAATCCCTGCCCGAACACCGTCGCAACCGCGCGTTGGAGATGGCCGACGGCATGGCCCTGTTCTGTTCGGGGCTGGCGGGCGAGTTCTTTGATCGCCCCGGCAAGCCCTGGCCGGACGTGGACGTGACGATCCTGGAGATGGGGATCCTGGCGCGGGAAGGCTACGAGGACCAGCTGACCGTGGCCTATATCTCGATGATGAGCCATATCAATGCGCTGGTGGAACGCCATCAGAACGACAGCCGACCGACGCTGGTGGTCACCGACGAGGGCCACATCATCACCACCAACCCGCTGCTTGCCCGCTACGTCGTCAAGATCACGAAGATGTGGCGCAAGCTCGGCGCGTGGTTCTGGATCGCAACGCAGAATCTGGAGGATTTTCCGGACGCGAGTCGCAAGATGCTCAACATGATGGAGTGGTGGCTCTGCCTGGTGATGCCGAAGGAAGAAGTCGATCAGATCGCGCGCTTCAAGGACCTCACCGAGGAGCAGCGCAGCCTCTTGCTCTCTGCCCGTAAGGAGCCGGGCAAGTACGTCGAAGGGGTGGTGCTCGCCGATCAGGTCGAGGCGCTGTTTCGGAGCGTTCCGCCGCCGCTGACCCTGGCACTCGCCATGACGGAAAAACACGAGAAAGCCGAGCGTGCCCAGATCATGCGCGAGCGTGGCTGCAGCGAGCTCGAAGCGGTACAGGTCGTGGCCGACCGGATTGCAGCGCACCGCAGAGGGTAGGTGAATTGGGTTTGTTCTGACGGAATCTTCAGATACGTTCGGAAGCAGCTGTTGTTGAGCTTCGCATTGACGGGCTCAGTTCGACCTTACTCGATGATAACGCCGCCAACGATGGAGGGCTGTCGGCGCGTCCCGCTGCTTGGCCTTGTATGGTTGAAATGCAGCGGATGCCATCACACGACTCCCTGCCAAAACGGGTAAATTGAGACCCACCTTCGGCGGCCACCGAAGGCCTTTTGCAGTAGCTCGAACCTGGCCTGGCTCTTGCGAGACCGATAACAAGTAGGAGCACTGCAAACTCGTTTCCTAGGCACAACTCGAATAGTCATGTGGGCCTCGAGCCCGAATAGCAAGGCGGAGTCAGCTTATCAATGAATACTCAAAATAACACCCAGATCAATGTCGGCATCGATACCAGCCAATCCCAGCTAGACGTGTATGTGCGACCCTCTGGTCGCTTCTTCTCACACCCCAATAACCCCGATGGAATCAAAGCACTCATCCAAGGTCTGCGTGAATTACGCCCCGATCGCATCACCATCGAATCAACCGGACGTTTGGAGTTTCCATTCTTCGAAGCGGCCCATCGCGCCAAGCTTCCTGTCGCGGTCTGCAATCCCAGCCAGGTCAGGCACTTCGCGCAGTCCATTGGTCGATGCGCGAAGACTGATAAGCTCGATGCCATGGATATCGCGCATTTTGGAGAAGTCACACAACCTCGAATAACAGGGCTTAAACCCGAAAAACTCAGACTCATCAGCGATCTGCTCGCCGTGCGATGCCAGTGCCTGGACATGAGCACCATGCAGAAAAACCGTCTAAAGCGGATGCCTGCCTCTGTGCATGCGCCCATCAAGGCCATACTCAAATCGATACAAAGTCAAATCGCCAGTATTGATAAGAAAATCGACAAACTCGCGAACGATGTGCCGCAGTGGAAAGCGCAGCGCGACTTACTCATGAGTGCCAAAGGGGTGGGCAAGGTGCTCGCCTATACGCTGCTCAGTGAACTTCCGGAGTTGGGGCGTCTCAATAGCAAAGAAATCGCGGCCTTGGTCGGCGTGGCGCCTATGAATCGTGATAGCGGCAACTTCCAAGGTAGGCGCTTCATACGCGGCGGTCGCTCAAAAGTACGAACTGTGTTGTTCGTCTCAATGCTCTCCGCGATTCAGTGTCACCCTAAACTCAAACCAATGTATGAACGCATGGTCGCCGCTGGAAAACCCAAAAAGATCGCCATCGTTGCTTGCATGCGCAAGCAACTCGTTATCCTCAATGCAATGATGAAAAACGGAACTGCGTGGGACCCTGAAATGCCCTAAATACTTGACGCGTGACCATAGTCACTTGTTATGTGACCTGTAAGGCACCAAACCACAAGAAGACACCAACACCGAGAGCGAATGAAATTAGTGATCCGACCAGCGCTAGTCGGGCACCTGTGTCCGCACGCCCTACAGGCTCAGAGCCAGCCTTCGCGAAACTCGCCACGAGCGCAACGAGTTCCTTTTGCAGTTCATCGGGCGGCAGTAAAGGATCTAGCTGCCCCGCGCTTTCCTTGAGCGCCGGCTCGGCATTCGTGAGGCGAACGCGAAAACTCTTGAAGGTTGTTGAAAACCACAATGAAACAACTCCCGCTACCAAAGATGTAAACAACAACAACCAGCTCACGACTACTAGGGCTGGACACTGCGCTGAATCTTCTTGAGACCCAATGAAATCACCGGAAAAGGTGATCGTGCCGACGAGAATGGCTGAAGAAAGGGATACAACAAGCTTCGCCAGCTGTTCTCTCGCCTCCCAAAGGGGACCATGTACTTCCTGAATTTCCTCCGATACCTCTCTCGCTGCTGCTCGAGCGGTTTCAGTTACGTAGTCAGTGTCTATCTGTACGGGCATTGAGGTTTCCATAGCTGGGCAAACAACGCTTAAAGCAGGGGCTCGCTTTCGCGGTTCCCGGCGGGAGGCGACCTTGCCTTGATCTGTTAAGAGGACGACTCACGCGATATCTGTTTGAGCGCACCACTATTGCCCTCTGTGATGATTCCACACTGAGTTTTAGCGTACGCGCATCTTATTTTCTTTCCTGGCTCGGCGTTTGGCAGCTGACTGTAAACCGTAAGCGATTCCCGCGGTTGTAGTCGCTTGGGCCACCTACCTTCGCCATCAGAAAAAATGGGGCTGACTGTAGCTCCTCGATTCTTGGTGCCGTGATAGAATACACCTGCATCAGATATAGAAATCGGAAAGCTACTCAAGTTCGTAATGTCGATGCAGAACTTGATTTTCGGATCGGCTCCACCTACGGGGATAGCACGTTGTGGCACAACTTTGATCTTCACTCTATTCTTGTCGAGATTTACCCACGTGTTGATTACCCCGAGCACGCTACCTAATACAGCGAGCGCAAATGTGAATAGCTGAAGTGTGCTGGGTTCCGTCATGGTCTTCTTTACTAGCGTATCAACGAGCGTGGGCTCATTCTCTCCCTGCTCGTTAGCATCCTGCTATCTCGTTGCTCCGATTGGCCGAACGTAGATTTGCTCAGCGGCTTACGCAAGTTCTTGGTGAATACGACCTTATCTGGCAATGAGCGTCAGGTCAGTCTTGAACCATGATACGTAGGAAACCGATTTAACCCCACCGTCTTCGAAAAGCCTCGCACCCCTTGCGGGGGTTTCCCCTGTCTGACTGAAGCTCGAGACGGCAGGATGGTGCTCGTTTTCACCCTCAGGTCTCCACGCGTCATTCGTCACCTATGTCTGTCTACGCATTGCACGCCGCCGCCCTGAAAGCGCTCCTGTCGCTGCTATTCAGCGCGCCGATCGCGCAGGCCGACTCACGCGAACGCCCGACGATCGAGGTCTTCACCACGTCGGATCGGCCAATGGCAATCACAGAGTCCGCGCGCCAGCGCCTTTCAGGGATCACGGTCTACCAGCTTGATGGGCTCGAGCACTTCGAAACCTACCTGGCGCAACAATTGCCGCGCGAGCCCGCAGCCGCCGAGACGGAGGCGTTACGTCGGCTCCAACACATTGATCCCCTGCGGCTGGACGCCGCGAAGGACGCGGCGCGCGGCCTCACGCTCGCAACCGAGTACGGCATCGACCGCGTGCCTGCCGTTGTTATCGATGGTCGGGCAGTTGTGTATGGCGTGACTGACGTCGAGATCGCCGTTGCGCACTACCAACGCAGGCGCGAAGAGGCGTTTTGATGTCTCCGTGCAGACAATCGAGCATGGCCCGTGTGCCGCTCTCTCAGGCCACGGCGTGCATCGTTGCGCTGATGACGGTCGCCCTCATCGCAGATGTGCCCGATAGCCGAGGCGCCAGTATCTCTACGAGCGGTATCGTCTCCCAAACCGGTGCTGCTGCTTTGGCCTGCACGCGCTGGATGCCAGTCGGAATGTGCTTTTGGCTGCGCTGCTCGTGGACGGGGTGTTCGGTCGAGACCTCACTCAAGGTTGGTCATTACAACCCGGATCTGGTGGTAAGCGTGTATAACGACCTCGGCGCAAACCCCTGGGCTGAAATCCGCGCCGCCCTAGGCATTGCCCAGGAGACGGCTGCGCAGTCGCTCGTTGGCGGTTCGTTCAGGGCGGGCAGTGCGGGCAACCGCACCGAGGGAACCGCCGACCGGCGCGATCACCGCAACCTCATGTTTCGGGAAACGGATGCGATCGGTCATCCGCTCAGTTCCATCGCCGGCTACGCGGCGGGCGCGGGCGTGCTGTGCGCTTCGCAGACTTCATCGTTTCTGCCTTTTTTTCAGTCCGCCCTGGACGCCCTGGCGTGGCGCTACGAGGTGCCCGAGGTGTTCTATCCAGCGAGCTGGCTACCGGGCATGCGGGAAATCGGCAGCTGGCCGCTGCAGACCTGGGGCAGTGTCCACCCCCGAACCGGTTGGACAACACAGGCTGATGAGCCCAAGGCCGCGGCAGTCAACGCCCAGCGTGCAGGGGATATCGTCACCCGCCGCAGCCAACCGCATGTGTATATCGGCCTCTCGGGCCAGCCCTACGTCAGCAACTATGGCATGACCATCATCGACAACTGGGTCGAAGATGGGGAGGGCGATTGGGTCAACCAATGGGAGCCATCCTTCACCGGTCAGCGCGTTTGGCCTGCCGGTCCGCTGAGAGAAAAAGACCACCGAACTGGCACCTGGCAGATGCTGACGCCGCGCGCAGAGCGCAGCTGCGGCGTATTCGGAGTCAATGACCTTGCGAGCCCCTCGAGCTGGGGTGGTGGCCGGATCGACCCCGCGGGCGACTACGTCTGGAACCTCTGGCGTCCCTATCAGTGCTGCAGCCGACGAGGCCAGATCTTTCTACACAGCATCAACTGGACGAGCTACCCGCCATGAAACCGCAAAGCTTCCGAATCAAAAAGCTCGGTTTACGGTGTCTTCTCGCAGTAACCCTGGCTGCGCAGGCAGCCCATGCGGCGCAGGGCCCGACCGAAGACAGTCTCTGGTACTACGAGATCGGCGGCGCGCAGCCGGTGTCCGTACCGCCGAACCCCGCAGTGACCTCATTGACCCTCGGCGGGTCCGCGCAGTTGGGTCTGGGCTACAGCTGTGGAAAGTTCGATCCGGTGCTCGCTGTTACGCACACGCTGAATGACATCAAGTCCGGGGTCGACAACATGATGAATGCCATGACGACCGCGGCCACGTCGGCGATCGCCGCGCTGCCGGCGCTGATCCTGCAGCGAGCGAACCCTGGCCTCTACGACCTGTTCCAGAACGCGCTCCTCAAGGCGGAGGAGACCATGCAGCTAGCCACCAAGAGCTGTGAGCAGATGGAGGCCGAGATCGCGAGAGGCAAGAACCCCTACGAGGATCTGATCACCCTGTCCAAAGGTAATGACTGGAAGGTGCAGATGGGCATTGGCGGTAATGATGCCGTCACGGCGAAAGAATCCGTGGAAACCTCGAACGGCGACAGTGGTGTGCCCTGGGTCGGCGGTCAGGCCGGCGGGGCAGGGCAGCCGCCTTTGCGATTTACCGGAGATATCGTGCAGGCCGGCTACAACATCAACCTCAACCGCCCCATCACCTCGACGGCAGCGGCTTCTGGCACGCGACTCACTGAGGTCTGGCCGAACCCAACTGCCGCCCGGGACTGGGTCGTTGACGTGGTGGGTGAGAACATCGTCACCACCTGCGATACCTGCCGCAAAGACAGCATTCCGGGAACCGGCCTCCTGCCCAAGCTCTACAGCGAATCCACGGCGGTGACTTCGGAGCTCACGAATCTTGTCACCGGCACGACGCCGCCAACGCTGACCAACCTCGCTTTGGTAACGGCGCCTGGTGTAGCGATCACACGCCAGGTCATCGAAGCTATTCGCGAAATGCCTGCCACGGAGCAGGGGCTTATCATCGGTCGAGTGGTCGCCGAGATCAGCACGGCCCGCACCGTAGAAAAGGCCCTGTATGCCCGGCGCCTGCTGCTGTCCGGACGACAGGTCCCCGAGGTGTATGCCACCGATGTGGCGCGGGAACATGCCGACCGCTCGATTGCAGAGCTCGACAAGGAGATTGAAAGCTTACTGTTCGAGACCCGCGTGCGCCGGGAAGTAGTCTCGGAAACCCTCACTGTCCTACTCGAGCGAGCCGCCGCGCGCCGACGGGCATCGCTCGGCGTGCCGCAAGGCGAACCCATCGACCCCCGACCGCTCATCAATGGCCGTGTTCACTAGCGGTGTACTCGCGCGCCGCCGTTGGTTTATCACGCTGACGCTGCTGGCAGTCATCGGCACGATCGCTGCGGGTGCGACGCTGTGGCAGGCCATGAGTCTGACCTCCCTCGCTGGTGTCTCAGAGCAGATCATGAAGGCCAAACCCCTCTCGAGCGGCATCCGGTTCGCGCTCATCGGACTACTCGCCGTCGCGTGGCCACGTTTGCAGCAAATCCGTATTGAAACCGGTGGCCAACAGGACCGCGCCGACGCGTGCTGGATGGCCTTGCGCTGGCGGGTCGTCGGTTGGCTGCTCGTCATCGAACTCGTGCTCGGGCAGGACCTGGTCGGACACTTTTTGGTCGCTATCTCAGGCAGCAATCCTTGAGTGTCGACAGCTATCTCGAGCTTTTCACGACCTTATTCGGCTGGGCGTTCTATGGCGTGCTGTGGGACGTCCTGGTTGGCACAGGGATCGTCTACCTCCCATTCCTCGGCATCCTTATCGACAACTGGCGGGATCCCGCCGAGGGTGGGGAATTCGGCACAGTTACGGGCCTTTCGTTGCGACGGATGGAGATCGAGCTTTTTCTGGCGCTTTTAGTCGTGGTGCTAGCCGGGCAGCCTGCAGCGCTCACTCCGCTGAATGCGGGAACACTGAGCTACGACCCGCAGCCCACACTCACGGACCCAACGCCGGCGATGGCGACCGTGGCTGCGCCGCAAAGTACCTATGGTGCGGCCGGATTCAACGGATCGCCTGCGACGGTGAATATCCCGGTATGGTGGTACGCCGTGCTGGCAATGAGCTCGGGTTTCAATCATGCCGTCGTTGAGGGGCTGCCCACGACCAGCGACCTGCGTACCTACGAGCAGCAAGCTCGGCTAGCGTCCATCGCTGACCCCAGGCTGCGTCAGGAGACGAGCGATTTCTTCAGCGAGTGCTACGTCCCGGCGCGCTCCAAGTACCAGGCAGAGCGACCAGCGACGGCAGCAGTAACCGCCATACTTGCGACCTACGGTGAGGACGATCCCGATTGGATGGGGTCACACGTTTACCGCGACACCGCCGGTTACTACGACGCGATCCGCCCATCCAAACAGGTCCCGGGCTGGCCCTACGATCCGGCCAGAGACACTGAGTACGATCCCGCGACGCCGCCCGTCTGGGGCAAACCCGCGTGCAAGGAGTGGTGGGAGGGCAATACACTGGGCCTGCGTGAAAAATTGATCAACGAGGCGGATGCCACCTCGGTAGGTTTTTCCGGCCTTGTGGTCGCTGTTGCTCCCACGCTGGCAAGCGAAAAGCAGCGTGATGCTGTCGCGCGCACGGTGCTGGCCAACACACCCCCGGTGTGGTCTAGCAACGAACTCGTAGGTCGCAATACGGCGAACACCGGTTGGTTAGGAACGGCGGAAAACCTAGTAAAGGGCGGCCTCGCCGGTGGCGGCATTGCCACCGCCTCGGCGCTTTTTTCCGTAACCATCACCGCGGTGCTGCAGGCGCTACCCATGGTCCAGGCCCTGATGCTGCTAGGCATCTACGCGCTGCTGCCAATGATCGTCGTCTTGTCCCGCTACTCGCTTTCGATGATGGTGGTCGGCGCGATGGCCATCTTTACGGTCAAGTTCTGGAGCGTACTCTGGTATCTGGCCTTGTGGGTGGATCAAAACCTGATCCTCTCCATGTACCCGGACGTCAACGTGTTCCTGCAGATCTTCGCCAACCCCGGCGAGCACGACGCAAAGCGCATGCTGCTGAACATGATCACCACCAGCCTCTACCTAGGGCTGCCGCTGCTCTGGAGCGGGATGATGGCATGGGCGGGAGTCAACGTGGGGCGTGCCATCAATAACACCACGGCACCGCTTGCGCGGCCCGCGGACGATGCGGGTCGTCACGGAGGCGCGATAGGGAAGGCGGCCGTGAGTAAGGGCATCCGCCGTTAGCAACGGCTCGGCTAATCCTCGTTGTACCAGCCGCACGGATCGTTGCCGGCGTCGAGGCGACCGGTGCGGTGGTTGTACTCGCCGATCAGGTCGGAGTCGTGGAGCTGACGGTCATCATCGCGTTGGGCGGTTGCAGCGGCGGTAACGAGCAGCGCGACGGAAGATCGGCTAATCGATCTAGCGATTTTGAGAAGTATTTTCAATGTGCTCATCATCTGGCTAACCACTTTCTGCTCTTGAACAACTGCAGTCTTGCGCCGATACGTTTGTTTCGATCGTACCGGTCGTTCGGAAAATTCGTCGACTAGGGTCAATAAACCATGGCTGACTGGGTATAAGAATTCAACAGGTCGTTCACGGCCGATGTGCTCCAGCCAGCTAGCTGTTTATAGATTGGCCAAGGTTAGCCACTGGTCGATCCCGTTGGTGCTAGGGAAAGTATGGTGCCAAGCCCTCCGGTCGTTCAGTTCGGCTATTAGGCGTCCGGCCAGCTATCCTCATTTTCCAAACCTACGACTTTCTGAACGCACTGTAGAAACGGCCCAGCACCATCCGGCAAGTCCTCTGAGTCAGGGTTAGATGTATCTATCAGAGAAACGCTCAGCGCACCTTTTTGACCGTCTCTCGTATCAATATCCGAGGTAATCTCGAAGTCGTATTGGACGCCACTGGGAAGCAATTTATGACACTGAAGTAAAGTTTGATTTTTGGGATCGCTTTGGCCGGCCATATTGCTGCTGGCTACAGCGATCATTATCAAACCAACAGCAGTCGACAGCACGTATCTCGGTTTCAATACTTTACGCATACCTATTTTCTCCATTCTAGTAATGAGATCAGACCTGTTACCCAAGGGTATTGCTAGAGAGCCACCCTTTGGTAGGTCGCCCAGGAACAGCTCTGCTAGCGTGTTTCGATATTCATCAGCGCCAAACAGCGACGCACACTGGGAGTCGCAGGCATATTCCATTTGAAGTCGAGCTTGCCGACCGAGCAACCAAATTAGTGGATTCCACCAAAGCAAGCGCTCCATCACCACGATGCAAAGAAGCGACACTTGGTCGTGGGAGGCGATGTGAGACAGTTCATGGTTTAGAGCCGCGCGAATTTGTGTCTCTGTGCGAATATTTTTACCTATCCAGATTTCTGGTCGCAGGAGGCCTGTGGTGAAGACTGACGAAGTATCGGAGAGCCGGTAGATGCTGGCTCTTCGTAGCTCAGCCGAAAAGGATGTATCACCGTATCGCGCTAAAGCGTCAGCGACGTCGGCGTCAAAGCGCCAAGCTCTACGGGTGAGAAAAGATCTAACGAAAACTCCGGTCGTCCAAAATCCCGCAACCACCAGCCAAACCGTAAATAGAACGGTTTCTAACGAGGTAACCGATGAGTAGTGTGGGCGTAATGCAACGGTGGCCGCCCCAAAAAGAGTCGCGCCCTGAATTGAATAGCTGGGTGCGAAATACTGTAAGGCACTGCCGATGAGCGCCCACGGTAACAACACTGCGAACATGCTGACGAGGCAGACATATAACGCTAAACGTGGAGGCGCACGTGTCGCTGATGCCACCACAAAGAGCCCGATAGCGTTTACAACAACACTCATGAGGAGCTGGTCGAGCGAGATCAAGTCTGTCATCTACTTTTTTTCTGGAGCAGGTCTTTGAGGTAGGAAACTTCTGCTTTCGATAAAGATGTGTCTCGAATAAGCGTGTTAAAAAGAGGCGTCTTGTCTTCAGGAAAGACCCTCCTCACGAAATCTCGTAGTAGAGATTCCCGAATCGCTTCTTGCTCCACTTGCACAGCATAAATAGTCGTTCTGCCAATGCGAGCCTGCCGGAGAATAGCGCCTTTTTTTTCCAAGCGATCAAACGCGGTCTTGATCGTCGAATAAGCCGTGTCCCGACTCTTCGATATGAGCGCATGAACATTTGGGGCTGTTGCCGGCTCAGCTTCGCAAATGTATCGCAGGACTTCTAACTCTAGCGGCGAAAGCTTCATAGGGCTACGTTTGTAGTGATATCGCTACAAGCGTAGTGGATTGGCTGGGAAAGTCAACTTTCCTGTGGTTTTCGCGGTGAGAGAGAGGGGGACCGCAAGTAGATGTTCATCGATACTAGAGTCGCCACAAAAAAGATGTGCTACTCGCCCCTCCGAAATTGCCCGCGCGGTTCACCAGCAACAGCATCGTGCTGGAGTTGGGGGTATTTATGGGGGATTGCAGTGTATTATGCCTGTAAGTATTTGATAAGTCTGATCATATGGTACCGAAGGCCGTTCCCACATCCGTACGAAACTTTACCTTGCGATGTCCGAATGTTCTATCGCTTGCTCCGTGGGGCGTGCACCACCTGGCTTTGCGGCGGCCGTCTTTAAGTCGTCTAGCGCTATTCTCGAATAGTACTTACGATTGTTGATGCGGTGAGCCCGAGGCAGCAGCCCGTCACGCTCCCAGCGCCATAACGTGACGCGGGAGATGCCGAACTCTTGAGCGACCTCTGTCGCTCGTACAAGGTTTTCTGCTCGCTTCTTCGGTTTCACTTGCCTAAGGCCTCTATACAATGCAGCGAGTTCAAACTCTTGCATACAGCAATGTGTCGGGTCGCCACTAAATCGACACAGACGCTGCGGTGATTCGCGGACGGCGAGTTGCGGCAAGACGTGCGTGTTCTGCAGGCCAAGAGTTTTCGCTTGTGTTGGATGCCCATCGCCGCGGCGGCCCGTAGCAAATGCCTGTAAGCACTCATGCATGGGTGAGGGGTAAATGGGGGGTAAATTTCTTTTGGCTAGATGGAGGCCGCATAAAATCTACATTCGTGGATGACGTCCGCTCCGCCACCTATTCAGTGGTTCTAGGCTCTACGGCTCTCCCCAATTAAGGGGGGACAGACCGTTTCTCACTAAACCCTGTTGATGATGCCATTCCACCCGCAATGGGTTAAAGCGCTGATCGGCGCGTTTTGGCAGATTCCACGCGCACCTATCCTGCAGCAGTCAGCAGCTGTCGGCGCACCATCCACAGATTCGACAACGCGAATAACGCATGCAGGCGTGCGGTGTTCTTCGCCA
>JGI12048J13642_10743917_pt1 | contig 12497 bp, 5 predicted proteins | sample ElkSlonscriptome_16_FD_13642 | JGI IMG/M metagenome (IMG submission 13642) | reverse complement strand
AAGGAATCGATATGGTGGTGCAATCGAGCCCCTACCGGGCTTTTTCCGATGATGCGTTTTCCCGGGAAGGGGTCCCGGTTCAAGAGGATGTAAACGACTGCGACATCATCTTCGGCATCAAGGAGATGCCCAAGGATGTATTTCAGACCGGCAAAATCTATATCTTTTTTTCCCATGTGATCAAAGGGCAGTCCTACAACATGCCGATGCTGGCGCGGATGATGTCCCGAAAGGCCACCCTGTTCGACTATGAAAAAATTATGGACGACCAGGGGCGGCGGCTGATCTTTTTCGGTCGGCACGCGGGTCTGGCGGGGATGGTCAACACCCTCTGGTCTCTGGGGGAACGCCTGACAGTCGAGGGGACCGCCAACCCGTTTGCCAGGCTTCGGCAGATGCGAACCTACCGCAGTCTGGCGGAGGCCGAAGCCGTGCTTCGGGATATCGCCGACGAGGTTCAGGCAAAAGGGGTCCCCGAATCCCTTCATCCCCTGATCATCGGGTTTGCCGGATACGGCAATGTATCCGCCGGCGCCCAAGAGGTTCTCGATCTCCTGCCGGTAAAGGAGATTCCGCCGGAGAAGCTTGCTGCCCTGGCCTCGGACCCGTCCGCATCCCGAAATTTCATCTATAAAGTGGTCTTTAAGGAGGAACATTGCGTCCGGCCCCGGGCGGCGAATGCAAAATTCGACCTTCAGGATTACTACCGGCACGGAAAGGACAAATACGAAAGCGCCTTCGATGCCTACCTGGACCATTTGACGGTGCTCGTCAACTGCGTCTATTGGGATGACCGCTATCCTCGGCTGATTACCCTGGAACAGTGCCGAAAGATGTGGAAGTCGGGCCGGCCGAAACTGCGGGTGATCGGAGACATCAGCTGCGATATCGGCGGCGCGGTGGAATGTACCCTTAAAAGCACCGATCCGGGAAACCCGGTGTATGTCTTTGAAACCGCCACCGGTAAGGCGATTGACGGATTTGAAGGAGACGGTCCGGTAATGATGGCGGTGGATATTCTCCCCACCGAGATCCCTCGGGAATCATCGGAATACTTCAGCAGCGTTCTCAAACCGTTCATTCCCCATTTTATCGACGCCGACTATTCGGTGCCCCTCGAACAGTTGAATCTGCCGCCCGAGCTGAAACGTGCCCTGATCCTTTACCAGGGGGAGTTGACGCCGGATTTCAAGTATCTGGAAAAATTTCTGTAGGGAATGGCCCCGCGTGCATCCGGTCATAACCCGGTCTTGAAAAAATCCTCCGGCCGGGTGACCACGAAGTGGTGGGGGGCCGGCCGGGGGGGGACGGTGCCTTCTTTGAAATATTCGTGAAGAATATGATAGGAGCCGGGACCGGCGAGCAGGCCGGAGGCGGCGTCGATTTCCGCTGAGACCACCTGTTCGGGCGGGGGAGAGAAGGTTTGCACCGGCTTTCCCTCCATAATCCGCTGCATGAAGTCGAGCCAGATGGGGCCGGCCGCCTTGGAGCCGGCCTCGGATTTACCCAGACTCCGCTCCTTGTCGAATCCCACCCAGGCCCCGGCGATATACTCCGGGGTATACCCGATGTACCAGGCATCCCTGAAATCATTGGTGGTGCCGGTTTTCCCGGCCGAGGGCCGGTTCAGCCCCCGCATTTTGTATCCGGTGCCGTTTTCCACCACGCTTCGAAGCAGGCTGGTCATGAGAAAAGCGGTGGATGGATCGATCACCTGTTCGGGCTCCGGCTTTTCGATGGCGATTTCATTTCCATCTCGATCCACGATCTTTCGAATCAGCCGCGGCCGCACCAGTTGGCCCTGGTTGGCAAACACTGAATACGCCTGAACCATCTCCAATAAAGAGACCCCCGAAGCGCCCAAGGCCAGAGACAACCCCCGGTTCAGATCCGAGGTGATGCCCAATGACTGGGCATACTCGATGGCATAGTCGATGCCGATATCCCGAAGCACCTTGACCACCGGCAGGTTGCGGGATTTAGCCAGGGCCCGCCGCAGGCGGATGGGGCCGTGAAACCGGCCGTCATAATTGTCGGGTTTCCAGTATCGGTTGTTGTCCGGTACCACGATGGGGGTGTCGCTGAGCATGGAGACGGTGGTGTACCCCTTGTCCAGGGCCGCGGCGTAGATGATCGGTTTAAAGGCCGACCCGGGCTGGCGTTTGGCCTGGACCGCCCGGTTGAACTGGTTGGCTGAGAAATCCCGGCCGCCGATCATCGCCTTCACCGCGCCGGTTTTGGATTCAAGGCAGAGCAGGGCCCCCTGAGGGTGGACCGCCTTCGAATACCGATGGCGGCCCTCCAGGGCCTGCAATCCTTTTTCCACCGACTCCAGGGCGGTCGCCTGCATCTCGATATCCACCGTGGTGTAGATCTTCAATCCCCCGGTATACAGCGTCTCCCGTCCGTATACCGCTTCGATATGACGCCGGACCTGTTCGGTGAAATAGGGTACCTTTTCAAAATAGAGGTTTTTCCGGGGCTCGATTTGAACCTTCTCTTCGGCGGCGGTCTTTGCTTCCTCAGGAGTAATGTAACCCTCGGCGACCATTCGGCTGAGAACATACTGCCGCCGCTGTTTGGCCCGGTCCGGATACTTGAATGGATTGTCACGGCTCGGGGCCTTGGAGAGCCCCGCCAAAAGGGCGCATTCTCCCAGGGTCATTTCCTTGGCCGGTTTGCCGAAGTAGTTTTCGGCGGCGGCTTCCACCCCGTAGGCGCCGTATCCGAGATATATCTGATTCAGATAGAGATGGAGGATGTCCGCCTTGGAAAAGGCCCGGTCGATTCGGTAGGCCAGAATGGCCTCCTTGATTTTTCGTTCATAGCTTCTCTCGGGAGACAGCAGGAAAGACTTGACCACCTGCTGGGTAATGGTGGAGCCGCCCTGCACCACCGTGCCGGCTTCGATGTTCTTGAAAAAGGCCCGTATAATACCGACCAGGTCTACCCCCTCATGGGTGAAAAACCGCGCGTCTTCGGCGGCGATAAAGGCCTGAATCAATCGGTTCGGCATCTGATCCAAGGGAATGACGAACCGTCTTTCTTTGTAGAATTCGGCGATGGGCCGATCGTCATCCGAATAGATCGTGGTCACGATGGGCGGTGCGTAGTCGTTGAGGGAGTTGATGCGCGGCAGATCGGCGCTGATTTTCCGATACCCCACCCACAGGGTCGCCGTGACCACCATCGCCAGCAGCACCAGGGCGGACGCACCCCCCAGAAGGATTCCGGCGATGCGTCTCTTCCCCCGCTTCTTCTTGATTCGCTCGATCTTTTTCTGAGTGCGAATCTGTCGAATGATCCCCTCGACCTTTTTGATCTGGTAGACGGCCCCGGCTTTTCGGTAGGCCACCAGGGCCTCGGTATACCGATTTTCTTCGAAGGCCTGGTGGCCCTTTTCAATGAAAAAGGTGCGGGCCTCGGCGTGATCCGGTGCCGAAGACAGGATTTTTTCATAGATCCGGGCGGTGCTGCCCTCATTTTCAGCGCTTTCCGCCTGACGAACCAGTATTTGAATGTAAAGCGGCCGAACAGCCGGGAGTACCTCCGCCTGTACCTTTTCCAGCAATTGAACAGCCGTTTCGGAATGTCCGGCGTTGACGTAAACCTTTGCCAAAAGCTCCGTCGCTTTCAAATGCCGGGGATTGAGTTTCACCGCCCGTTGCAGCAGGCTTATGGCCTCCTTCAGGCGTCCCCTTCGGCAGCGTTCGCGAGCCGCATCAAAGAGGCGGTCGGCAAAGCCGTTCAGCTCTTCCTGAACCTGGTCCCCGGATTTTCGGGCCATGATCCACCGGGAAAACATATTGATTCGAATCCGGTACTCACCGGTTTTGGTGTGAAGAATCCCCCATTGTTCCAGGGTTCGAGCGGCCCGATCCACCCCTCCGTTCAGGTGGATACATCCGTTGTGCCGAAGGGCGGCGATGAGTTCTTTCTGATCAATCCAGCCGGGGCCGATCTCGGCAAGAGAAGAAGCCACCACCCGTTCCCGGGGACCTATCCCTTCCCAGAGCCATTCAAAAGCGGCATCCGCCTCTTTGATCGCCTGAGGAAAGCTCTGACCCACATCCTTGAACCGAACCAGCGGGATGTCGGTGAACCGGTGGCGGTGAAGGTGGTCCCACACCACCCGGCAGAGGTTTCGGGTCAGCCCGGGGTGGCCGTCGGTGAAATCGATCACCGCCGATACCTGGGCTTGCGGCCACTCCAGGGTATTCTGTTTTTGGGGTATTCGAATCAGTTCGGCGGTTTCTTCAGGGGTGAGATTCGTCACCCGCTTCAGGTAAACCCCTTCGAAATGGGTTCGGTAAATGCGGTCCAGGTCCTCCGGGCATCTTCCGATGGCGGGGATGATTTTCAGAGAGGGATGATCCCCGGACATCAGAAACCGCAAATAGGGATAGAGGGGACTTTCCGAAGGCCGGGGAATGGATTGGGCCGGCGCCTCGAATTCATCCACGAGCAGGACCAACACGGTCTGTTTTGGTAAATGAGACAGAACATGGTCCAGAATGCGGGATTCAAAGGCGAGGGACGGGTCACCCTCCGGAAACGGAACGGTCGGAATCGAAAGGGTCTCGAAAATCCGCAGGGCCAGGGCCTTTAGGACCTGCCGCAAAGGCTTTCCCGAATGCGCAGCCGGATCGAAATAAACCGCGGCGTAGGGCCCCTCTCGGGGAAGCCTGAATTCTAAGTGGCGGAGCAGGGATGTCTTACCGATTCCGCGGTGGCCGTAGAGAATCAGGCCCTTCTCCTGCGGAGTGGTCAGAAAACGGGCGACATCCGCCAGGATATCGGCTCGGCCGATAAAGCCTTCGGTTCCCCCGACCGGGCCTGGGGTGTGATATGGATTCGCTTGTGAATTCATGGACACCGGAAGTTCTGCAAGAAAGTTCTGCGAATGTGTGGGCGTAGAATAACTTTGCTCATACCAGATCCGTCCGGTGGAATCAATGTTTCCTGTAAAAATTACATACCTTTTTCCGGCCATCGGGCCAGTGAGAACACATCCGTTCGACCTCGGAAAGGCTTGTGGTATTTTCGGTAGTCTGATACAAATATAATGCCTTTTTAGATATTATACAAAGTTGAAATCGATTCTTTTTCTCGTGGAAGGTCAACCCCGGCAAGGAAGGAGTTCAAGGCAATGGTGGAGAAAAGAAGAGCCAAGAGAAGACATATCATTTATTACCTGAGGGTGTTTGATAAAAACACGGATCAACTTGTCGGGCAACTGGTCGACATTACCACCAGCGGGATGAAACTGGTAAGTGAAAATTCCATTGAACCGGATAGCTACTATGAGTTTAGATTGGTGCTTCCCGAGGAGATCGACAAGAAAAAAGAGATCGCTTTCGCCGTCAAAAGCATGTGGTGCAAGCGGGATGTGAATCCCAACTTCTACAGCATCGGGTTTGAGTTCGAAGATATTTCAATAGAAGACATCAATATCATTAAAAATCTGATTTATGATTTCTCCTTTCACGACTGAAAGGAGACGGATCAAGGAGAAACCCAATGGCGAAAACGGTCCTCATCCTTTTGTCCCTTCTGTTGACCTTTTCGGCGCCGTCGGCCGCGTTCTCCGAAGAAGCGGCGGCCCCGAACGCCCCATCCGAATCCTTCCGCGTTCTGGATATCGGTGAACGCACCTTCGACGACGGCCCGGCCATTGCGGTACTTCTTTCAAAGCCGTTGGAACCCACCGATCGGCATGATTCCCACCTTCGTATCAGTGACACCCGGGAGCTGCTCAAAAGCGCCTGGGTGCTCTCCGAGGACAGGCGCACCCTCTATTTTCCTCATGTGGAGCCGGAGACCCGGTATTCGGTATCGGTGATGGAGGGCCTTCAATCCGCCGACGGCCAAACCCTGGGGGAGCGGGTAAGCAAAACCGTGACCACCCGAAGCCTTCACCCGATCGTCAGCTTCGCCAGTGAAGGATTTCTGCTTCCGGCCGAACTGTCCGGGGGGCTGCCGGTGGTGACGGTGAATGTCCGCTCGGTCTACATCGAATTTTTCCGGATCGATACCGGCGGTTTGATCAACCTCGTGAGTTGGCGAAACACCACCGGCGAAAAAGGCTATTACCACCTTTCCCAGGCCAAGGAACACGGGAAGCTGGTCTTCTCCGGCCGGTTCGACCTGGATGTCGAAAAAAACCGCCGCACCGTCTACCACATTCCGGTGGAGAATATTTCGCCGCTTCAAGAACCGGGGGTGTACCTGGCGGTGATGCGGGAGCCGGGACAGTACGCCTACAACTACCAGTCCACCTATTTTCTGGTCACCGACATCGGGCTCCATGCCCGGGCCTACGACACTGAATCTCTGGTTTTCGCCTCTTCCCTGCGCACCGGCGCCCCTCTCGAAGGGGTGGACCTTACGGTGTACAACTCCAAAACGGAGGTGATCGCGGAAGGCGTCACCGATGCCCAGGGCCGCTATCGCATGGATCGAACCCTGCCGGGGGCTGTATACCTGATTACCGCGGCCCGAAACGATCAGACCGGGACCTTGCCCCTGCGGCTGCCGGCCCTGGATATGAGCGAGTTCGATCTGGGGAAGCGTCCCTACCGAGCCCGGGAGTTTTTCATCTACAGCCCGCGGGACCTCTACCGGCCCGGCGAAACGGTGACCCTGTCCGGACTTCTGAGAAACGATGACGGTTCCCATGTGGATTCCATACCCCTGAAAACCAGCCTCCACCGGCCCGACGGTCGGGAGGTGCGAAGCTTTACCTGGCATGCTTCGGACTTGGGAGAGGAGGGCCTTTCTTATTATCAACAATCCATTGATTTACCGTCCGATGCACAGACCGGAAAGTGGCAGATCAAGGTGTGGGATGATCCCGCCGATGAAGCGCCCGTTGCCGTCTATCCCTTTCATGTGGAAGAATTCCTGCCCGAGCGGATGAAGCTGGAACTCGATCTTCAGCCGGAGTTTCCCAAGCCGGAAGAACCGCTTCAGCTGAACATCTCAGGGCGGTACCTCTACGGGGCCCCGGCCGCAGGAAACGAGGTCATCGCCCGGGTGCGGGTGAAGGCCGACCGGAATCCCTTTTCGGAGTGGGAAGGATATCAGTTCGGCCGTGCGGCGGACGAAGATTATCAGGATTATTGGGAACTTTCTCCTGAAAACCTGGACCCGGAGGGTGAAACCACGATTCAAATCGACAGCCGGTGGAAAGAGTTGGAAAGTCCGCTGTCGGTCCGGACGGCGGTGGACCTTCTGGAAACCGGGGGCCGGCCGGTCACCCGGGCCGCAGAGAGAACCGTCTGGCCCGGAGAGGCTTTGGTGGGGATTCGGCCGCTGTTTGACGACGGGTCCACCGACCCCGGCCCGGTCCGGTTCGAGGTGATTCGGGTTTCCCCCGAGGGTGAACCGAACGGGGCCGGAGAGTTGCTGGTGGTATTGACCAAGGAGGACCGGGATTATTACTGGGAATATTCCGAATCCACCGGATGGCAATACCAGTATACCCAAAAAGAATATCAATTCCTGACCGATTCTCTCGTACTGGACGGGGACCAGCCGCATCCCTATACCCTTCAGCTGCAAGACGGCCAATACCTTCTGGCAATTACCGATCCGGAAACGGGTCTGACCACCAGCGTCCGGTTTCGGGTGGGTTCCTGGTGGTACGGCGGGGAAGGGGCCGATGCCGCTCGACCCGATAAGGTGGTGCTCGGCCTGGACCGGGAGGCGTATCGACCGGGGGACATCGTTCGGCTCACGGTCACCCCGCCCCATCCCGGAGAAGCCCTGATCCTGGTTGAAGGAGAAAAACCGCTCTGGATGAAGCGTCTATCCCTGCCCGAAGGCGCCACCGAGGTGGAAATCCCCATGCTCGCCGGTTGGGACAGCCATAACCTCTATATCAGCGCGGTGGTCTTCCGCCCCGGGGATGCGAAGGAGAAGATCACCCCCAATCGGGCCGTGGGGCTGATTCATCTGCCGATGGACCGTTCCCGGCGAAAACTGAAGGTCCATATCGAGGCTCCGGAAAAGGTGAACCCGGAAAATCCCCTGCCGGTGACCCTTCAGCTGGACCCCGCGACGATGCCCTTGGACGAACCGCTGTTTGTTACCCTGGCCGCCGTAGATGTGGGGATTCTCAACATTACCGATTTTCAAACCCCCGATCCCTTCGACTATTTTTTCGGCCGACGCCGTTACGCGGTGGATGCCTATGACATCTACGGTAAGGTAATCGAACTGATGGACGGGAACATGGCCGCCCTTCGCTACGGCGGGGACGCCGATCTGACCGGCGGAAAACGGCCCGAAACCAAAATCGAACTGCTTTCCTTTTTCCAGGGACCGGTGGCGGTCGATGCCGAGGGAAGGGCCCGAATATTCTTCGATCTGCCCGATTTCAACGGCCGAATCCGACTGATGGCGGTCGCCTTCGGACGGGATCGGTTCGGATCGGCGGAGCAGGAGGTGCGGGTGGCCGCACCGGTGGTCTCACAGCTGTCCACCCCCCGTTTTCTGGCCCCCGGCGACACCGCCCGGTTCACCCTCGACCTGCACAACCTGAGCGGAAGCGATCAGCAGTTGGATGTCCGGCTAAGTGTGGACGGCCCCCTTTTTCTGGAGAACGGGGACCGATCTCTTTCTTTGACCGAGGGCGAAAAGACCCTCCTGCGCTTTCCGGTGGAGGCCCGGGCTGATTACGGGGCCGCCGATATCAACCTTCAGGTGACCGGGGAGGGGATTCGGCCCGGGGAGGGGATTCGGATTGATCGGAAATGGCAACTGGGGGTGCGGCCGGGATATCCGGCAACGGCCCGGAAGGTGTTTGAGGTTCTGGGTCCCGAGGAATCCTTTTCCCTGGACCCGACCATCGCGGCGGACCTTATTCCCGCAACGGTGGATGGAGACCTGAAGATTTCCACCCGAGCGCCCATCAATTTTCAGAATGCCATGAAGGGTCTGATCCATTTTCCCTACGGATGCCTGGAGCAGGTCTCCAGCCGGGCCTATCCGCTTCTGTTCGCCACCCCGGAGCAGATCGCCCGGTATAATCTGCCGTCCATCACCCGGGAGGAGCGTCTCAAACGCCTCCGTTCCGCGGTGGACCGGATTGCGTCCATGCAGCTGGCCTCGGGCGGATTCGGCCTGTGGAACAAAAGCAGTCCCGAATCCCCCTGGCTGACCGTCTATGTCACCGATTTTCTGCTCACCGCCCGGGACCGGGGCGTGGAGATTCCCCCCGCTATGTCGGATTCGGCCCTGACCCGGATCGAGGATTACCTGAAGCGGGCGGCCCCGCTGCCCGATTACATGGACAACACCGATCGGGAATCCCTTCAGTTTGCGGTGAGAAGCTATGCCGGATATGTTCTGGCCCGCCTCAATCGGGCACCGCTCGGGTCTTTGCGCACCCTCTACGACAACCACCGAAAGCAGGCCGCTTCTCCGCTTCCCCTGACCCATTTGGGGATCGCTTTGGAGCGGATGGGGGATATGAACCGAAGCGAGGATGCCCTGAAATCGGCGGTGAAAATGCGCCCCGAATCGGGTCGATACCGGGCGGATTACGGCACCCCGCTTCGGGACCTCGCCCTGACCGTGTCCCTGCTGGTGGAAAACGACAAGGAAGGTCTGGAAGGCATGGACGGCCTCTTGGCGGATCTCGGGACCGCCCTGCGGCAGAGACGGTGGCTGAGCACCCAGGAAAAATACGCCCTGTTCTCGGCCGGAATGGCCCTGGCCGAATCCGAAGACATCTCGTGGTCCGGGACCTTGAAAGCATCCGGAAATGAGATTCAGCTGAATGAACGGGGGAGTTATCTGACGAACCTTTCTGAAGGGGAGATCGCCCGGGGGGTTTCTTTCGTATCCCGCAGCCCGAACCGGCTCTATGTTTCCGTCATCGTCGACGGCTATTCGAAAACGCCTCCCGAACCGGAGGATGAACAGATCGCCGTTGCCCGGGAGCTTTTTGACCTCAAAGGGAACCGGGTGGAACGGGATCGGTTCTATGTGGGGGAACTGATTCTGGCTCGCCTGAAGATCGCCGCCAAACAATACATCCCCGACGGGTTGGTGGTGGATATGCTGCCCGCCGGATTTGAAGCGGAAAATCCCAACCTCAATCACACCTTCAAAATGGAGGACCTCGAGATCGAGGGAGAATCGATCTGGCGCCGAAAAGAAGGAGCGGATATCCGCCATGAGGAGTACCGGGAGGATCGATACGTGGCGGCGGTCCGGCTGAGCGATCACTCCGTAACCCATCTGTTTTACCTGATCCGCGCGGTTACGCCGGGGACCTTTTCCGTTCCCCCGCCTTTTGCGGAGGCCATGTACCGACCCGAGGTGCGCGGCATCGGAAAAACGGTGCCGCCGGTGACGGTGGTGAACCGTAATCGGGAAGCCGAGAAAACGGATTCGGCGGAATCCCCAAAGGAAAATCCTGAAATCGAGGCGCAATGATTGAAAAAGGCCGAAAGAATAAATACCTTTGATTATTCGAAAACGAGAAGTCGATTATCGGCTATTCAAAAACGGCAGCCTCAACAGGAAAGGAAATCACAATGGAACAGAAAACCTTCAGCATTCCCAATATCTCCTGCGGGCACTGTACTTCAGCCATTGAGCGGGAACTCAAGGAACTCGAAGGGGTGAAAGACGCTCAGGGAAATATTCAAGAAAAGAATGTCACCGTAGAGTGGGAGGCGCCGGCCACCCAAGAGAAAATCCTGTCCACCCTTCAGGAGATCAACTACCCGGCGGCGGAATAGGGCCTTCTCATGAACCAGCAGAGAGTCGATCTTCCGATCACCGGCATGACCTGCGCCAATTGCGCCATGAATATCGAGCGCACCGTGGGAAAAATGGCCGGTGTGCGGGAAACCAACGTCAATTTCGCCGCTGAGCGGGCCGCTGTGACCTATGACGCCGATGCGGTGACCCTGCCGGAGATCGTCGACAAAATTAAGGGGGCCGGATTTCAGGTGGCGGCCCGGCACATCGATTTTCCGGTACGGGGCATGACCTGCGCCAACTGCGCCATGAACATCGAGCGGACCCTGAAAAAAAAGGTGGAGGGGGTGTTGAATGCCTCGGTCAATTTCGCCTCCGAGCATGTATCGGTGGATTACCTGCCGAACCTGACCTCCCCGGAGGCCATGGCCCGGGCCATCGAAAAATCCGGGTTCACCGCCATTTTGCCCCTGGAAGAAGGGGATGAAACCGATCCCGAGGCCGAAGCCCGGGAAGCGGAAATACGGGACCAGACCCGGAAATTCGTGGTTGGGCTGATCTTCGGCGGGGTTCTCTTTGTCATCAGCATGGCCCGGGATTTCGGTCTTCTCGGCCCCTGGAGCTACGAACCCTGGGTCAACTGGTTTTTCCTGGCCCTGGCCACCCCGGTACAGTTTTATACCGGATGGGATTACTATGTCGGGTCTTATAAAAACCTTCGAAACCGCACCGCCAACATGGATGTTCTGGTGGCCATGGGGTCCTCGGTGGCCTATTTTTATTCCATCGGGGTGCTCCTGTTTCCGGGGATCGGGGACCATGTCTATTTTGAGACCGCCGCCGTCATCATAACCCTGATCAAGCTGGGCAAGCTGTTGGAGGCCCGTACCAAGGGCCGGACCGGCGCCGCCATTCGAAAGCTGATGGACCTGACCCCCCCGACCGCGGTGGTGGTCCGCGGAGACCGGGAGGAGGAGGTGCCTCTGGCCGAGGTTCAGGCCGGGGACCTNCTGGTGGTCCGTCCGGGCCAATCCATTCCGGTGGACGGAAAGGTGGTAGAGGGCACCTCCAGTGTGGATGAATCGATGCTGACCGGCGAACCCCTGCCGGTGGATAAAGGCCCCGAGGAAACGGTCATCGGCGGTACGGTCAATCAGCAGGGGATGCTCAAGTTCAAGGCCGAAAAGGTCGGCAAGGAGACCGCCCTGGCCCAGATCATTCGCCTGGTCCAGGAGGCCCAGGGCAGCAAGGCCCCCATTCAGGCCCTGGCCGACCGGGTGGCGGCCGTGTTTGTACCCGTCGTCATCGGCATCGCCCTGGTGACCTTCGGGGTCTGGTGGGTCGTCGGCGGGGATTTTGTTCCGGCCATGATTCGACTGGTGGCGGTGCTGGTCATCGCCTGCCCCTGCTCTCTGGGGCTGGCCACCCCCACGGCCATCATGGCGGGCACCGGCAAGGGGGCGGAGCAGGGGGTGTTGTTCAAAAACGGAGAGGCCCTGGAATCCGCAGCCGGACTCGACACGATCGTTCTGGACAAGACCGGCACCATCACCCGGGGAAAACCGGTGGTTACCGATCTGGTGGTCTCGAACGGGTATGCTTCCAATGCCGATGCCTTAATTCAGATCGCGGCCTCCGTGGAAAAGGGGTCGGAGCATCCCCTGGGTCGGGCCATCGTTCAGGAGGCTGAAAGCCGATCGATTCAGCTATCGGGACCCCAGCGCTTTCGGGCCTCGGGCGGGTTCGGGGTGGAGGCCGAGGTGAACTCGCAGAATATCCTG
>JGI12048J13642_11237083_pt1 | contig 12504 bp, 11 predicted proteins | sample ElkSlonscriptome_16_FD_13642 | JGI IMG/M metagenome (IMG submission 13642) | reverse complement strand
CATTTTACTTTGCGACTCCGCGAAACGGCATGGAAGCCGTTTCAGGATGAAAACCAGTTAAGAGCTTTATTGGCGGATCAACGAGGGATGTCCAGCTAGACTCTCATAGAGAATGCGATATAGATCATGAATCGGCGTGGGTAAGTTTTGCTCTATGGTTGCGACTTCTAAGCGGTAAACCATCCGGCTTCCGCGCCACTCTATGGCGTCGCTTACTGACTCAAACATAATGCCTAAACGCCGCAGTCTGCGACACAATCTGGACTCCATCAATGCAAATACAAATTGCTGATGATTGAGTGACGCCAGACACAACGAGCCCATATACAGTCCAAGCGCAATGTTCGGCACGGCCCGCATTTCACTTTTGGTGAACAGACTAGCAGGATTAAATTCATTCATCACGAAAGGCATTTTTGCTTCGCCCTGACGCCTTCTGAATTGTTCTGGCACGGCTAGACGGGAAATTTCCCCGTAGCTCAGCTGGTGCAATTCAGTCAGGTTCAGCCTACTCTCCTCGATAACTTCGCTACAATGGGTTTCAAAGGGCAGCAAACTAATTTCACCCTGATTGTCAGAACAGACCAGGCGAATACAGCCTGCGTACATTTCAGACCGACGATGGAGCAACAGCAGGTGCATGGAACCGGAATCGAATTCATCTGTTTCCATACCAGAGTCTCTGATTGGCTCCCATCCCAGTTCACGCGCATACACTTCATGGCGGATTTTGAATGCCTCGTTAACCTTGCTCTCATTCGCAATGACAATGTGAAAATGTTCAGCAAAATTAGATGCAATGGATACTTCATCTACCATATATGTGAGGCGCCATTTTTGCGCAATTCTGTACCAGCAGAATCTACGAAACTATTAACTTGGGAAGCAAATCCTTGTCCATTGCTGAGACCGGTGAAAGACCATGCCAGACAGAAGATCAATGATGCGTTTAAATGCATTTTTTTGGATAGCATGACGCAATTGCATTTACTCATGCCTTCAAGCATAGGACTAATAGCTGAATTATCAAGCGAGTGCAGGAGCGAGACCTTATCTGTTTTGGTGCCAGGGCAATGCCCTTTCCAATAACCTCTGGTTTAACTCTGAAAACTTCAGCCTGTTGTTTTTTATAGTTTTATATCTCTTCAACGAGCAAGAAAACAGAATACGCGCTGTAGAACAACAAAAGGGTCGATGAACACCGCAAGGTTAACGATTGCATCAAAAATCATCAAAACGTCACAAAAAAAAACCTTTAGAGCTAAACCACATTACAGCTCCATCAAAACTTAGAGGAGGAGGAATAATCAGCCAAAGCCGGTTCTTTCTGATTGATTAAAAAAGCAACATCCGCTCACCAAAACAACGGACAACTTCAGGTGCCGATTACCACATTAACACCACCTGAAAATGGTCGATATTTCCTGGTGAGTTCAAACACATTCAACTCAATTCGACTTATACTGTCTCAGTGGGAATACCACATCTGAACTAAAAGGCTCCTTTGGCTGGTCTCGATAACTTGGTTATAAACAAATTTGTTATATTTAGTTGACACAATAAACGGTCTAATCAACAACGTCCCAGACACAATCCTTTTATACTGTAGGATTTATTTAAACCCCGCTCACTTCAGAGAAACTTAACTATGGAAATTAGTGGTCTACTGAGAGCTTATATTCAGTCGGTACAGTTGGCACCTACCGCAGATAACTCACAACCCATCTGCTATACCGTCAATAATAGAGAGCATAGCATTCTCTCAGGTTTCGACCGGGATCGCTGTGCTGGCTTTTTCCTTGGCAGTGACTCCCATGCCTATCAAATTTCTTTAGGGGCTAATCTGGAAAACGGCTTGAGGTTCTGTCACCACCATAACCTGGCGAATCGCTATGAGGTATATGACAAGGATATCAACAATCTCAGCTATAAAATCACCTTCAATAACGACACTGAAGCCGAGAATGATATACCAACGGAGATCCTCGGCAGGCATACTAACCGATGGCCCTATAAGCTGGATGCAATATCAGAGGAATTGCTAACAGTCTGTTCGTCTTTTGCTGAAGGCGATGTAAGCATCACGATACTCACCCAGCCTGATGATCGAAAACAACTGGCCGCTTTAATAGGTTTAGCCAGCGAGATGCGCTTTCAAACACCAGAAATTCATAATTGGCTATACGAAACCCTGAGAATGACGCCAACAGAAGTGGCTGGCAACGATGGACTTGATATAAAGACCATTGCTCTGCCACCCGGCGGTAAACTGCTGTTATCATTCATTAAAGATTGGAAGCGCATGAGTTTTTTAAATCACTACTTTGGCATGTACAAGATGATGGCTAAAATAGAAGCCCAAGCGATTCTGGCGGCACCAGCGATTGCCATTGTTCATGGCGGTCACTACCGAAGAGATGCTTTTGATGGTGGACGGGTAATGGAGCGATTATGGTTACATGCCAACAGCAATGGCTTAGCCGTGCATCCCTACTACGTGCTCACCGATCAATTAGTGAGGATGTCCGAGCAAACGTTAATGGAAAAACTGAAGCCCTACGAGAGCAAACTAAACCAGGGAATTCAAAAAATTCTCGATAGCGATCGTTTCCCGCATATGGTGTTGCGGGTAGGCTACCCTAAAAGAGAAGTGATTAAATCAAAACGATTGTCAATGGATTTGGTAGTAAAAAGCGCTTAGCTTACTGATTGGAATTTTTTTATTTAAAAACTAGCGCCTTTAGCATTATTTGTTGGGTTGTTGAGCGCCTAACTCAGTAATACCCACAAGATACTAAACTACTAAATATTACTAAATTACCAAAAGAATCATCGCAACCCATGGGTATGATTTTCCGGCCAGAAGCTATCAGGAACCCAGACAACACAACTTTACAACAATCAGACTTTAGGCGAGGGGAAAGTCGCTTTTTATGGTGCAAAACCCAATATATTTTATGTATTCAACATAGCGGCATACAATATGCTTGCTACATTCTATTCGCTTAAAGCACAGTCTATTTGTTAATTTTATTGACACATACCAAACTTCAGGTTTTTTACGCATGGACAAAATGGACAAAGAGAGTAAAAATTCAAATCATCCACCAAACGAATCCGACCAATCTGGTATTGGTCGACGCAGTCTGGTAAAAGGCCTCGCCTCAACCCCTATCATATTTACCATTGCCAGCCGACCTGCGTGGGCTAACCGATGCACCGTATCCGGACATCTGTCAGGCAATCTATCTAACCCAAATACAGATGGCGAATCAACACAATGTACCTACGTTGTATTTGGCGAGGACAGCTTTAAAATGGGCGATAACGGTCCATATTATATGATGTTATGGGGTTCTGGCATTCTGGGTTCCCTTTCTCATATGAGCGATGTAAGCGTTTTAGGTGTGACATCATCTGAGAGGTTAAGCATTGCAGATGTATTTGCTCTGCAACCATCGGAGCCGGGCGCCAAAGACCTCAAAATAGAAGTTTTGTCAAGATTGAATGCCATACTTTGGGAAGAATTGACGGCCTATTTCAATAATCAGTCTTCTCGCGCCACCAGCGTTACATATATGGCTATCACGGACATGGGCTTTTATTATCCATTCACGAAATTGGAGATTGGTGGAAGCTCTCAGGACTACCGCGCCGACTGGGATAGTTTCAAAAAACTATAAAAGCCGATCAAAGTTCCACATCTGGTTAAGTTCCATCATGGCATTGCGTTTATCTAAATCCGTTGAAGTTGCCGAAGTACAAGGAGGCATTGCCCTCTTTGATGCTTTACGACAAGACACTCATTTTATCCCCCCACCTTGTGACTCGCTTATCCCGTTGCTGAAGCAAGGTAAGTGTACTAAGCTTTCCTTGTATGATCAGCTACGGAAGTTATCTCCCGAATATACCGACGCAGAACTTTCCACTCACTTAAAGGAATTTATTGCAAGTGCTGAGTCGCGGAACCTGATCGAAGCAGATTAATACTCCCCGCTTAGGACAATAAACAGTTGGCTAGAAACGAGTTTGAACTTCGTGTCGGACCTTTTTCCTTTTTTGTGGACACCAATTGTCAAATCGTTTCAGATAATGTTAAGGCCACCTATGGGGACTTCGAAACTACATCTCTGCAAGAAGAGTTCATCGATTTTTACATTTCGGTAAACAGACCTCGCACCATCAGGCGTTGGTACAAACCCAAAGTCAACTTTTATTTCGACGGCTTTAGCCCATTCAAGCCCTTACCCGAGGCTCAAGCCTACGCCATGCTTGAATGGGGAATGAATTGGTGTATTGCCAATCATGCCCATCAGTTCTTGATACTTCACGCGGCAGCCATTGAAAGAAAAGACAAAGTCATTATCATGCCAGCGCCTCCTGGTTCAGGCAAAAGCACATTGTGCGCTGCTATGGCTTTTACGGATTGGCGCTTGTTCTCAGATGAATTGGCGCTGTTTTCTATCACCGACCATCAAGTTTATCCCTGTACTCGTCCAATCAATCTTAAAAATGATTCAATCAATATTCTACGTGACTATGTGAAAGATGCTGTTTTTAGCGACACCGCTGAAGACACTCAAAAAGGAACCGTTGCCTTGTTGAAACCTCCATTGGCCAGTGTCGAAACCATGCATGTTCCAGCACACCCTGGTGCCATCATCTTTCCACAGTATAAAAAAGGCTCACCAGCAGAACTGATCCCAATGACTCAGCTAGAGGCCTTTTCGCAGATAATAGAAAATTGCTTCAATTACCACACTCTGGGCCTCACTGGTTTCCGGGCGATTGAAGCTCTGCTCAACAAAACATCGTGCTATTCGTTGAGCTATAGTCAATTCGAAGAAGCCAATGAACTGTTAACCAAGGCAGTGTCCTAAATGGATATCACCCTGCTTGAATTTTTAAGAAATCCTCAGTCAACTTCAGATTTTAGTATAAAAGACTGGGAAACGTTGGTGAGACAAGGCCGGGCCGCCAATCTTCTGGGAAGAATTAACTATTTGCTCGACAAAGAGAATCTGGTCCAACAAACTCCGCAAAAAGCCCTACGCCATTTCCAGGCGGCAGCCATGTCAGGGGCAAGACAGCGTGAACACACCTTACGGGAAGTTGCTGAAATCTATCAAATCGCTGCCAAAAAAGAGCTTTGCTTCACTGTCCTTAAAGGAGCGGCGTATGTGATCATGGACCTCTCTTGTAGTCACGGCAGAACTTTTTCCGACATCGATATTCTGGTAGCCAGGCCGGATGTGAGCAGCATAGAATTTGGACTACTGATCAATGGCTGGACTCGTGTATTTGTGGATGACTATGACCAGCGCTATTACCGGGAATGGATGCACGAGATACCGCCACTAAGACACAAAGATCGTCAAACAGTGATCGATTTACATCACAATATTCTGCCACCCACTAACAAAGACAGCCCCAGACCGGACAAATTCTGTCACCAAACCGTACATCGACCCGAGGTCGGCGACATCCAGGTATTGGCAAGTGAAGACGCGCTTATTCATAGCGCCACACATCTTTTCTCAGAAAGCGAATACCATAATGGTTTGAGGGATTTATCTGATATTGATTTACTACTGAAGCACTTTAGTGCGCAAACCCCGGCGTTCACCAGTCAACTAATAACAAGGGCTTTGACTTTAGGTCTGGCGAAATATCTGTATTTGGCGCTCAGATACACAAGATTAGTACTACACAATCAGTCCGGGATAACCTCGCAACAGGAGCATCAAATCAATCCTAATTTTTCACCGCTTTATCTGAAGCTGCTGGATTTTTGTTTTTTGAACATCTTTCTGCCAGACCACTCGACCAGCCGTAGTTGGCGATTACCCCTGGCAAAATTTATTTTGCATATTCGGGGACACCTGATCAGAATGCCATTGAAGATGCTGATCCCCCATTTACTACACAAAGCTTTTATAACGCCCTTTCACGAATGGAAAAGACAGAGACAACTGGCGACTGAACAAAAGCCAATAACTCGCTAAGAACTATCCACTCTGGTGACCTTTCCAGACATCCTTTTACCCAACAGTTTCCGCCAGAACAGGTGCCGCTGCATCCTTTTCTGAGAGTATGGGCGGGCTCGCCAAGGGCCATTCAATAGCCAGATCCGGATCATTCCAAATGATGGCACCCTCATCGCTGGGGTCGTAATAATCGGTGCACTTGTATTCAAAGTCAGCTATTTCAGAGAGCACCAGAAATCCATGGGCTAGTCCAGGAGGTACCCAAAGCTGGTGCTTATTATGCTCGTTTAACTCAACGCCGACCCATTGTCCAAAGGTACTGGAATCCCGACGAATATCCACGGCCACATCAAATACAGCCCCCCTAACCACTCGAACCAACTTCCCCTGGGGTTTCTGTCTTTGAAAATGAAGACCTCTGAGCACCCCTTTGGCTGATCTGGAATAGTTATCTTGTACAAAAGTGTGATGAATACCCACTTTTGCCAGATATCTTTTTTGCTGAAATGTTTCCAAAAAGAAACCCCGCTCGTCACCATAAACAGAAGGCTCTATCAGGAAGGCATCTTTAATAGATGTTTCAGTGACCTTCATGTTGAGCAGACTCCCTGAGAAGTTTGAACAGGTATTGACCATAGCCTGTTTTGCCAAGGGACTCAGCCTGTTCACTGAGGACTTGAGCGGAAATCCAACCGCTGTTGAAGGCGATCTCTTCGAGACAGGCGACTTTCAGACCCTGCCGCCTTTCAATGGTTTGCACAAAATGACCAGCTTCCAGCAAGGAATCATGGGTTCCCGTATCTAACCAGGCGAAACCCCGGCCTAATACAGAAACATTGAGGTTTCCATTGTTGAGATAGGCCAGGTTAACATCGGTAATCTCAAGTTCTCCCCGGGAGGAAGGACTAATCGACCTGGCAATATCCACGACCGAGTTATCGTAAAAGTAAAGGCCCGTGACCGCATAGTTCGACTTGGGTTTGACTGGTTTCTCTTCGATACTGATGGCTTTAAAGTCTTTATTGAAGTCAACCACACCGAACCGTTCCGGGTCATTGACATGATAGCCAAAGATAGTCGCGCCGCTATTAGCACTGATGGCCAGCCGGAGTTTGTCGGAAAAATGTTGTCCATAAAAGATATTATCGCCAAGCACCAGACTTACATTGTCGTTGCCAATAAACTCCTCGCCAATCAAGAATGCCTGCGCTAAACCGTTGGGTTCTGGCTGTACCGCATAAGAAAACTTAACCCCATAGGGCTCGCCATCACCGAGCAATTTGACAAAACCACCCTGGTCTTCGGGCGTGGTAATAATCAGAATCTCCCTTATCCCGGCTAGCATCAGCACGGATATGGGGTAGTAAATCATGGGTTTGTCATATACCGGCATGAGCTGCTTAGATACACCGAGAGTCAACGGGTGCAAACGGCTGCCCGCGCCACCTGCCAAAATGATGCCCTTATAGTACGCCATGGATTGCCCTTAGTTTAGTTTTCATCCTGAAACGGCTTCCATGCCGTTTCGCGGAGTCGCAAAATCAATCGCTTAGGCGATCGATTTTGGCAGTACTCCTTGTACTGCGTTAGTGCCCTTCAAAAACTGGCGTTTCTGGATGAGCATTAGTTCAATTGGATTGACTGATCGATTGCATCGACTTCGATTAGTCCCATTTTTACGATATGCTGAAACACCTTGTCCACCCCTTCTTCCATGTCTAACTCGGTGGTATCAATGCGTAGATCGGGATTTTCGGGAACCTCATAAGGATCGCTGATGCCGGTAAATTCTTTGATCTTTCCCGCTCTTGCCAAGGCGTAAAGTCCTTTGCGATCTCTTGCTTCGCAAACCTCGATGGGCGTGGACACATGAATCTCAATAAAGACACCTACTTCGGCAACGGCGCGCCTGACTTCAGCCCGGGTGGCGCCGTAAGGCGCAATGGGAGCGCAAACGGCGACGCCACCGTTCTTGGTAATCTCGCTGGCCACATAGCCAATCCTGAGAATATTAATATCACGATGGGCCTTACTGAAATTGAGTTCACTGGATAGATTTTTCCTGACCACGTCGCCATCCAACAAGGTGACTTTACGCCCACCTATTTCTCTTATCTTCACCACCAGGCCATTGGCTAGGGTAGATTTTCCAGAGCCTGAAAATCCAGTAAAAAACAGGGTAAATCCGAGTTTATTTTTAGGCGGTAGTTCACGGTGTAATTCCTCGATCACCTCGGGATAGGTAAACCATTCCGGAATAGCTTGCCCGTCGTGTAATAATTGGCGCAGGTCGGCTCCAGATAAATAATGTCCCTTTTCGCCATCTAGTAATTTTTCAGATTCACAAAACTCACCCCGTGACGGTGAATACAGCAGAAATGGCAAGGGAATCGGGGTAATGGCAAGCTCATGTTGGTACTTAAGAACCATCTCAATCGATGCATCGACAGCATAGAAAGTGCCACCCCGGTTATCCCGGCCCGGGCCCGCGTGATCACGCCCCACCAGGAAGTGACTAAAACCATAATTCTGCCGAATGATGGCCTGCCACAAAGCCTCTCTTGGCCCTGCCATTCTCATCGCAATTGGCACCAGGCTTAAACCAGCACTCTGGCCCGGATACTTGGTCAGAATTCGCTGATAACACCGGACCCGGCAATAGGGATCAATATCACCAGGTTTGGTAATACCCACGGCTGCATGAATCATAAATCTGGCTTGATGTTCAGCCATTAAACGCTTAGATAAAATGACATGGGCCCGGTGAATAGGATTGCGGGACTGAAAAGCAATGACTCTGCCCCAACCTTTGTTCTGGAAATGAGATCTTAATGCTTGCGGAGTATACCGGAATTGTTTGAAGTCATAATGAAGTGGCGGTGTCACGCCGATCAGACGTCCACCGATATAATAATCCCCAGCTTGCTTTTTTAAATAGTAGACGCCGGGATGGGACTCATCCTGAGTGGAAAAAACCTGCTCTGCCTCGCGCTCTTTGTCAGGCTTCCAAATCGAGGTTACACACATATTGGCGATAACCACACCTTCCTGATCCCTCAACGCAATGGTCTGCCCGCCCAAAAGCTGGCTGGCAAAGCTCTCATCCACATCCAGAGTCACCGGCATTGGCCAGAGTAAACCACTTTGGAGCCTCATCCCCCCAACCACAGAGTTATAATCAGCCTCGGTAAGAAAACCCTCCAGCGGAGAGAACCCTCCGCACAGGAGCAACTCAACATCGCAAAGTTGTCTTGGTGTCAGATCCCAACTCAGTCCATTTGCCGCTTTTTCTTTCTCATCTTTAAGCGCATCGGGTTGAGCATAGAGATTGAGCAACTTATCACCATGGGGTGCAACAAGAGTAGTCATCGTTTATCAACCTGCATCAAAGGACCAAAACCAGGGAATCAACAAATTGGCTGTTATTCCCACCAGAATACTCAACGGAATCCCAAGCTTCAGATAGTCAGTGTATTTGTATCCACCAGGTCCCTGCACCATCAGGTTGGTCTGATAACCTATCGGCGTGATAAAGCTGGCAGATGCCGCGATCATAACCGCAATGGTAAAGGGATAAACACTGACTCCTAAGGCCTCTGCCGCACTCAGAGCCACAGGAAACATAATGATGGCGGCCGCGTTATTGGTCACCAATTCCGTCAACAAGACGGTGCAGAGATAGATGAGTAGCATTGATATATGCGGGTCAGCACCAGCCCACTGCACAGATAGCGCCACGATTGAATCAGCAAGGCCCGTCTTCTGAATCGCCACACCCAAACCGAAGGCCATGCCGATGGTCAGCAAAAGCCGGTAATCGATTGATTTTCTGGCCTCTTCGATATTCACGCAACGGCTCAATAACATCGCCGCCGAGGCAATTATAGCCGAGGCAAAAATACTGAATAGTCCAGACAGGTTCAGCAGCACCATTCCCACCACCACCAACGCCGCTATGGGGGCTTTTTCATGCTCGGTAGCCACTTGACCTTCCAATCGGTTAATCAGCAGAAATTCACGATTGTATTGATGCTTAAACAGAAACCCCCGCTGAGCTTCCAACAGCAAAGTATCACCAGGTTTGATTTCTATATCCCCTACCTTACCTGGGATTCGCCTGCCGTTACGCGCTACAGCAAGCACAGCCGCATTGTAGCGGTGACGAAACCTTGCCTGTCTAATGGATTGGGAAACCACTGGATTTTCAGTGGATATAACTGCTTCAAACAAGCGTCGGTCCCGCTTACTTCCGTGAACCTTAAATGACTGATCTGTGGCCACCTCAAGCCCGCGAATGTTGCGCAATTCAACCACCGATTCGACCGCTCCAACAAATACCAGGCGATCGCCGTCAAGTATGCGCAAGCTGGGCGATACCGCCGTAAATACGTTATGCTGCCGGATTATCTCAATCAGATACAAGCCCGGTAAATGACGTAAACCCGCTTCCAATACCGACTTACCAATCAATTCACAACCCGGTTCCACCCGCATTTCCACCATGTACTCCCGGGTATTTTCAAACCGTTCTTCGGCCGAATCTCTTTTCGGCAGCAGACGATTACCAACGACGAATAAATAAATCAGCCCAACAATACAGACAGGGATTCCCACCCAGGCCATATCAAAAATCTTAAAGCCCGGCAATCCGGCTTGCTGGATCATGCCATCAACCACCAGATTGGTACTGGTGCCAATCAAGGTGCAAGTCCCACCCAAAATCGCGGCGTAACTCAAGGGCATTAATAATTGTGAAACATGGAAACGGGTTCGCTTCACCCAGGTTTGAATAGAGGAAGTAAAAATAGCAACAACAGGACTGTTGTTAACAAAGGCACTCAACACCATGGCCACACTCAGCAGCCGGAATTGGACTTTCACTAACTGGTTCACATGCCCAAGTAAAGCCTGACTTAGCCAGCTAATGGCACCGGTATTCTGCAGACCCGCTACTACCACATAAAGAGCCGCAATGGTCATCAAACCAGGGTTTGTAAAGCCCGAGAGCGCTTCTTCTGGTCGCAAAACATCAAATACCACAAACAGGGATACCGTAAATAACAGGATTTCGTCGGTTTGAAATTTGCTGGAAATAAGCAAGACCAAGGTCAAGCACAACATTCCAATGACAAGATATAAATCCATACTTAGCCGAACCTAAAAAAATACCCACACTATTGAATTCAGGAAAAAATAATTGGGTTGCCTGAATAAATTCGACCGCTGGAAGCGTTGCGGCCGGCATATTTTGTTCGACGTGCAAGCGATGGTGGGATTGCCCATTGGATGAAAGCCAAGGATGGTTTTTTTTGAGTCGACTAAGCAGACACCTGGATAGAAAAAGACAGGATTATGCAGAATGATGAACACCCAACCGACCCAAACTATAGTCTCCGTTGAGTACACGTTGCCACCAATTTGGGTTATCCAAATACCAGCGCACCGTTTTTCGAATACCTGAACTGAAGCTTTCAACCGGTCTCCAATTCAACTCTGCCTCAATTTTAGTAGCGTCAATGGCATACCGTCGATCGTGTCCAGGGCGGTCTTTAACGAAACAAACTAAGTCGTTGAATGAACCAGACGCCGGGGCTTTATGTGGTACCATATCTGTCAGCAAATCGCATATAGTCTCGACTACTTCAAGATTAGTCACTTCATTATGACCTCCAATATTGTAGGTCTCGCCGACAATACCCTCAGTCACTATAGTGACTAACGCCCGGGCATGATCATCCACATAAAGCCAATCACGAATTTGTAGTCCATCCCCATACACTGGCAAGGGTTTTTGTTCCAACGCATTAAGAATCATATGGGGAATCAGTTTTTCCGGGAAATGATAAGGACCGTAATTGTTCGAGCAATTACTGATCAAAACAGGAAAGCCATAGGTTCGGTACCATGCCCTCACCAAATGATCGGAACCTGCTTTACTGGCAGAATAAGGGGAGCTGGGAGCGTAGGCTGTTTGCTCCGTGAACGCAGACTCTGTTGCCTCAAGATCACCATAAACTTCATCAGTAGACACGTGGTGAAAGCGGAAGTTCGATTGTGTAGATTCATCGAGGTTCATCCAATAGGCCCGGGCCGCCTCCAGCAGGGTATATGTTCCTACCAAATTAGTTTGTATAAAGGCACCGGGGCCATCGATAGAGCGATCCACATGAGATTCAGCCGCCAGATGCATTACCCGGTCCGGTTGATGTTGGGCGAAGACTCTTTCTACTTGGGAGCGATCACAAATGTTGACTTGCTCAAATGCGTAGCGCTGGCTCTGCAACGACTGCGGAATGGATTCAAGATTTCCTGCATAAGTCAGACAATCCATATTTACCACGGAGTGTTCGGTGGAGCGCAGCAAATGTCTAATGACTGCACTGCCTATAAAACCAGCACCACCGGTTATCAGTAACTTCATGTTTCGCTCTTGTTGGTTGTAGCCATGCCACGTTAGTCGTTCCTAGTCGTTCCTAACAGTAATGACTAAGCATTTATGCTATTGGTAAGTGCAAAC
>JGI12048J13642_10749846_pt1 | contig 12510 bp, 11 predicted proteins | sample ElkSlonscriptome_16_FD_13642 | JGI IMG/M metagenome (IMG submission 13642) | reverse complement strand
CCCGTCCGGAGCAAGACCAAATAGGGGACGAGGGGCGGCCCGCCCCGTCTGAGTCCCGGGTAGGTTGCTGGAGGGCGGTCGTGAGGCCGTCCGTAGAGGAATGACCCTCCTCCACCTCGGTGGAGACAGAACTCGGCTTATTCGTGGGCCACCCATGCGGCGTCCATTGGCTTCGGTCGATGGGCGCCGCGCCGTTTCTGGCTTGACCGTGGCGACGAAACCCCGAGATTCAACGTCCCCGAGCATTTTGCGCCCGTAGCTCAGCTGGATAGAGCGCTGCCCTCCGGAGGCAGAGGTCGGAGGTTCGAATCCTCCCGGGCGCACTGAAGGCCCCGCCGCGAGCTGTCGCGTCGGGGCCTTTCCATTCGAGGCTGCAGGGGCGTCAGTCGGCCCAGGGCCAGACCTCGACGCCGTGCCCGCGTGCGGTCAGCACGAGCTCCAGCATCCGGTGCCATGAGTCCCAGCTGGTCGTGCCGTCGTCCGGGTCGGTCTTGTGTGCGATCACGAGGTCGATGGCCGGGAAGACCGAGATCCACTGGCCGAGCGCGCCGCGTCCGGTGTAGGCGCCGGCGAAGGGTCCCGTGGCCCGCGGCCCGTCCCAGACCCACCACATGTAGCCGTACCCGAAGTACCCGTCGCGACGGCGTTCGGGATTCATCTCTTCGAGCGGCGTCACCACCGAGGAGATCCGCCGCGTCCACTCGGCCGGGATGAGCTGCTCACCGCCCCAGTTTCCCTCGTAGAGCATCAGGAGCCCCACCCGTGCCATGTCGGCAGTCGACAGGTGCATGTGGTAGGACGGGTAGAGCGAGACCTCGAGGTTGCCGCCCTTCTGGTGCCGCTCCCGGTTGAAGTGTTCGAACTGGAGGGGCCCAGCGAGCTGTCGCTCGAGCTCGTCGAAGATGTTCCGCCCCGTGGTCAGCTCGAAGGCGCCACCTGCGGCGTTGAAGTCCCAGTTGCTGTACAGCATGTACTCGCCCGGCGTCTGCGACCCGCGCTCGGGCGCGTCGGCAAGATTGTCACCACTGTTCGAGGCAGGGTGATAGACACCGGATCGAGCGGTCACAAGGTGGCCGATGGTGGCCTGCCGCTCGATCGGGAGAAGGCCCCCGATGTCATCCATGCCCAGCTCCGCGAGCGTGGCGTCCAGGTCGATGGTGCCATCCTCGACCCACACGCCGTACAGCATCGCCAGGATGCTCTTCCGCACCGAGGCCAGGTAACTGACCTGCGCGATGTCGCCGTAGGTGTAGGCAACGCGCCCATTTTCAGCCACGACCAGGGCGGTGGTGTTCGAACTGTCGGTCAGAAAAACAGTGGCCCGTTCGAGGCCGGCGGGATCCCAGCCGTATTCCGTCAGGACGGAGTCCGGCATCACGTCCCATGACGCCCCGGGAATCGTCGGAGAAGTGTCGACACTCGTCGGCGAGGTGTCGGCGGTTGGCGCGTCCGTTCCGCACGCCGCGAGCGCGAGAGCAGTGAGAAGAAGCGCGAGGCGTGTTGGGGCGGGGAAGGGACGACGGCTGCGATGGCGCACGGGGGTCTCCGGAGTCCGAATGCACAGGGGGACGATCCGTCAGTGTACCGGACCGCCCCCCTGGACGCGATGTGCGCCCCGACCGCGTGTGGCCGTCCCGAGCTGGCGATCGCCGGAGCCGGAGGGCGCCGGGTTTTCAGGCCGAGGAAGCCAGACGCCCGAGGTCGGCGCCCGTCACCAGTCCCGCCTCATCGGCCATGAGTTGGAGCGCGCGCGCTACGCGCCCGATACCTTCGGCTTCGACACGGTGAGCTGCCCGAAGCGGGACACCCGGATAGCCGAAGCGACCCGCCCCGATACGCTTCGGGACGAGCCGCTCCGGACCTGACGGCTGGGGCGCGTTCGCCCCCCGTGTTCAGGCCGACTTGTAGAAGCGCTCGTCCACGATCTGACCGTTGCGCCACTTCCGGACCGCGACCTGATCGTAGGTATTGGAGCCCCACTCGGCATGCGTGTAGTCGAAGTGCCAGGTCGACATGGTCACGTCATGGCCGATCGCGACGTCGTGGAGCTTCACGGCACGAAGGTCGGTCAGGCCCTCCACGAACATCGTCTCGCGCTCGAGGTTCGCCGGCTTGCCGTCGATCACGTCGGCACCGTCCTGAAGAACACAGTCGTCCGCATAGAACTTCTCGAAGGCCTCCAGGATCCTGCCCTCGAGAATCATGTCGTTGAGCTCGGTCTCGAGCCGGGTCAGTTCTTCGGTCTGCGTCGTTGTTTCGGTGCTCATTCAGGGACTCCTGATCTGGATCTATGTGTGGCGGGGCATTGGCCCGACTGTGCTTCTGACGATACAACAAAATTAAACTATTGTCCAGTCATGCAATGGTCCGACGCAGACGCCCAATGCCCGGGAAAAGGTGCCCGCTCAGGAGCTGGGTGTCGCCTCGCGCAGGGCCTGACGAGCCGTATCGAGACGTCGTCCCAGATCGGAGAGCACATCGGGCGACAGCACGGCCTCGAAGTCGGCCACGGCCTGGTCCAGGCGCGGCTGGATCCGGTCGAGTACCGAAAGGCCCGCATCGGTGATTCGGCACACGATACGTCGTCGGTCCTGCGTGTCACGCTCACGCTCGACGAGGTCCTTTCGGACCAGTCGATCCACAAGTCTCGTCACCCCGGGGGTACGCTCGATCATCCGATCCCCGATGGCCAGCGTGGGGAGGCCGCCCGTCCCTGCGCCCCGGAGAATCCGCAGCACATTGTACTGCTGGTCGGTCAGATCCTCGGCGGAGAGGATGCCGGCCATGAATCTGTGCGCCTCATCCGCGGTTCGGAGGAGCGACACCACCAGCTCCTCGCCCGAACGGGCGAATGGACGCGTCTGCGAGATCTCGCTCAGGACGCTCGGGGCGGCGGGATCCGATTCGGGGCCTTGGTCGTTCACCGGCGGTGTGGTCGGAGGAGGAGCCGGGAGTGAGTCCACCCGGGCTGCGCAGAAAGCTATTCAGCCACACGCCCCGATGCACCCACCGCGAGCAGGCCAGACGGTCAGCGGCGTTTGTGAAGAAATTCACAAGCACCATATGAAGGGATTCACAAGCCTCCCCGGAGTGGGTATTTTAAACGCTGAATACTGGTCGCCTGCATCCTTTTGGAAACCGGCTCTTGCGACCGAATCACTAGCGGAGAAGCGGGGTATCCGTTCTCCACTGGGCCGCACGGAGTTCTCCGGGCGGTCGGAACTGCTGAAATCGCACTGAGGACATACCCAGATGAAGCGTTACGCTCTTGGATTCCTGGCCCTGACTTTCGCCGCCTGTGGTGGTGGTGAGCCTGCGGCCGACGAGCCCATGGATGCGCCCGCAACCGAGGCCCCTGCGGCCGAGGCTCCTGCGGCTGCTGGCGAGATGACCATGCCCGACTGGTACCAGATGGACGGGAACAACGTCACTCTCGACATCACCGCTGGTCTTACGGACACGGGCAACTACTGGAACTACAACGGTTACCAGAACGGCAACCTGACCATCGCGGTCCCGGTCGGCGCCAATGTGACCATCAACTTCCAGAACAACGACCCGAACATGCCGCACTCGATCGGCGTGTCCCAGGGCTTCGAGACGGCTCCCGCAACGGTGGCCGCCGAGCCCGTCTTCGAGGGCGCGATCTCGTCGAACCCGACGTCGATGACGGATGCCACGCTTCCGAACGGCGGCACGGAGACGCTCACCTTCACGGCCTCCGAGGCCGGCGAGTACGTCCTCGTCTGCTACATCCCGGCGCACGCCGTGAGCGGCATGTGGGTGAAGTTCATCGTGTCGGCCGAGGGTGATGCTGGCGCGATGATGGCGATGTAAGTTTCGCCACACCGCAGTACACGGGACGCCGTCTCGTGCCTTCGGGCGCGGGGCGGCGTTTTCCGTTTCAGGAGGATGCGGAGGCGATGGGGTCGCTGGAATCCGCTACAGTGGATCCACGGCCCCGGGCCATGAGCAGTCCCCCGAGCGCCGCAGGCAGGTAGAAGGTGTAGACCCGCCACCAGAGGAGGGCGGCGGGAAGGACGGAGGGGTCGAATACGCCACCGAGGGCGGCCGTGAACCCGACCTCGAGCCCGCCCCCACCGCCGGGCGGGGGCAGGAGCGCGCCCAGATACAGCAGACCGAAGGGCCAAAGCAGGATGGGTAGCCAGACCTCTGGCAGTCCGGTCCAGACCAGGAGCATACCGGCCAGCACGCCGACACGCGCGGCCATGTGAACGACGGTGGCCGCTGCGGCCATCGGTGCGGATCCGAGCACCCCCCGTCCAAGGGCGCGGCTGTGCTCGAGGAAGCCCTCCCCCTGTCGTCGGATGCCCTCCCAGCGGATGCGGGAGAGGGCAAGGCGACTCCACCATCGCGGCGGCTCGGGCTTGGCCGTGCGGGCGACCTGAACCGCGAGCACGCCCAGCACCGATACGGTCAGGGCATATCCGAACAGCGCCATCGAGACGGCGCGCATGCCCGCCACCGTGAGCGTGAGCGTCGCGCCCACACAGAGAAGTACGCCGACCTCCCAGGCCATCTCGGCCAGGAGCAGCGCGGCGCGGGCGCCCAGCGGCGCTCCGTCTCGGCCCAGTCCCCATGCCTTGGCGGGATCCGATCCGATCTTGGACGGCGTCACGGCACCCGCCGCATCGGCCAGGAGCTGCGACCGAACCGAGGTCCAGAGCCGGACCGGCACGCCGACGCCTCGGGCGAGCGCCCATACGCGGACGCCCCTGGCGGTGACTTCGACCAGGAGCATCGCCAGGGCGACCAGGTGGGCCCTGGGGGGAAGGGCCACGAGGTCTGCCGGCGTCGCGCCGATGCGCCATGTCACGATACCGGTAACGGCCAGGCCCATCCCGAGGCTCGCCCAGCGAAGCAGCCACCCTCGTCCGGAGGTACGTCGGGGCGGACGTGAGCCTTCGGCGCTGCGTGGTGCGTCCACCGATGAGGGTGCGGTCACACGTTCAGACCGCAGTGGGAGTCCGATCGCGATACAGTCGGATCATCTCGGAAAAGGTGTTCGACCAGTCGAACTCGCGCTCCGCGTGGGCCCGCGCCGCCGCCCGGAGGCGCGGGGCCTCGCCGTGCTCGAACCGCTCCGTCATCCGGCGCAGCGCGCCCGCGGCCGAGTCGGGCTCGCCATGCGCGTAGAACTCGGCGATGTCGGAACCCGCCACCCGGTCGGGAGCTGCACCTCGGTCCACCGTGACGGCCGGCAGCCCCGAGGCGATGCCCTCGGCGATCGACAGGCCGAAGGTCTCTCCAGGCCCGACCGCCAGGTAAAAGTCCGCTGCGGCGTAGACCCGGGCCACGCTCGTGCGGTCGGCCAGGTAGGGAAGGACGGTGACGCCGGGCTGTTCGGAGGCCATACCTCGGAGCCAGTCGGACAGCGGTCCCTCTCCGACGAACACGAGGTGGGGGCGTTCCTGCTCGGACAGCTGTGCGTGGCCCCGCAAGATCACGTCCAGCCGCTTCTCTGCGCAGAACCGGCCGACGAACACGCCGATCGGGCGCCCATCTTCGGGGAGGCCCAGCGCATGACGTGGCCCGGTCTCCGCAGCGGTCATCGGCCGAAAGGTATCCAGGTCGACACCCAGCGAGACATGCTCCACCCGCGGCACGCCCAGCTCGCGCAGCTCGGATGCCACGGATGCAGATGCGGCCACCGTGAGATCCAGCCGTCGGTACACACGCCGGACGAGCCACCGCGCGGCCATGCGTGCCAGGACGCGCACGGGCGCCGCGATCCGGTGAGGTACGTACGGCTCCGCGAAGGTGCGGACGATGTCCGCGTGGTAGAAGCCGATGGTCGCCGGCCGATACCCGGAGATCCGGGACACCGCCGTGCGGACCAGTCTCGGTACGAGGAAGGGGCTGCCCACCTCGATGACGTCCGGTCGCTCCTCTCGAAGAATGCGCTCGACCGTATCGACCGAGGTCATCACACGATAGTCCGGCGAGACGACGACCTCGGGGCCACGAACACGGTACACCTCGGTGGGGCCCTCCCGGGTGACGCGGTCTTCCTCGCCCGGTACCACCAGCACATGCTCGATTCCGGCCATGGCGAGGTACCGGGCCTTCTGGCGAAGGTAGACCTTCACACCCCCGCTGGCGCCCTCGCTGTAGAAGTCCGTGATGTCGAGGACCTTGAGGGGACGGGGAGGCAGCGTCCCGGAGGCGTCCGGGACCGCAGGAAGGGCGAGGTGAAGCGGCGGCGTCGGCATCGAATCCAGAATGGGTACGGCCTGTCACTGCGCGATCACTCTCCGGTAACGACAACGCTCCGGTGCACCTGGGGGTGTGAGGGAAGGGGAGGATGCACACCTCGCGTCCGTACGCGTGGGCTCGTAGTCTTCCCCTCTTCCGAATCCATGTCGTCCCACCTTCTGCTCTCACCTGAGCCCAGATGCCCCACGCTGCTGATCCGCGGACGAGCGTCCGCATCACTCGGTCCCGCCGAGCCTCCCTCCGGACCCTCGCACTCGCCGCCGTCCTGACGCTGGCGGCCGGATGTCAGCCTGGTCCCTCCGCTGGTGGTGACGCATCGTCGCTGGCCGACATGCGGACGCGCGGCGAGCGCAGCGGATGGATCGAGACCTCGAGCCACGCGGAGGTGATGGAGTTTCTGACCGTCGCGGCCGCGTCGAGCGACCGGGCCCACCTGGAGACGATGGGCTACACCTCGGAGGGACGCGTCATCCCGCTGCTCGTGGTCGGAGATGTGGCGGACGGGTCGCCCGAGACGGTGCAGGCCTCCGGCAAGCTCCGGGTCTATCTGCAGGGCGGGATCCACAGCGGCGAGGTGCCGGGGAAGGAGGCGCTCCAGATGCTGGTCCGCGACCTGCTCACGGGCGCGTCGACCGACTGGACCGATGGGCTCGTCCTGCTCGTGAACCCCATCTACAACGGGGACGGGAATGAGCGGGTCGCCCTTGGAAACCGTCCGCGACAGCACGGCCCGATCGGAGGCATGGGGCAGCGTCCCAACGCGCAGGGCTTCGACCTGAACCGCGACCACATGAAGCTCGACTCCCCCGAGGCGCGTTCCTTCGTGGGTATGCTGAACCGGTACGACCCCGAGGTCGGCGTCGATCTGCACACGACGAACGGCACGCGCCACGCCTACCACCTGACCTACTCGCCTTCGCTTCACCCGGGAGCGCCCGCAGAGGTGGTGGACATCCTGCGCGACGTGGCCTTCCCCGAGATCACCGACGCCATCCGCGCGGAGGACGGCGAGGAGTTCTACTACTACGGGAATGCCTCGAATCGCGGCGGTGAGCTGGCCTGGGCGACCTTTGATCACCGGCCCCGCTTCAACAACAACTACCTGGGCCTTCGAAACCGCGTGGCCATCCTGAGCGAAGCCTACGCCTACCTCACCTACGAGGACCGGGTCGCCTCCACCTATCGCTTCGTCGAAGAGATCCTCGACTGGGCGCGAGACGACGCGGACGCCATCCGCACCGCGGTGGCTTCGGCCGACGCCTCGGCCGTCGGGCAGACCTTGCCGACCCGGGCCGTCCCTGAGCCCTCGGACACGCTCGTGACGATTCTCATGGGCGAGGTCACCGAGGAGCGGCATCCCTACACGGGCGCCACCATGCTCCGACGAGCCGACGTCGTCGAGCCCACGCCCATGCGTGAGTACGGCACCTTCATGGCGAGCGATACCGAGGTGGTGCCCACCACCTACTACATCCCGCCGGAGTCCTCGGTCATCATCGATCGACTGCTTGCCCATGGCGTGCCGATGCGTGCCATCGAGCAGCCGACCACGGTGGAGGGAGAGGAGTTCCTCATCTCGGCCGTCGAGGTCGCGGGGCGCCCCTTCCAGGGCCGCAACGAGGTCACGCTGACCGGTGCCTGGAGCCCTGCCAACCTCCGCCTTCCCGCGGGCACCTGGCAGGTCGATGTGGCGCAGCCCCTCGGTCGCCTGGCCTTCTATCTGCTGGAGCCACGGAGCGATGACGGCCTCACCAACTGGGGCCTCATCCGCGGCCTCCAGGCCGGTGGGGTCTTTCCCGTCGCCCGGGTCCGCTGAACCTTGAAGCACATCCCCGCACAAACCGACGCAAGCTCATGAACGTTCGTATCCCTGCACTCGCGCTCACCGCTTTTCTCGCTGCCTGCGCCTCCGGCGGCGATGAAGCCGCAGCCCCTGCCGACCCCGCTGAAGCGGTGGCGAACGCCCTCACCGAGATCGATTCCGACGGACTCCTGGCGAAGGCGTCCGTGCTTGCGGCCGACTCGATGCGCGGCCGAAACACGCCCTCCCCCGAGATCGAGGCGACCGCAGTCTGGATCGCCGAGCGTATGGAGGCGGCCGGACTCGAGCCCGGCGCTGCGGACGGCGGCTGGATCCAGCGCTACACCGCGCCCGCCTTCGATCCGGAGACGGCGCCGAACGTCGTGGCCGTGCTCGAGGGCAGTGACTCGACGCTCGCGGACGAGTACGTGATCTACTCCGCGCACATGGACCATGTCGGGGTTCGGGAGCCGCGCGGCGAGAGCACCGACTCGGTCTGGAATGGTGCGGACGACAACGCATCCGGCACGGTTACCCTGATGGAGGTCGCCGAGGCGATGGCCTCCATGCCCGTCGAGGCGCGCCCCCGTCGGTCGATGCTCTTTCTGTGGGTGAGCGGGGAGGAGCGCGGGCTTCTCGGCAGCGCCGCCTACGCGCGGGACCCCTCGGTGCCCCTGGAGTCGATGGTCGCCAACTTCAATGTCGACATGGTCGGCCGGAACTGGACCGATACCATCGTGGCCATCGGAAAGGAGCACTCCGATCTGGGCGCGACGATGAACCGGGTCAACGACGCCAATCCCGAAATCGGGATGACGGCGATCGACGACATCTGGCCGGAAGAGAACTTCTATCGCCGCTCCGACCACTTCAACTTCGCGCGGCGCGGTGTGCCGGTGCTCTTCTTCTTCAATGGCACCCACGACGACTACCATCAGGCCAGCGACGAAGTCGCGAAGCTCAATACCGAGAAAATGGCACGGATCGGGCGGCTGCTTCTGCTTCTGGGTGTCGAGGTCGGGAATGCGGATGAACGGCCCGCCTGGAATCCGGCCAGCTTCGAGGAGTTCGCGACGGCGGCCCCGGGCCGGGAAAGCGCGGGCGGCTGAGGACCCCGGGGCCCCCAGCCGGTGGCCCGTTCGGGCGCCGGCTGCGGGCTCGTCGGTCCCTTCGCTTCATCTCGACGGCACGAATGGTGTATGCAGTATCGGACGACAGCCTATCCCCGCGAATGGCGAGGAGACGCATGACAATCCGAGGTAGAATCCGACCTGGACGCCGGTCCGGGACTCGAATGCTGGCGCGGGCGGTGCTCGTCGCGGCGGCGTCGAGCGTCGCCATGTTCGGGGCGCTCTCGGCGCAGACGGCGCCGGAACTCTCCTTCTTGCGAGCGCTTGGAGAACACCACGGCCTGCCCACCGCCGAGGTCGGGGTGCTGCGGGAGTGGCGCATTCCGATCGCGGAGGTGCCCGTGGCGCTGGCTCTGGCGGATCGAGCAGGTATCTCTCCGGACGCGCTCGTGGCCTCGCGCCGAAGTGGTCGGAGTTGGCCGGCGCTTGCAGCACGATACGGCCTGAGTCTGTCGACCTTCCACATCGAGCTCAGCGACCCGCCGCCCGCGGTGGCCGAGCTGTATGCGGCGCTCGAGGGTCTGCCGCGCGCCCGGTGGGGGGAGGCGACCTTCGACGACGCGCACATGATCTTTCTCGTGAACGTGCGCTTCCTTCAGCAGTACGTCGGCACCTCGGCTGATATCGCAGCCGCCGCGCTGGCGCGCCACGGATCCCCGGCGGAGGCGCTTCGGGCGCTCAGTAACTGAAGCATCGAATCCTCGGCCCGCGCGGTTGCGGGGCATGGCGTCCCGGACGATTCTGAAGGGATGACGGAGCCTCTTCCAACCATCCCTGTGCCCCTCGCCGACGCACCCGACGCCGAGGAGATGCGGACCCGGGCGCGCGATTTCTACGAGCGGCTGGCGACCCGGCGGTCGGTGCGGGCCTTTGCGCCCGACCCGGTACCTCTGGAGGTCATCGAGGATGCGATTCGTGCTGCGGGGACGGCGCCGAACGGTGCCAACCACCAGCCCTGGCACTTCGCGGTCGTCACCGACCCCGAGCTCCGCGCCGAGATTCGGCAGCGGGCCGAGGAGGAGGAGCGTGCCTTCTACGGGGAGCGCGCGCCCCAGGACTGGCTGGACGCGCTGGCACCGCTCGGGACCGACGAGCACAAGCCGTTTCTGGAGGTGGCCCCGGTCCTCATCGCGATCTTCGCGCAGAGCTGGGCGGACGACGGGGAGGGGGGACGTCGCAAGAACTACTATGTGACGGAGTCGGTCGGCATCGCGACCGGGATGCTCATCACCGCCCTGCACACCGCCGGTCTGGCGACGCTCACGCATACGCCGTCGCCGATGAAGTTTCTGAATCAGGTGCTGGAGCGACCGGACAACGAACGACCCTTTCTCCTGCTCGTGGTCGGCCACCCGGCCTCCGACGCCAGAGTGCCCAGCATCTCTAAGAAGCCGCTGTCCGAAATCGCCTCCTTCCGGTGACCGATCATGGGACGTGAAGTCAACCCGACGCCCGAGGGGTCGCCCGAGGCCCAACGCGCCTTCACCAGGGCGCTGCTCCGGGACATCAAGGCGCTGGAGCGGATGCTCGACGAGGGCCTGATCGAGACCGGAATGCGCCGGATCGGGGCGGAGCAGGAGATGTTTCTGGTGGACAGCGGGTTCCACCCCTCCTGCACCGGCGTCGAGGTTCTGGAACGGCTGGGCGGCGCGCCCTTCACTCCCGAACTGGCCAAGTTCAACCTCGAGGTGAACCTGGATCCCAGCATGCTCCGGGGGAGCGTGTTCAGCGATCTGGAGCAGGCCTTCCTGACGCGCGTGCGCCAGGCCTCCGAGGCTGCGCGCGAGGAGGGGGCGGAGGTGGTGCTGACCGGCATCCTGCCGACCCTGTCGATGACCCATCTGAGTCTCGACAATGTCACGCCCCGTCAGCGCTACTTCGCACTCAACGACTCACTGAATCGGCTGCGCGGGGGTGCCTGGCAGCTCCGCATCGACGGCGTCGACGAACTGCTCATCGAGCACGATTCGGTCATGCTCGAGGCCTGCAACACCTCGGTTCAGGTCCACCTCCAGGTGGATCCCGACGAGTTCGCCGTGCTGTACAACATCGCGCAGGCCGTGACGGGTCCGGTGCTGGCCGCCTCGGTCAACTCGCCGCTCCTCTTCGGCAAGCGACTCTGGGCCGAGACGCGCATCGCGCTCTTCCAGCAGTCCCTCGACACCCGGAGCGCCGAGCTTCGCACACGAGACGTGACGACGCGGGTCAACTTCGGCGAGGACTGGGTGAAATCCTCCGTCGCCGAGGTGTACCACGAGGACCTGGCGCGCTTCCGATCGCTCTTCGCCGAGGAGGTGACGGAGGATCCGATCGCCATGCTCGATGCGGGTGAGATTCCGAAGCTTTCCGCTCTGGGGCTCTTCAACAGCACCATCTACCGGTGGAACCGCCCCTGCTACGGCGTGGGAGACGGGGTTCCACATATCCGGATCGAGTGCCGTGCGCTCCCGTCGGGGCCGACCGTCGTGGACGAGATCGCGAATACCGCGTTCTGGATCGGAGCCGTGCTGGGCGCCAGGGAGGAGTACGGAGACATCTCGCAGCTGATGGACTTCGACGACGCCAAGGCCAACTTCTTCGCGGCGGCCAAGCTCGGACTTCGAGCGGCGCAGACCTGGACGGATGGCGAGTCGCATCCCGCCCCGCGGCTGATTCTCGACACCCTCATCCCGCTGGCCCGAGCGGGCCTCGAGTCGTATCGCGTCGACGCGGAAGACATCGACCGGTACCTGGGCGTGATCCACGACCGGGTGAAGACGCTCTCGACGGGCTCGCGGTGGATGATGCGCTCCCTGTCGGGCATGAAGGACACCGGCACGCGGTCGGAGCGGATGGCCGCGCTCGTGGCGGCGACCTCCGAGCTTCAGCAGACCAACCAGCCCGTCCACACCTGGGAGCCGGCACCCGCGCCCGGCGCTGCGGCGTGGCGACAGAGCTTCGAGCGGGTCGAACAGTACATGACCACGCACCTCTTCACAGTGAACGAGGATGAGCTGGTCGACCTGGTCGCCTTCCTGATGGAAAAGAAGTCGATCCGGCACATTCTGGTGGAGGATGGCGCGCACAACCTGGTCGGTATCGTCTCCTACCGCTCCGTCCTGCGTCTGGTGGCCGAGTCGGGCCCGCACGCCGGAGACGTACCGGTCAAGGAGATCATGGAGCGCGAGCCGGTGACGGTTGAGCCCGAGACGAGCACCCTCGATGCGATCGAGGCCATGCGCTCGCGGTCGGTATCGGCGCTGCCCGTCGTGAAGGAGGGCAAGCTCGTGGGCATCGTGAGCGAACGTGACTTCATGTCGATCGCGTACCACCTGCTCGAAGACCGGCTGCGTGGGCCGTGAC
>JGI12048J13642_10142659_pt1 | contig 12510 bp, 8 predicted proteins | sample ElkSlonscriptome_16_FD_13642 | JGI IMG/M metagenome (IMG submission 13642) | reverse complement strand
GTTGCGAAAAAATGCTAAGCGAGTTTGAAGGTGGGTCACCTGCGGTACCAAGCCCGATCGATTTGCCCGAATTGCGTTTGCTCGACTACTTTCATGATCCAATGCCGGTCAGTGAAGCGAATCGTGATTTCTATAAAGCTTGGGCAAAAGAACCGCTGGCCGAGAAAGTTCAAATCCCGGAACGTGTCGATGAAGAAAGCCTCATTCGTCTTCTCTGGCCATGGTTGGAAGAACAATCGTTTACGCCGGAAGCGATGCAAGCGGCGGTCCAATTGATCGATAAATCAAAGGTTGCCGAAACCACGCCCGCTCGATTTTTAGAAACGCATCTGATTCGATTATTGACTTCCGATGATCTCTCGATGGTTGATCCTGAGGTTTCGAAATGGGTGGCCGAGACGAATCGTGCCAGCCGCGATGTCATTTTAACGCCTGACCTGCGGGCCTACTTTTGGATTCGTCAACCTTCGCTGCAGGCCGATCAGCTTCGCATGAATGATGTTGATCGCGTCTTTTCGCCTGGAACGAACAAAGGGGCCGGTGATCGACTTGAGCGGATGGGAGGCAGTCAGTATGCGGAACTGATCCGTCAAGGGCAAGCGGTTTCGATGGCGTATCGTCTCCGAGACCAAATGCTGCACGAGATTCCCCGTGTATCGCAAACACTGCTTTCCGATGTCGGTGCGTTTGTTACAGAAGAAAAAGGAAGCCGATCGATTCCATTGATCGTGAACGCGATTCGTGAAGCGAATTGTTTGGCTGCTAAACTGCGGCTTGCCGAAATTGGTAGTTTGACCAACCCTTCGACTGCCATTTTCGATGTCGTCACCCAGGCCGAGCAAGCATCAAAGGCGTTTGAAGGTTTACGTGGCAGGCTGGACGAGCGAGTTCGCTCCGTTTCGCAAAATGTCGCGGGCGATGAACGAGGACTACGACAATCGGTTGCACTGCTCAATGGGTCAGCAGTAAGAGATGCAGACCAACGCAGTAAAATCCACACTCGAGTCCTCGAAATGGTTAAACCGCTGAGCATTCGCTCAAGCGAGTTGGTCGTGACCGCAAGTAGTGAAACCGCAAAAGACGGCGATCGCCCCGGACAAGCGATCGAGACCGATGAACTTGATCGCATTGTCATGATTGAAAAAACTCACCCCTGGGTCTACTGGCTAAATCAATCGCAACAGTGGACGTGCGACGATCAGCTTCCTCAATCCAGCAATATCAATGCGTCCGCAAAAACAAGCACCGTCAGCGACACTTCGCTCGTTGAGCAAGGTGGCGTGGTTCGCGATGCCTCTGGTCGATTGATCGCCGACAATTACCTTCCAACACTCGCACAGCCCGAAATCTTGACAAATGAGGGTAAGAGCATTGCCGTGGTCCGCCAATCGGTGGATGACTTGGATGCACGTTTAAGATCGCAAACGTTTTTACTGACTTACCGAAACCGGAATGTGCAAAGAGCAGGGCAAGCTCGCTTTGATCTCGATGTTCGCTTGTTTACGCTCGAACATGCAGCACGGACACTCAATGAATTTTGGTGCGAAGCGAGACCGAGCGAATTTCCGTTTTGCATTTCGGCTGCGATGCGACTTCTACAATCCGGCGGATTTCGCTTGACCCATCGAATCGACAACGAGGATTTAGATACCCGTTTGCGTAGCTGTGAAGCATCGATTAACGATCGGTCAACGCTGACGGCCAAACCCATTGGCGAATTTGCAAATGGGGCACTATTGAGTTTGGTTAGCGACAAACCCGTCGACTTTGAACTCGAACGCCCCGACGTTTTACCAAGCGGCAGTGTTAGCGTTCGCACTCGGTCACAGTCGCCGCTGCTGGCCAATAATCCTTCCGAGAGAGGCCCCTTGTCGACGTCCATCGTCGTCCCGCGAGACATGGAACCCGACGATGATTTCTTCGAAGTAAAGAGTTTTTTTCGTGGGCTAAGGCGTAGCGGCGGAATGTCGCTCCGCCATATCGGGCAAGCTCAAACCGTGGTCTACGAGTTACCTCGGTACGACGCGCCAAAAGCCTTCGTCAAAGCCGACCCGAAAGCCGCCGAACGGATCGTGTTTGTGTTTGATTGCTCGCTATCGATGAACAAATCATCGGGCAATATGTCTCGACTTGACGACGCCCGTGAATCCTTAAAAGCTTTTCTGAAAGTGTTGAATGAACGTCGGGCAAATGTCGGACTCATCTTGTTTGGCAACCGCTACGGATGGGTTCAAGACGACGATGATCGTTTAATCAAAGACACGACTGCAAGCGGACGCAAGTACAAAACCGTGACGATCCGTGATCGAATTCGTGTGCCGTTACCATCCCTATCACTGACGGATACCGACGCCAGACATCACCCCGATACCGACGTCCAGGTCGTTTCGGAATTGTCGCAAATGAATCGTGCTCACCTTGATGATCTTGTCGAGCAACTTGACAACACCAACGCCATCGGCGTCACGCCAACCTACTTGGCAATCGATCAAGCTTATGAGGTGATCGGTCGTGACCCCGGACACATTATCGTGTTGACCGACGGGAAACCGTTCTTAACCGGTGGACGCCCTTCACCCGACCGGGATCGCGCGATCGCAAAGTTCCAGCAACGGTCGAGTAGCGTTCGATTGAGCATCGTGAGTTTCGCGAATGCAGACAAACAACTTGATTTGCGAAGTGACTTCAAAGACTGTGTCGTCAATGCAAAAGATGGTCGTGAACTGTCGGATCTGCTGGAGAAAACTTTGGCCGAAACGGGTGTGCTTTGGAAAGAGGACAACAATGCCGCCAGCGACCGCGTCGAACTGGGACGAACCGTCGCGATCAAACGCTGGCCGCCGACTAACTCGAAAACGCTGCCTGGACAATTGGTTCGTCAGCCCCTTCGATACGATGTCCAAGCGACAAGCGGCACCAAAGAGCCGGCAAATGCAGCGGTACGGGTCACCGGTGGCGAGTCATTTCAGTTCGAAGTCCAAGGGGAACGGCTGGAGCACATTCCCTTCCCACGCCACCAACATGTGTTCGAAGAGCTAGCGATGGAAGATCAAAGCAGCCGCTTCACCGTTTTGGCATTACCCCCAGACTTGTCGAATAATCGTGAGTTGACTCTCAGACTAGTGATCGAAAACAAAAACCGATCCGCCTTCACTCCTCGCCCGAGCGACGTGTGGATTGATTTGGTTGGCTACAATTCGCGAACATCCGAAAAAGCGACCTATTCGATTAGTTTGGCAGAGTTCGAGCTGAATCAGCCCGTGCCGGTACTAATGTGCCGCGTCCGCGATTGGCCCCTCTGGGCGACCCGCGTACAAATCGATCTGGCCCTGCGTTTTGCAGATCCCGAAGCACCTCGTGATTCACTGTCACTCGACCAAGCAGGCAGTTTTTCGGTTGCGGGGGTAAAGGATGTTGCGTTCCGCGTGACCAGAACGAGGGACCAAACGCAGCGTTTCACGATCACCGAAACGCATTCACCCGGCGTCGCGACCGAGCGGTTAAGGATTGACAGTGAACCGATGCCTGACGAACTCGAAACGCGATACTACCCCAATGATGGAATCGTTGTTCGTGACTTCAGCTATTCGCAAACGCCCGACGATTTGCAGGTCTTTGTCACAGAGAAAGACAAGATTGTCGAAGGAGCAACCGTCCGAGCAAGAGGCAGTATCGCAGTCAGCCGAGGACGCTAGACTTTGTATGAAACCACCGCAACCGTAGCGGAAGTCGTCAAGACTTTCGTTTTATTGGGCGATACGACGCGACGAAACTCTTGGCGAGTTCCACTGCAAAAATCACAGCCTTAAAGGCCGTGCCGTTTACTTAGCCCAGCCCGTTGGCATCCAACCAGTCTCCTCAATCTGACCTCATCGGATCTGACGGAAAGATCATTGCCTGCGATCTCCCTCGACAGGCTTTGCGCAACGGTTTGAAGACCACCTTACGGGACAATCGGTAATGATTGATCGATCGTAGCGATTGCTTCTTCGATGGTCATGATCTTTGCATAGCGGTCACGCAACGTCGCCAAGGACGCTTCGTGCAATTCAGGCGTCACCGTTGCACAGCAATCTTCAACCATCGTTACCAAGTAGCCTAAGTCACAAGCATCGCGGATGGTCGTTTCGACACATTCATTGGTGTAAACGCCGACAATGAACAACGACTCAATTCCCATGTTTTTCAGCACGTAATGCAAGTTCGTTGATGAAAACACACCACTGGCCGTTTTGTTGATCACGATCTCGTCTCGTCCAGGCAGCGGTGCGACTTGTTCTAAGAAATCCGCTTCGCGAGATCCTGGCGGTGCGAGCAAATTTAAGCGTTTGTGTCCTTTGCTGCGGTCGCGACCGTCACGAGTCAACGATTGAATCCGCGTATGAATTACTTCCAAGTCATGTCGGCGGAATGCGTCTTGCAGGGATCGTGTATTTGGCAATGCGGTCGTTTTCAATCGCTCAAAATAGTACTCTTGGGCTTCCGGCGATACACCGCTTTGATTCTCCTCGGCGAAAACCCCGAGCCCCGGCGCTGCATCAAGGTATTGCATGTCGATACACAACAACGCGGTCGCTTGACGGCGGAGAAAGTCCTGATGAGCAGGATTGTCGATAAAGGACTCGAGGTAAGCTACCTTGAGCGGATCGATGTGTTCGAGCGAATCGTCGTATTGCATAAAAAGGATCGTTTGCCGGAGAAAGAAAAGTGGTTCAACAAAGTAGGGGCTACAAGTCGTTTGCGAGTCGGACAAGTGTATGGAGCATCACATTGGCGCCCGCTTCGATATCGGTCCAAGCGGTCCATTCCGAAGGCGAATGACTCATTCCGTTCTTGCTCGGTACAAAAAGCATGCCAACGGGAACGATGCTGCCCATGATTTGGGCATCATGCGCTGCACCGCTTGGCATCGCATGATACTCTAATCCCAACTTTGTTGCTTGCTCGGACAATTCACGCACGACGACTTCGCTGCATTTGACAGGTTCAATATAACTCGATTGTTCAAATTCGAACATCAAATTTCGTCGCCTTGCGATCGCCGAGAGGGCTTTGCGAAACGCCGCTTGCAACTCTTCCAATATAACCTCAGACGTATCGCGAACATCGAGCGAAAACTCGACAAGGCCCGGTACCGTGTTGGCAGCACCGGGCAAGATTTGAGCTTTTCCGACCGTTGCCCGTGTTCGCTCGCTACCGTTTTCCTCTAGGATTCGAGGGATCTCGTGAGCGAAATCGGCCAGTCCCATGAAGGCGTCATTACGCATGTCCATTGGTGTCGTCCCGGCATGATTCGCTTCACCACGCAGCCAAACGGACCAGCGAAACAGGCCCGTGATTTCGTCAACCACGCCGATCGGTTTGTGGATGCGATCAAGGACCGGCCCCTGTTCAATATGCAATTCCAAATAACTGGCGATGGAGTCCGGATCACGGGCGGCATCGAGAGCCCCAAGCGGATCGTAGCCGTGCCGACGCAGTTCATCTTTAAGAAAGATGCCGTCGAGATCCTTCATCGTCGCCAAACGCTCGGGATTGAGGTGACCGCAAAGCGATTGGGATCCAAGCATGCCTCCGAAACGTCCTTCCTCATCGCTAAAGGCGACCAATTCGAGCGTCCGCCGCATCGATTGTCCTGATTCGCGGAGGACTCGCAAGCATTCCAATCCGACAACGACCCCGAGCGTTCCATCGAGGGCTCCGGCACAGGGCACGGTGTCGATATGCGATCCGACAAGCACGCGAGGCTCATCGGATTTGCCATCGAGAATTCCAGACAAATTAACGGCACCGTCAACGCGGCAATCCAAATCTGCCGCCTCGATTCGGTCGGTCAACCAACGTTTGCCCTCGATATCGGCATCGGTGAACGCCATCCGATAGATCCCGCGATCAACCGTGTTGCGTCCGATCTCAGCCAACGTCAAAATGTCGGACTTGATTCGCTCTAGGTTTACTTTCAACATGTTTGCGGCCTAGTCGACGGCGGGTAATGGTAAGTCTTCGACATATTGGCCATGCAGCATGTGTAGTTGAAGGGTATGGTTGAGCACGATATCGTTTCGCCGCGCGACGGTGCCATCGGTTTCATTCCAAGCGTCATCGATAAACTGATTCAATACATCGCGATCAAAGAAACCAACCTCTTGCACTCGAGTTTCTGTCAACCAGTGGTCGATCATCTCTTGTACAGCATTGCGTTTGACCGGATCGGTATGCGCAGGCGGTGCCATGAAGGCGAATTTCTCTCGTTCGTACAATTCACGCGGTAACACGTTCACCATTGCTTCGCGGAGTACCCATTTCTCGACGCCGTCACGAATACGGACTTCGGGCGGGATCGTCACCGCGTATTCGGCGACGTGATGGTCGAGAAACGCCGGACGGGCTTCCATGCTGTTGGCCATGTCCATGCGGTCTCCTCCCCATGTCAAGATCTGACCCTCCAACATCGTCTTGCTCCAGGTGTACTGAGAGATGTCCAAAGGATGGCGATCGCGAACTTGATCGGGATCGATCGCAGCAGCGACTTCAGCAACGGGGTCGTAATCACGCAGAAGATCTTGCATTTCAGCACTCAACAGCGGTTGCACGCGTTGGAGCGTCATCATCCACGGTTGAATCCACGAGGGAGTGAACCCACATAGATCTTGCCAAGCGGGATGTTTTAAGTCTTCTTCGGACAGAATGGCTCCTGCGAACAAGCCGCCTTCGCCTTCGCGTCCCAGCCAATCGCGTTTGAAGAACGGGTAGCCTCCAAACAGTTCGTCGGAGCCTTCACCCGTGATCACCGCTTTATAATTGCACGCTCGCACGCGCCGACTCATGTGCCATTTCGCGACGGCCAAGGTGTTATAAAACGTTCGCTCGGCGTGCCAAGTCGCCCGCTCGAATGCCGGTCCATAAAGTTCTTTTTCGGTTAGCAGTAACAACTCCTGTTCCGCACCGGTTCGATCAGCCATGAGTTTCGCGATATGCGATTCATCGTATTCGGCATTGTCAAACGCGATGGTAAATGCCTTGACGGGTGATTGTTGCAGGGTGGTGGCGAGCCCTAGAATCGAACAGCTATCGATTCCGCCTGACAAATAACATCCGACCGGCACATCCGCTTCCAAACGAGTCGCCACGGCATCGATCAATCGATCTTGGACGCCTTGAACGTATTCGGCTGGATCGGGATTGGGGTCATGTGACGTTGGGAAAGTAAAGTCCCACCAACGTTGGGTTTCCGTTTCAATCCGCCCGTTGCGAAGGGAGGCGATCAGCATATGGCCAGGCTTGAGTGCGTGGACGCCTTCGAACGCGGTCGACCCAGGCACCATGACTTGCATCATTTGATGCAGTGCTGCTTTCGGACAAAGCTTCGGCTCGATATCAGGGTGTCGGAGAATCGATTTGACTTCCGATCCGTACACAACCCCGTTATCATTTGCACTGTAGTAGAGCGGTTTGATTCCGAACCGGTCGCGGATCAGAATCAGCTGTTTTTTGCGGTCATCATACAGCACGATCGCAAATTCACCGCGCAATTGATGCACGAACGAAAGACCATCGCGGAGGTACATCGGCAATGCAATCGCACTGTCGCTCTTGCCACTGGTGTCAAGTTTTTGACAAGCCAATTGCGTTCGGATGCGTTTGTATCCATAAAGTTCACCGTTGACCGTTATGGCGTAGTCGCCATCTTTGGATTCAATCGGTTGGTGGCCGTGATCGAGACCAACGAGCGACAATCGAGTGTGACCAAGGGCCACTCCTTCGTCGACATAAAAACGACTGCCTCGATCATCGGGACCGCGATGGTCCAAAACGTCGAGCATGCGGTCGAGGGTAAAACGAAGCTCACGTTCGTTGGTTCGCGACGGATTCCAAAATCCAGTAATGCCGCACATAGTTTATTCCCTTGTTATTTAGATACCGGTGATGCGGTCGAGACGATCGAGCACCGAGGCGAGTAGTGCTTGTCGAACAAATACCGCGCCAGCGGCTTGGGCAAAGTAAAGATTGTGGTCGGTTTCGTCCAAATCGTCCGACAATTCGTTGTTGCGAGCGAGCGGGTGCATGACAACTGCGTCCGCCTTTAAGTCGCTATTGGAATCAAGTTTGTAGCGGCTATCCAAGTTTCGATAACTGTCGCCCAAAAACGCAATCGAATTGACGTATACCACATTCAATTCGGGTAGGACTTCTTGGACATCGTTGACGATACTGATTTTGATCGGCGACGCTTCGATCGTTTCGATCAAATCCAAGCCCACCGGATCAGCCATTTCGGAAATCAGCGTGATTTCGCTGACCGCATGCTCGAACATCAATGACAACCGCAAGAAACTTTTCACTGCCCGCATCGAGCCGGGCGTGCCAATGATCCCCAAATGTACTTTGCGGTCTTGCGGGCAATTCGCCAGAGACAACTCGGGGCGCCACTTCAACAGCGCGTACCAGTCGATCAATGCTTGAGTCGGATGGTGCCCCGACCCGTTGCCTGCATTGATGAGCGGACGCTGTAGGTTGCGGCGGATTTCATCGACCGAGTCGGTTTCGGGATGCCGCATGATGACGACATCACCATAAGTATTGAACATCTCGCCGATATCGGCCAACGATTCACCTTTGGCGATGCCGGTGACTTGCCCATCGGGAACCGACAAGACTTTTCCATCCAATCGTTGGACCGCACTTTCAAACGACAAACGGGTTCTGGTGCTCGGTTCGAAAAAAGCCGTGATGGCAATTTTTCCGTCGAGCGGCTTATCAAGTTCGACGTTTCGAGTTTCGAGAAGGGCCGCCAATTGAGCGATCGCGACCACGGTTCGGCGATCAAATTGACGAGGTTCCACGATCGATTGGCCGGCCAACGCTTGTAACGCCTCACGGTCGACTCGCCCCTCGGTCAAGTCCAACAAATCCTCAGCGCGAAGACGCAGCCCTTTGGAATTCATTGGCACGACAGCCGAGCGAAGTGGCGTTTGGGTGCGGGCAATCTCATCCCCAACGTTCACTTCCTTGTTCGTATCGTTCTCATCGGACATGACCTTATCGGACATAGCATTCTCCTTTGCATTTGTACTCGCGTACTTCACCAGATTTTTTTATTCTTCAAATCGGAAATTAAAAACGCGATCAGAACCGCCACTCCCATGCTACAAAGCACCAAAGCACCAATCACGAGAACACGTAACAACCATAGAGGAAACATCATGCCATTTCCCCTGCCGCTTGTGGATCGTTTGCAGGCGTTTTTTTGCTTTCTCCATCGACGCTGAGCGAATCGAAATCGAAGTCAGCGGGCGATAACAACAATCCTACGCCAAACACGGCGCCGGAAACGGCGGCACCCACCAAGGATGACACGAACCAGCCAATCGTGAAGTAGGCGATCAACCCACAAACGCTGCCGGTCACCATCGCCAAACAAGCAGCCATCGCGTTGGCTCGCCGCGAATACAATCCGCCGACAATCGGCCAAATGCAACTGCCGACCATAGGGCCAGCAAAAAACAATACGGTGGCAAGCGTGCCGACGTTCGGCAACGCGACCGACCAAGAAAAGAACCCTAATAGTATAATACAAAAGCTTGAAAGGTTTCGTTTCGTGCGATCGGTCGGATGATGTTGCATGATAGGTTCGATGATATCGTTCACCATCAAATCCGACGTGGCCGCAAGCAACGAATCAATACTGGAGGCCAATGAACAAAACACGACGACAAACACCAATAACGCACCGCCCCAACCTAGCAGCGTGGCGGCAACCATCGGCCCGACCGTATCAGGCTCGCTCACGCCAATCCCTAATGCGGGTGCCGCCAATCCAAGGAAACCCGCAACGATCGGGACCGGCAACCAAAGGAATCCACCGAGGGCGTAGGCTTTCGGTCCCACGCCGTCTCGCATCGCAAACGCCCGACTCCACCAAACGTTGCTGTGAAAAATCTCACCAAAACCGAAAAACATATTATTGAATAATGACATCAACGCCGCTGGGAAGAGTACCGACAACAACATTGGTCGATTCGTCGACAATTTTTCGTGAACGTCAACCAAGTCAATCTTTACGAGTACCGCACAAGCGACCACAATCAAGCCCACTAAGATGATCAAACTCTGGATAAAATCCGTTCCAATCACTGCATACATGCCACCAAACAACGTGTAGAGCACACAAACGACAATCACAACGGACATGCCGACTTCATACGGAATCCCCGAAAGCACGTTGAGCAATTTCCCGCCTGCCATCGTCATCGATACCAACCATGTCAAAGCATAGAAGATCGAGATAATTAGAAAGGGAATCGTACCAAGTAGCCCATAGCGTCGGCGGACAAACTCGACCGCCGTGTATCCCGTCGGCATCAAGCGGCGGATTCGTCCGCTCATCGGTGCGAAGGCAAACAACCCGAAACTGGCGGTCGAATAGGCGAGGGCTCCCCATATCCCCAGTTGCAATGCGAACTGGGGCGCTAACATGGTCGTATTCGATGTAATCCAAGTCGCCACGGCGGTTGCCGTTCCCAGGGCCAAACCCACATTGCGCCCCGCAACAGCAAACCCGTCATACGATTTAGCTCGTCGTCCCCACCAAATCCCAAGCGAAATCCAGAGGACACTGAACAGAGCCAGCATGACGTATCCCGCCTGTGCACTCAACACCGGAGCGGAAGCGACGAGGACGCTCGTGCTAGCAGTCACACCCGTCATCCAGGCTGCTCGGATTCAGCACCAGGAAATGCAGCCGGCTTCTTGTCAGCTGTTAACGCTCCGTGAGCAATAATGCTTATCAAGGCCACAAAAATAATCAGACCAATCGAGAACGCGATCATCGCTTGGGAAAGTGGCCAATGGTCGACCGTAACAATGGCAGGCTTCGCGGACGTCGCCAATAAGTTGCCACTCTTGTCGTAAGCTTCCACAATAAATGTATGGGTGCCGTTGGACAACCCCGAAACGAAAGCTTGTTCAAAGGAGCCCCGGTAAGGTTTTGTGCCATCGTCTTCGATCACCACATACTCGGTCGCGGAGTCGACAGGATTCCAGTGAAGTTCAACGTAGCCTTCACGAACGTCATTGAACTCTGTCGTTGCGAAAGCGAGGTAGGAGGGCAATTCACTGATGGTGTCGGGTTCGGTTTGTACCGGCCCCAGAGCAGGGGGTCTTAACGGTTCGGAGCCCGGTTCCTCGACTCCTGATCCCTTCACGCCCTGGCTCTCTGCAATGGACTCAGACGTTTCGAATTCAGCCGTTCTGGATTCTGCCACAACCTTTTCAACCGGCGCACCTTTTGCCGCGACAGGGCTAGCCTGAAGAAAACCGACCCACAGCAGTCCCGCAAAAGCAGTTCTCGCTAGCCGAGGGGGGGGCGTTATGCCAAAGCGGCAAGAGATAGTGTTAGCTCCGATGGCGAAATGATTTGTCATAATAGGAAGGGGGGGATTGTAGCAGCTTTTGCGATTCTCAAAAACCTGGGGGGGAGCGATTGGTTCGATCGATCCCATTTTAGAACGGCATGTTTGCCGTGCAAACGGTAAATCAACGAGAAATGCGCCATTAAATACGCAAGACACCACTACCGGGCATTTTGCGAGCAATCCGAAAGATCGGTATGGCCCAACTTCACTCAGCGGGTATCAATAATTACTGCCAAAGCGACGATGTCTCTATTATCCCAAGGACGAGCGACGTGAAACGTTGGTCGTTTCCTTTGAAATGATTGTGAAGGAAGGATCTTTCACCCCAAAATGATTTCACCCCGCTCCCCCCATTTCATTCCTTCGAGGGCAACATGCTCGTCCTATCCAGACACCGTGACGAAAGCATCATGATTGGTGATGATGTCGTCGTTACCATCGTCGATATTCGAGGTGATAAAGTTCGCTTGGGTATCGAAGCACCCCAATCGATTCCAGTTCACCGTCAAGAAGTTTACGACGCAATTCAACGAGAAAACCGAAAAGCTTCGCAAACCGGAACCGACGCCACAAAAGATGTCCGCCCCGGCAAAGCCTAAGCCATTGTCACTCTGCTCTCCGAGCGGATGGCGTTTCTTGGGCATGGCGTAGAACCTCAGATCGATTCTGGGGGCCGATTCTGGGGACCTGAGCCAATCGGTGGCGCAATCCGCTCGGAGAGCTGAGCGACACTGAGCTGAGCGACACTGAAGCGGCCTTAGGCAATCAGCGCATCGATTTTCTTGGCCGGTTCAACGCCCGTAAGTTTTTGAGCCAAACCGAGATGCTCAAACGAGAATCTCTCGTGATCGATTCCCAGCAGATGCAGGATCGTGGCATGAAGGTCGCGTACGTGAACGGGGTCTTTGACAATGTTGTAACTGAAGTCATCCGTCTCGCCGTAGATCGTGCCAGGCTTGACGCCGCCACCCGCCATCCACATCGTAAAGCAACGTGGATGGTGGTCCCGCCCGTAGTTTTCGTGACTCAGCTTGCCCTGCGAATAGATCGTGCGACCAAACTCGCCACCCCAAATCAGTAGGGTCGAATCGAGAAG
>JGI12048J13642_11381378_pt1 | contig 12517 bp, 6 predicted proteins | sample ElkSlonscriptome_16_FD_13642 | JGI IMG/M metagenome (IMG submission 13642) | reverse complement strand
GTGCTCGGCAACGAGCTCTCGCCCTAGCATGACCCCAAGCGCGTGTTGCCGATCCTGTGCGGCGAGGAGCGGGTCGACGGCCTCGACTACGGCTGGCGGCTGCTGCGCTCGCCGCTGCCGACCATGGCCTCCAGCAATGAGCCGAATGCGCGGCGGTTGTTCCGCAACCTGCGCGAAGAGCTCGATATGGAACCCACGGCGCACCTGGCCGGCGCGTTGAACGACCTGCCGCTGGACCTGCGCGACGACCTGGAGACCGAACTGGAACGGGTGATCGACGGCGCGACCTTCTTCCAGCGCGAGAACCCCTTCGTCCGCCATGTGGTGCTACGCAAGCGCACGACGCTGGAGGAGCGCGGCCTGCTGGAGCGCATTGCGGTCCATGTCCATCCGGACCGGGGCCTGGTGCAGGCGCCGCATCGGTTCAGCGCGTTGTTCCAGGACACGGCGCTGCGCGCCACGCCGGACTTCGACCGTGCCAACGACGAAGCGCGCGCCTTCGGCCGCGTGCTGGCCAAGCGCGGCACGGGCGGCGGGTTCATGCGTAATTTGATGGAGCAGCGCGTCTGCTCCAGCCGCGTCGCCGGTCTCAGTACCGCGAAGACGCTGCTGGCCGGGCGTGAGGTGCAGGAAGAGACTGAAGACCTCGATCTGGAATTGGCCATACAAACCGATGCCGAGCGCGCGGCGCTTGCGAGCCTGATCACGGCGCTGGAAGGCATGGAAGATGATCCGAAACTCGCCGCGATCCGCTTCTACCTCAAAGATGAGGGCTGGCTGCCGCTCGGTTGCATCATCTTCAGCCAGTATTACGACACCGCACGCTGGGTAGCCGATGCGCTGGCTGCCGAATTGCCGGACGAGACCATCGGCCTCTACGCCGGGGCCGATCGCAGTCGGCTCTATCGCGAAGGCCAGGCAGTCGGCATCGACCGTGAGGCACTCAAACGCATGGTCGCCGATCGCGAGGTCCACCTGATGGTGGCCACCGATGCCGCCTGCGAGGGCCTGAACCTGCAAACGCTCGGCACGCTGATCAACGTCGATCTGCCCTGGAACCCAACCCGCCTGGAGCAGCGCATCGGGCGCATCAAACGCTTCGGCCAGGCGCGCCCAGCGGTGGACATGCTGAACCTGGTGCACCAGGGCACGGTGGACGAGAAGGTCTATGCGCGTCTGTCCGAGCGCATGCGCAACCGCTACGACCTGTTCGGCGGTCTACCCGATACCATCCGCGACGATTGGATCGACGACCTGGAAACCCTGGGCGAGCGGATGGACCAGTACATCGAAGAGCGGCGCCAAGCGACCGGCTTCGACCTGCGCTACAACAGCAGCATCACGCCCAGCGACGCGGCCTGGCGCGATTGTGCGACCGTGCTGTCACGCCGGGACGTGGAGAACTTGATGCGGCAGGGATGGAGTGGATGATCTCAACAACAGTGCGCTTGGCGGTCGCTCTCAAAACCCAACTGACCCCAGAATCGAGGTTCGGCTGCTCGGCAGTGCTGGAGGTTTCCATGCCCCGGTGCGCTGAGTCGATGCAAAACAACACAGGCAGGAGAAACGCATGCGCGTGCTGACAGACAGCAAGGAAATCAGGGCCGAGCTAAAAAAGCTTGCAGCCAGTCGCTTGGCGGTGGCTTACATCGGCGCCGACTGGCGGGATTACGTGGACGCGCGATCACTCGAAAGCGTCATCCTGTCCCCGACGCTCGGGTCGAACCCGCATGCGATTGCCGATCTCGTCAGAGAAATCGGATGGAACAAGGTTCATTTTCTCGACAATCTCCATGCCAAGATCTACCTCGGGCAAGGCGCCGCCCTGCTCGGCAGCGCCAACCTGTCGCAAAATGCTCTCGGGGATGGCAACTTATTCGAGGCGATGGTTCTGGTCCGGGGCGAGTCTGCCCTAGTGAAGTTGGACGAAACCTTTGACGCCTACTTGGAAAAAGCGAAGGAGTGCTATCAGCAGGAGTCAAAGAAGCAGCAACGTCTGAATGACCTGCGGGACTCATGGAATCGCGGTGTTTGGGCCGGCGTTTTCAAGCCGGCGAAAGCGCACACCAAGATTTCGGAACTGTCGGACGACGAACTACGGCGAATCCATGTGGTCTGGTGGTTCCCGGGCGATATGGAATACCAAGTGGACAACGTCGCGGCGGAGACCGGCTGCTCCGACCCGGAAGCTATCGATCGATATTTCAGCGATCGGTTCAGCTTTAGCGAACAGGACGAGATGGGAGAGGGCGATTGGCTGCTTTGTTGGCGTAGTACAGTTAAAGGCCTGCCGCACGGAAGCGTCCGAGCCTATTGGATGCAAGTTCATCGGATTATCCCAGAAGGCTTTGTCAGCACGCATTACCCGACGCTGGTCGGGGAAGTAAAGCAGTACAAGCGGGGGCCGGTTCCTTTCGAACTCGACGACGCGCTGCAAGCAACCATCCGGGAAATGCTAGGGTCGAGGAGGTACCCGAAGCTACTCGCAGACATTAGCGATGCAGACATTTGGAGCCTGAACGCGGCGAAGGAATCGACGATGGAGTTCCTGAAGGAACTGCGTCGGACAGCGACGGACTAGGCTGAGGCTGTCGTTCCACCACGGCTGCGCCGGATCCCAGTGCGTTTGACACTAGCCACAGATGCCGTCGACTCTCGAAACAGCCGTCCCAATCAGCCCTCAAGACCATCCAGCAAGGCACTTCGCGCGCCTGGGAGCTGTCGGTGAAATGTTGAGGTTCGACGCCGATGTCACTTTCAGGAATCGAATGCATAGAAATTCAGAAGTCGCGTGCACGCCCATCACCGACTTGGCTCGGGGCGACCGGACCGGGCATGCGAGCACTCCTTACGGGATCGACCCTGCGCGGCATCCGAAACCCCGGCCGCAGCGCAAGCGTCCGGCCGCCTGATCCCAACGCCAAACTTTCCGGAGCCCGTCCCGATGACCATCACCCGCCTCCCCGAAAAGCGCCTGGGCCTGCTGCCCATCGCAGGCTGCGACGACCCCGAGCGCGTGCTGGACCTGGTCTTGGTGCACGGCCTCGGCGGCGACGCCTTCACCACCTGGATGGCCGATCGCGAGCCCCTCGAGACCTTTTGGCCCAACTGGCTCGCCGCCGACCGGCCGCGGCTCGGCCTCTGGACCCTGGGCTACGCGGCGGAGGCCTCCGGCTGGAATGCCGAGTCCATGCCACTGGCGGACCGCGGCACCCAACTTCTGGACCTGTTCGACAACGCCGGTCTGGGCGAGCGCACGCTGGTCTTCTGCACCCACAGCCTGGGTGGCATCATCGCCAAGCAGCTGCTGCGCCATGCCGAGGGCTTCGGCGTTCCGCGCTGGCGGCGCATCGCTGAAAACACCCGCGGCATCGCCTTCATCGCCACGCCCCACACTGGGGCCAACTTAGCCAACTTCGCGGAGTTCGCCAGCGTCGTCTTCCGCACCAACGAGCAGGTGAAAGAGCTAGCCTCCAACGATGCCCGGCTCCGCGAACTCCACAACTGGTTCCGCGGCTTCTACAGTAAGCACGGCCTCATCTGCCGCACCTGGTGCGAGCGCCGAGAGGTGCGCCCGAGCATCCCCTGGCTCGGCGTCAAGCTGCCCAAGGGCATGGTCGTCGTCGACGCCACCAGCGCGGAGCCCGCCCTGCCCGGCGAGGTGGCCGTTCCCTTGGACGAGGACCACATCTCCATCTGCAAGCCCACCTCCCGCGACGCGCAGCTCTATCGGTCCCTGTTGCGCTGGGTGGACGACTGTACCGTCGCGGCCGATGCGACCGGCACCGCACCACCACCTGACGAGGTCGAAACGTCGGTCCGCGCCCCGGCACCTGCCAACCCGCCACATCCCAGCCGGGCCAGCCAAGCAGAAGGGGCACATGCCGGCGCGGTAGCAGTGTGGCGGGAAAAGCTGGACTTTCTGTTGCAGCAGGAGGCCATCACCGCAGACCCGACCCAGCGCTTCCAGATCAAAAAGGCCATCGAGGAATGCCGCGCCAAGCTGCGCGAGCTGCAGGGCGAGCTATGACGGATGAGGCGCGTAAGCGCTGGCGACGCAAGCTGGACCATCTGTTAGCCGAGGAGGCGATCGTATCCAGCGCGGTCCAGAAATTTGAGCTCAGCGAGCAGATCGCCGAATGTCGAGTCAAGCTCAGGGAGCTGGACGACGAAGACCGGCGCCGAGAGCTTGCCGACCCCCATGTCGAACTCCCCCAGCTCTCGGCCAGCGCCGAGCACGGCTTCGCGTCGAGCCTGGAGGCGCTGCTGGAGGCGGTCAAGTCCGAAGGTCTGGTACTGCGCGCCGTACCCCTTGATGCCACGGGGACGACTCAAGCCTTGACGGGCGCAGCGTCGGATTCGGCGCCTCTCCCCGATATAGACTTGGCCGATACGCTGTCGCAACAGATCGCCAAGGACTTCGCCCATGTTCGCGAGCGCTACCTGACCGGGGCCCGGGCCGCTGCGAAGGCCGACCTTGACGCGCTTCTAGGGCTGCCGGCCTGGCCACACCTCGCGGCTGGCCTACGCGGACGGCTTTTGCGCACCGCTGCCTTGTACCGGCTCGATTGTGGTCAAGACACGGGAGGTGTCGAGGCGCTGGCTGAGCGTGCTGCCAAGGAGGACCCCGAAGGGGATAACCAAGCCCTGGCCGCGCACGTTGCGCTGCGGCGCCAGGACACGCAGGCCGCACTGTCGCTTCTCGAGTCACCCCACTCTCCCCAGGCACGGCATCTCAAGGCCGCCATTTTGATCGAACAGGGCGACGCGGAGCGTGCGCTGGCGGTGCTGGCCAATCCAGTCGATGCTGAGAGCAGCCCACCCAATGCCGAGCCCCAAGCAGACTCCACCGACGATACCGGCAACACCGCCGAAACCTGGCGCTTGCGTGCTTTGGCCGAATTGGTCTTGAAGCGACTCCCCGATGCGGTTGAGGCCATCGACGCGGCCCAAGCCCTTGCCCCGGACTGGATCGGCGTGCGCGGTGCCGCGGCGGTGATCGATTTCTGGCGCATGTGCACGCCGGCGGCGCTTACCCTGGCCGAGCAGCCGCTTTGGCCGATGCCTTTTGCGCGCGACCTGATCCGTGCCGACGCCGGCGCCACCCTTGCGAAGATCGAGCGGACCTTTGCTGCGGTGGCTGAGGCCATGCCCGACGGTTCCTATGAGCAGCTTCATTGGTCGACTTGGCAGCTCATCGCATTGCTTGCCGACATTGGCCGACAGGACGAGGCCACCAGGCTTGCGGAGCGGCTGTTGGGTAAGGATGGCAGACCTGATGCCTGGTCTCTGGTTTGGAGCCATTTCTTCAACCTCGACGTCGATCGCGCCGCGTTGAAGCAGCGCCTAGCTGCCGTCCCGGCAGAAGACCCGAAGTTCGTTCTGCTGCGGGGCCTGCATTTCGAGATGTGCCTCGAAGACGGAGAGGCGGCGAACTCCCTGGAGGAGCTGAAAGAGTTGGGGCCCCGAGTCGAGGGCCGGGGCTGGCCCGAGGTCGTCCTCCAGTGGCGCGTCGCCGCATTGACCGCGACCGGGCAACTGGACGAGGCGGACGCAACCGCGGATGCCGTCGGCAATGAACGCCTTCGACTGCGACTGCGGCTGCTCGTCGCGCGAGCGCGGGACAAGCTGGAGCCGGAACGCTACAAGGATGCCGTGGCCGCGCTGTTCGCCGTGGATCCCGGCCTCGACGTACTCGCCGAGGCCTGTAATGCCCACGCCTCGGCCGGCGAATGGACCTTCGTTGCCGTCCATGCTGATGAATTGTTGGCAGCGATCCCGACACCTGGCTCACTTCGGCTTCTAGCGCTCGCAACCTTCAATCTGGGCGAGTACCAGCGTTGCCTATCGGCGCTGGACGAGCATCGTCATGTCTATGACGACGATCGTTTGCCGGAAAACCTGGCCCTCTTGAGGGTGCGCTGCCAGCGCATGCTGGGGGATGTCTCACAGGCAGCTCGTGATGCACGGCTGCTCTTCGAGCAGGCGCCAACGGCGGAGCACTTGGCGGAGTTGCTGAACGCTCAGCTCGAAGGGGCGGATCGGGGCGGCATGCTCGACTCACTGCGACGCATGCAAGTAATAGATGTGGCCGATGGCGAGTTTCTCCTGCAAGCGACACGGATTGCTATCCAGCTGGATCGAGAATTGGCCATCTCTCTTTGGCGCAGGGCCGTCTCCCTAAGCTCAGATGCCCCGGAGTTTCCAGCTCAGGCGGCGACCCTAGGCAGCAATCTTGGTCTGCGAGACGAGGAGACGGGTCCGTGGTTCCAGCGCATGGCCGAGCTCGCTGTGGCCGGGAAAGGAGGTACGCGGACGCTCCACATCTCAGAATTCTCCGACATCCTCAGGGAGCAGAGGGAAACGAATGATCGGCTGTGGGGGCTGTACCGACAGGGTGATCTTCCGGTACACGGACTAATCGACGCCATATCGCTTCCGCTGACCGCACACCACCACGATCTCCCCAGCCGGAACCGTTCCGACCCGGATCCACTGCTGCAAGCCGCGATACCGATTCGGCACGGCGCGCGGCCGATGCGCTCTTTCAAGTCTTACCGCGACCAGGGCTGCCGACTGGTCCTCGATATGACAGGACTGATCACTGCCCAAAGCCTAGGGCTCTTGGACCTGGTCGAACGCACATTCGCCCCGTTATTGATTCCGAGGCAATGGCACTTGCTCCTGCGGAGTGAAATCGACCGTCTGCGGCCGAGCCAGCCCCGGCGTTCCACCGCAGTGGAGCAGGTCGCTCGGCTCATCCGGTCCGAGGGTATCGACTTGGTCAACTTGATGGCTGGGCCGATACCGCCGGCAAATCTGGCTTTACTCATTGGTGAGCGCCAAGCGCGCGAGGTAGCGCTGGTGGAGGCCATGGAAGGCCGCTTGCTCACCTACCTCCCGCTGCGTGGTCCCGACTTGGAGCAATACCAAGCCGTCGAGCTGCCGCCGGAATGGAGGCACGCTGTCCTTGGGCCGCGGGCCATGCTGGATCGATTGCTCGTTCAGGGTGTGATCGGACAAAGCGAGCACGAGCGCGCGATTAGTGCCTTTCCGCCAGAGCCGGTCGGGGCGGCAACGGCGATACCTAGAGGAACTCCGTTGCTCGTGTCGACAACGCTACTGGAGCAACTCGCGGAACGCGATCTGCTGAGCGCCGTATCCCACTACTTCCGCTTGTCCACACCTCGCGACGAGTGGCCGGACGAGAAGGAGCGGATCAGACAGGAGGCCAGCGCCGAGGAGCTGATTCAATGGATCGAGACGCTGATCGACCGGATCGCGGCCGGCCTACGCAGCGAGATCTACCGCTTGGTGCCCGCATCGAACCAGGATGGTGGCGCTGAATGGCCGCACGTGAGGTGCCTCGAACATCTGCTGGCTCGGGACGGGAAACCAGGCGATTGGCTTTGGGTTGATGATCGCCACCTCAGTGGCTATCCTGCAACCGGCGAGACCTTGATTGTCGATGTGGTCGAGGTGCTCGGTCTTTTGGTCGAGGTGGGCGCCATGAGCCGGGCTAAGCGCTTCCAGTGGCTCCACCGACTGAGGACGTCCAACTATCGGTTCATTCCCCTCGAACCCGAGGAGATCCTGTACTGGCTCGAACGCTCGTATATCCATGCCCAAGCGTTGGAGGTTCCGCACCAGCTCCGGACCATGGCCCAATATTGGGCGGACTGCCTGTACCAAGACGGGGCGTTACGATTCAGGAACGATCCACGCCATCGTACTGGGGAGAGCCTGTTTTTCGTCTCGTCGCAGTCGGCGGTGGGCCAAGCGATCAGAACAATCTGGGGCTATCACCAAAGCGATCCGCTGCGCCGTCGCCTGCGCGTGGATTGGCTGCTCGACAACCTCTACCTGGGCATTTCGGATATCGCACACCTGTTGCCCGATCCGGATCCTCAGCGGGATATCAATCTGGTCGGAGCTGATCTCGCCCATCTCATATTCGGCGCCTTCCAACTGCTGATTGAGCACGGCGGCACACCCGGCAATAGGAATGCGAAGCGTCGTCTGGCATTGGCAAAGGGCTACTTGAATTGGATCAGTGAGCGGATCGTCGGGCCCAGACTCCTGGCCGATCCCACAGTGATTGCAACGACCGCCGCGCATTTTCGCGAATCGATCATTTCTGCCTTCGGCAAGCACGATGATGAGCTCCTGCGGCTGGTAGGCTCCCAGATGCTCAAACTGATGCCGAGCATGCCGAGTGCATTAAGGAAGGAGCTGCACAAAGACCAATCGTTCATGCAGCGAATCGGGCTGGCCGAGGTCACTGTAACCAAGGTAGGTCGTCGCCGGATCGCGGCGCCAGATATCTTGTCCGCAGTCGAATCGGCGATGTTGGGCGAGGAACCGACGCTCTGCGATCTTGACCGACGCGGGCCGCTTTCCCTTCGGTTGGTCTCCGAACCTGGAGACTCCCGACCCGTGGTCGAGCTGACCGATGAGCATGGGCTGTCGCTCGGCCGGCACTATTTTCCGTATACCGAATTGCTGTCGACGTCCCGTGAGCTGCGCCTGCAGGCTTTGGCGCGAAATCCATCCTGGTGGGATGGGACATCCGGTAATTGCGCATCCGTGGAGCGGGAATTGGCGGCGATTCCGTCTGCTGAGCTACGGATTCGCAGGGTCGAGCAGTTGGCAGCCTCATCGGCGGAAAATCATTACACAGAACTCGAAGACCAGTGGCAGCATGATAAGGGCATGCGCATCGATCGCTGCTTGCCGCCGCCGCTGTCCGCAGTCTTGAACTATATCCGCAGTAACGGCAAGGTGGCGGCCGCCCAATCGCTCAGCGAACAGTGCTGGGAGTCCCTTGTCCAATCCATCCCAGCCTCTCGCGGCCTTGCCGAGCCCCTGCGTCGGATTGCATTGCTTCCGTGCCCTTTGCCGGACACTGTTCATCGAAGCATCGGCAAGCTCGACCTGGAGACGCGTCGTGAGGTCCTGAAAAACGCCGCCCTTGGGATGGCCAATCCGATCGGGCAGCTGCATTTGATCGATTTGATGCTGTCCGCTGCCGACAGCCTGCCGGAGGCTTTAGATTTAGCTCAAGAGCAAATCGGTCACCTGTGCATGTCAGACTTTGCGCATGCGCTGAAGCTGACCCGGGCCCTGGTAGACCTGGCTTACCGCGCATTCGGTAACGAAGCGGCGAAGACCGGGATTGAACCGCGCCGGCAATTGTTGGCCGCCTGGGCGCATGCCACACAGGTCACCGCGATACTGCTGAAGGGCGGGGTAAATCCCAACTCATTAGCGAGCAATTTGCAGAAATGGGCACCCTTTCCGCACCGCGATCTGTATGCGGGTGGCTCGGAGCCGACGGCGGATCTGGCCTGGCCTTGGCATGTCAAGCTGGCCGACTTGGTCTTTGCCGGTCTGGGCCGAATCCTCAGTCGACAGCCGGACCTCGTATCGCGACTTGACCTGTCAACCCTGACCACGCGCCTCAACGCCCTGGCAACGGGTTCAACAGATCGGCCGGAAGACCTGGATTTTCTGCGCGACCCAGGGCTCCTGACCGACACCCTGGGCTGTCTGTGGGGCGGTGACCGGTCGGTCAGTATGCTGCCGCTGATCGGACCGAACGGGGCGAGCTACTACGCTCCGGACGCATTCTCCCGCCGGGTCGATGGACTATTGAGCGTACTTGGAACCGATCCGGGGTGCCTGGACCACTGGCGCTCCCTGTGGTTGACCGTCCGGCATGGTCGCCTACCTGCTCAACCGGCCGAGCGACTGGACTATATCCTCAGCGGACTGGATATCGACGCGCTGGTCGCATCGGATCACCTGCTGCTGATACCCGTGACGGATCTCGCGATCCGATATCGATCCGACCGTGACTCCATTGCGGCCCAGATCTATCGCTGGGCCGAAGGCGTCGACAGCGGTGACCAGCCTACCGCCGCCTGCAATGGGCACGGAGGTACCGAGGCGACCCATGTCTTCAGCGATTATTTGATCGGCTGTCTGCACGGCTTGGCAACGCGGTATCCGGAAGACCCAGACGGTGAATTTGCGCGCCTGCTCGAAGGACTGATCCGGCGCTCACGTCGCCTGGCAACGGAGCTGCGTGTTTCGCTGATCAATATCACTCGTCGACTGCCCTTCTCCAGACATCGGGCGCTGCGCCGAACACTCCTTGCCGCTTGGGCACGGTCAGCGCCGACGGTCGCCGAACCCAGCCAGAGGAAGACGAAGCGCGAGCAGATGGCAGGTGGAACGAGCCGCAGGAAGCGCCGAAAAAAGAAGGGGCGACACGCACGCTGATCCATCGATCAGGTGGTTTTCGAATCGGTGCCGATTGGTTGCGGTTTGTAGTGGCCGCAGAATGTCCCAGCTCCAAGCAACTATCTAGACTGTCGTTTTCTTGAAGAGTGTTGTTTCTCGCAGTCCCGTTCGAAAGGCTAAGCCATGGCTAATATCTTCATCCGCTACGGCTACAATAAGGGGCCTCTCAAGGATCGGGGCGGCGCCTACCTTGCCGTGCTAGCGACCGAGGGCCTGCTAGTGTGGGGCGACCCCCGCATCTGGGCCGGGGCCGACTGGGAGTCAGAGCTCACCAACGCCCTCGCTGCCGGCGATGTCGCCGTGCTGTTGATCTCCAAGGGCTTCCTCAGACAAGGGGTTAAAGTGCTGCTGCAGCGCCGTTATGACCAAGGCATCCGTGTGATTCCGGTGATTCTCTCGGTTGGTGGCCACCGCAGCAGGTGGTAAACGCCAGCGCCGGGAAAACAGCGGTCAGTTCGTAGGGCGGTTCTGATCATCCAAGTGCCGATGGACACCAATCTGCAAGCGAGACTGTCCAACTAGCCAAGACTGAGCAATTTGGTCACCGGCGTGATCAACAGCCGTTGTTGACCAGACTCACTTGCCATAGCTGATCAATCTGACCTTGCCAGCAGTCGAGTCTCTTGCTTGTCGCCAAGGGGCCGCGCTGGCGGCCAACCGGCAGGCATCCAGATTGAGCCAAATTCTCTACGATTTTTCTTCTTAGCTTCGCGGCGTCATTGGAGACCTGAATATGGCGGTAAATTGAGCGGTAAAAATTCATTAATGAAGCGTTCATAGGACTTACAGAACGCATAGACGTCTTTGCACAGGAATGGAATTACCCATAAAAAATTGACGAAATCAGCTTCGCGTTTTGACTGCTTGCTCAATCGGAATCGATCATAGTCGAACAGCATACTGGCGAGGAACTCTGAGTCGTAAGAGACCCCGATTTCATCAAGGCGTTCCCAACAATCCAGAAGCGCGCGTTTGCGTCCCCGAAGTAGCCGGGGAAAATAGACTGTTTCGCTGTGGTATGCGTCTAATTTTCGGACAAGATATTCCGGTATTCGATTACCTTCCGTTCCCCTTATCGTCAATAATTTGCGTATCACGCAGGATAGAAGACGGGACAAGAGACGAACATTATGAAAGTGGGACCAACTGCAAATCGGTTTGACTCTAAATCTGTCATCTACGGGGTCCTCATGCGGTAGCTGCAGCGTCGGAGCATAGCCACACTTTGGGTTCAGATACCTGTGACACCACAATCGACAATGATGGTGTGGGCACTCACAAATGCCAGGAAATTGGTGACAGAGGCGCCAATATGACAACCCCAAGACACGGAGATCGTCTTCCACGCACTTAGGACAGAATGCCAGAAGCCGACCGCGCTGCTCCCTGCGCGTTAAGCCTGAATTGAGGCTGTCGTACGCGTTGAAGAAGGACTGAATGGGAAGTGAAGGCCAGTCGCTGCCAGATTCGAGCCGAATGCTATACAGTCTGATGAACGTGGTCTGCTCGACAAATGCTCGGATGTGCTCCTCATCTGCGAGCCCATGCTGGGTTAGAAATGCATTAAGGGAGTATGGAATTGGTAGGCAGAGTGAATCCGCGGGGATTCCGAAGAGGAACTGCGCAGTAGGGCGAGGAGGTTTTCCCCCTGTGAATCGATTGGCACGACATAGCAAGCTATAAAACGTCTCATCCGGATACGGACGGAATAGAAGCGAGTTTATGCTTACATCAAACATCAAACATCAAAGCGCCGGCGAGCACGACGCGACTCGGTGGAAGCTGTGAGCGTCGGAGGCCACCACCGCCGGCGGGACTTTACGGACGGACGCAGAGGCGGTCCCGAGCATGGCGGCCCGGATGACTTGCGCATGCGTTGGCGACAGCGATCGCTTGGAATCCCTTGGATGTCCGCGGTCTGGATTGGCGGTTGGGACCGTGGTTACCCGGATCTGTTCAAAACCTGTTCGCTCCGTGCGCCCAGGCCGGGTCCTCGAATTTGTTACCGAGTTAATTTCGCCTCGGAAGCGATTTGTTACCGAGTTTATTCCTTTGTTACCGAGTTAATTTCGTCAAGTCAGCGAATCGCTGGCTCAGGCTGATTCATTCAACGGTCACGGACTTGGCGAGATTACGCGGTTGGTCGACATCGGTGCCTTTGAGTACCGCGACATGATAGGCCAGCAGTTGCAACGGCAGCGTGAAGATAAGG
>JGI12048J13642_10678814_pt1 | contig 12517 bp, 10 predicted proteins | sample ElkSlonscriptome_16_FD_13642 | JGI IMG/M metagenome (IMG submission 13642) | reverse complement strand
TCAAGGCTGGCGTAGGCATATCCCAGGGCGGTATCCCGCACCAGCGGCGCCAGCCCGCCCAAATGGGGCGGATGGAGCACCGCCTTGGTCGCCCCCAGATCGGCGGCGGTGTCGAGGGAGGCCAGCAGTTCCTCTACCGAGGCCCGGCGGATGGATTCGGTGAGGTCGGCGGCATGGACGAAGGTGGGCATGTGGCAGACCAGCCCCAGCCCGTGGACCGACAGGGTCCGCAGGATGTTGTCCCGCTGCCGCCGAATGGAGGTGTAGTGGGCTTCGGGCGCATCCAGGGTCAGTTCGAGGTAGTCGAACCCGAGGGCCGCGAAGGTTTCGATTTCAGAGATCACCGGCAGCACCGGAAAGTTCATCGCGCCGTATTTCATGTTTTTGTCCTTTTTGAGTGGTGGTGAATCGCCGGCGGTTTCGCTATCGCCATTCGCTTCGCGGATCGGGGACGAAGGCCATGGCCCCTTCCCCGGGGCTGGTGTAGAGCACCAGCCATCCGCCCGGGACCCGGGCCCGAAAAAGAAAATCCTTGCCCTTGATCTCTTGAAACTCCAGGGCGGACGGACCGCCCTGGTACTGGGCCAGGGCCGGCGCCGGCTGCAGATAGGCGTGGTAGGCGAGCCCGGCCCCGAATCCGAGGATGAGGGCCACGGCCACGATCACGGGGGTCCATCGATTCTGTGTCATGATACGATCCTTTTCTTGGTGAATGATAAATCACAGCCGGTTTTTTTTACCGAAACCCGGGGGGGGCGTCCTTCCGGCTCCCCCCGGCGGAATTCATTTAAAAACGCTTCCATCCGGCCCTGCATGTCCGCACCCGAGGGCGGCGGTGGTCCCTCAGAAATCGGTGATCCGTGGCGAGCCGGGAATTTCGTCATTTGCATCCGCATATTCAATCTGAAGACCGCTCGGCTCAGCCCGTCCCGGTCGAGAATTGCCGGACAGACCGAGGGTGTGACTCAGCCTGTCGACGATGGTGTTCATGCGGTCTCCGGTTTGAAGCAATGCATCGCCGGCGGCGGCCCAGTCCCGAGCATTGGCGGCGTTTTGTTGAACCACCTGATCCATATCGGAAACCGCCCGATTGATCTGTTCCAGCCCGCCGTGCTGTTCTTGAAATGCGGCGGAAAGGTCATGGATCAGGGCCGCCACCCGGGCGGAGCGTTCGGACACTTCCTGAAAAGCCTCGTGGACATCATGGACCAGGGCCTGGCCGGCCGCCACGGTGTCGATGGTTTCCTGAATCAGGGCGGTGGTATTTCCGGCCGCTTCAGAAGCCCGAACCGCGAGATTGCGAACCTCGTCGGCCACCACGGCGAACCCGGCCCCGGTCTCTCCGGCCCGGGCCGCTTCCACAGCGGCGTTCAGGGCCAACAGGTTGGTTTGAAATGCGATCTCTTCGATGCTCTTGATAATCTTGGAGGTTTTTTGACCTGCATCCGAAATTTTGTCCATGGAACCGCTCAAATGCGACATGGTGGAATGGGTCCGTTCAATCGTTTTTTCGGTATCCTTCATCAACTGGTCGGCCCGGCTCACGCTTTCCGCATTTTGACGGCTCATCCCGGATATCTCCTCCAGTGCCGAAGATGTTTCCTCCATGGAGGCCGCCTGCTCGGAAACCCCCTCCGACAAATAGGTACTACCGGAGGACAACCGGTCGGAAACGGCCGCAATACTGCCGGCGGCATCGTTCAATTCCAAAGAAATCCGGTCCACGGGACGGATAACGCTTCGAATCGCGATATACCCGAAGCCCCAAACAACGCATAGGAGGAGGACAGTAACCAAAATGGACAGGTTCCGATACCAGACGATCTCCGCAAGCATTTCCCCGCGGTCTGCCTGGATCACCAGTATCCAATCCGTCTTGGGGATTTCCTTCAAATAAGCGATCTGATCACGGCCATCCAGTTCATGGTCGATGAATCCATTTTTCTCGGCCAGGATTCTGTCTCCGTATCCGGTTTTTGCGATGCCCTCCTTCATGATCTTTGATTTGTCGGGATGGGCCACATAGACCCCGTTCGACTGGATCAGGTAGGCATATCCCAGTTCCCCGATTTGAATCGGGTCGATAAAGGTGTCCGTGAACTCTCCGAGGTTGACCCCGGCCCAGATCACACCGATGGTCCGGCCCTCGGCCCGGACCGGTGTAGACAGAACCACTGCGGGCTTGTTGATGGTCCGGCTCATGAGCACCCGGGAGATATGGGGCTCGCCGGCGATGCTGATTGTGAAATACGCACGATCGCTGTAATCGGCCTTGCCGACCTTGTTTTTTGCCGTTGCGGCCCGGGTCATGCCGGTCTCATCGAGAAGGGCCATAGCGTAAAAACCGAAACCTTCTTTCAGACCGGCCAGAATTTCATGGACTTCCTCTGTATCCGCCTCTTCCGGTTCCAGAAGCAATTCCGCAAATTCCTCATGGAGGGTCGAAAAAATGAACTGCGACTGAAGATCCGACAGCCACTGCTGAACATGCTTCGACAACATGTCGCCATTCACCTGAATCTGCTGCCGCATTTTAGATTCGATGATGGTCTTGGAGTGAAGATAAGTAAACAGGGTAAAGGCGGCCATACACCCGGAAATGACGAGGAGAATAGGCAACTGAATTCTGGAGCTGAGTCCCATTTTCATGTTGTTGCTCCTTTGGCGGGAATATTGAATTTTAGTTTATCGGGAAATACCGATACTATGCAAAACGCTCAAAGGAGTCAATTGAAAAGAGATTTTTTCCCGTGCCGCTTTCCGCGCTCTCCCGTCGGAACCGACATCAACCCTGATTAATCTTCAACCTGCAGTGCGGACGAAAAACTTCAGGGGGACCGGCGTCGCTCCCCGTCAGAACGCGTGAGATTTGAGTGCTCGATGTACGGGTCGGCCTTCCCTGTGGTCAGGACTTGTCCTCGGCCGGCGGAAACAGCTCCTTCTGAAGCCAGCTCAAGAGCCCGATCATGATGAAAGCCCCGGGCGCCAGAAGCATCAGCCCCATGTCTTCGTACCCGGCCCGGTAGAGAAATTCGGGCACCACCGGAATCCCGAAGAGCTTGCCGGAGCCGAGCAGTTCCCGCAGGAAACCGACGGTGACCAGGATGAGCCCGTACCCCAGGCCGTTGCCCAGCCCGTCGGCGAAGGAGAGGGTCGGCCCGTGGCTGAGGGCATAGGATTCGGCCCGGCCCATCACAATGCAGTTGGTGATGATCAACCCCACGAAGACCGACAGGGCCTTGCTGATGTCATACAAAAAAGCCTTGAGGAGCTGGTCGGCCAGGATCACCAGGGTGGCGATCACCGTCAGCTCGAAGATGATTCGAATGTTGCGGGGGACGATGTTTCGAAACAGAGACACGGTCAGGTTGGAAAAGGCCAGCACGAAGGTGAGGGCCAGAGACATGACCAGGGCGGTCTTGAGCTGAACCGTCACCGCCAGGGCCGAACAGATCCCCAGAATCTGGACCGAAATCGGGTTGTTCTGCAACAGCGGGTCGGAGATCGTTTTGAAGGTCGTGGTCCGGGCCCATTTCAGTTTAAAAATCCAGCCGATGGGGTTCGCATTCATGACGCCTCCTTTCCGTTCCCGCCGCCGGGGACCGCTTCTTTCGGAATTTCTTTCAGCCGGTTGTTTCGAAACCGGATCGAAATCGGTTCATAGGTCTTGAGGGTCTCCCGAATCCCGCCCGAGAGAAACTTGCCGGTGAGGGTGGCGCCGCTGATGCCGTCCACCCAGTGGCTCCGCTCCTCGGCCGGCACCGTTTCCTCCACCTCGCCCTTGGCCACCGATACCGACACGAAATCGCCGCTCCGGTCCACGATCCGCTTTCCCTCGAACTTTTCCTGAAACCAGTTGGATTCGATTTCCCCGCCCAGCCCCGGGGTTTCATTGTGCTGATAGACGGTGAACCCCTGAATGGTGGAACCGTCGTCGTCCAGGGCCAGATACCCCTTGATCTTGCCCCACAGGCCCCGGCTCTCGATGGGGATGATGTAGGCGCGAATGGCGTCGTCCGCCACCGCATACAGGTAGAGAGAGAGGTCGCCGGGACCGCGCTCTTTCGGCGGGACGATCTCCCCGTCGCGGGTGATGCAGACCTGGCGGATGTTCTCGGAATAGAGCGCCTGAATCGCTTCGGACGGATAGCTTTTGCCGGGCTCGATCAGGTCCACCGATTTGAGGATGTTCTTGTACCGATCCAGGGTGGCGTTTCGCTCCTGAAACCCTTTCAGCCCGGTGGCGGCCGCGGTCAACAGCAGGCTCACCACCACGCACATGACCCCGGCGAAGAGCAGAGACCGAATGTTGCCGGATGCGCGGTCAGACATTGGGGACCCTCCGTTTGTTTCGGATGGAAATCTCGAACTGGTCCAGAAGGGGGGCGAAGATGTTCATGAAGAGAATGGCCAGCATCACCCCTTCGGGAAAGGCCGGGTTGTAAACCCGAATCACCACCGTCAGGGCCCCGATCAGAAACCCGTAGAGATACTTGACCCGCTCCATGCCCGGGGCGGTTACCGGGTCGGTGGCCATGAAGACCAGGCCGAAGGCGAACCCGCCCATCACCAGATGGTAGAAGGGATTCAGGGAGTACCAGGGCGAGGCCGCGGGGTCGGCGAGAAAATGAATCAGATACCCGGTCCCCAGGACCCCGGCGATGCCGCCGAGGATGGTCCGGAAATTGGCGATGCCGGTGAGCACCAGAAAGATTCCGCCGATCAGGCACATGAATGCGGAGGTGGCCCCGATGGAGCCGGGGTAGCCGCCCCAGAACAGGGTGGAAAAGGAATACCCGGCTTCGCGCAGGGCAGGCTCCAACCGGACCCCGGTGGCCAGAGTGGGGGCCAGGGCCAGAGGGGTGGCCCCGGTGACGGCGTCCGCGGCCGGGCCGGGTCCCCCGATGATTCGCACCCAGACCTCTCCGGACATCTGGGCGGGATAGGCGAAAAAGAGAAAGGCCCGGGCGGTGAGGGCCGGGTTGAGGATGTTCCGGCCGGTGCCGCCGAAGACCTCTTTTCCGATCACCACCCCGAAGCTGATCCCGGCGGCCACCATCCAGAGCGGCGTGGTGGGGGGCAGGGTCAGGGGAAACAGCAGCCCGGTCACCAGGAACCCTTCGCTCACCGGGTGCTTGCGCACGGCGGAGAAGAGCACCTCCCAGAAAAGCCCGGCGGCATAGGAGACGATCAGCATGGGCAAAAAAATGAGCAGGCCGGTCCACAGCACCCCGGCCGTATCCATTGAAAGCCCCGAGGCCAGCCGGCCCTGATACCCGGTGTTGTAGATGCCGTAGACCGCCGGCGGAATCAGGGCCAGAATGACGAAGCTCATGAACCGCTTCAGATCGAGATGGTCCCGCACTTGGGGGGAGACGTCGGTGACCCGGTCCGGCCAGAGGACCACCGTCTCCACCGCCTCATACAGGGGATGCAGCTTTTCCAGCTTTCCGCCGGTTTCAAAGGGGCGCCCCAGGACGCCGAAGAGTTTCTGGACGGTCTGTTTCATCGGTTCATCTCTTGATGGTAGCGCGCCTTGGCGTTTTTCAGGGTCTGGTAGAGTTCGAGTTTCGAGGGACAGACATAGGTGCACAGCCCGCATTCGACACAGTCGAGCAGCCCCAGGGCCAGGGCCTCCTCGATTTCATCGGCCCGAAGCGCCTTCATGGTGTACTGGGGCAGGATGTCCACCGGGCAGACATGGGCGCAGTACCCGCAGTTGATGCAGGCCCGCTCCTCGCCGTGGGTATTGCAGTTTCTCTCAAAGGGGGCGGTGTGAAACACCGAGAGAAAGGCCCGGGAATAGCTGGGTTTGGAATACCCCGGCCGAATAAACCCGAACAGCTCCCGCTCTCTGCCCTCGGGGATCAGGGTGAGGCCGGTTTCATACAGACCCAGATGGCCCTCCCGGGGTGCGGCGTACCCGCTCAGAAGCCCCCCTTGAATGTAGCGGGTGTCGCCGTTGGGGCCGGCCCCGCCCAGAAGATGGGCCAGAGGCGCCCCGATTCGGGTGCGGATATGGCCGTGAACCGGAGACCCGGTGCCCCCGACGACCACGGTTCGTTCGGTGGGGAAAACCCCGTCCCGCAGCAGACCGGCCAGAAGCAGAAGGTCCTGGCCGCGGATGAACCAGGAGCGGTTTTCTTTGGCGGTGCGTTTGGTCCGGTAGAGCAGCACCCCCGGGTCTCCGGCCGGATAATGCCCCCGGTAGCGGATCGGAAAACAATCGGGGGCATCCTCCAGCCCGGTTTCCGCCAGAAGGTCGGCGTCCCGGTCGGCGATGCTGACGATGACCCGTTTGGCCAGCCGGCGCAGCACCCCGGCCCCGTATCTCAGCAGGTCCGCCCGGTCCCGCAGATAGACCCCGGGTACCGGTTGAAACGGTTCTTCGCTGCTCAGGTCGACGAACACGGCCGAGGGCATCTGCGTATCGGGCCGGGGGATATTGCGAAAGGGCAGCTCCCGAATCAGGGGCCACACCCCGCCGTCCACCAGCGCCGCCGCCAGCTTGTCTCTGGCCACGTCCGCGATTCGGTTTTCCGGTATCGGGGGAAATTGCGCAAAAGGCTTCCTCCCCGTCCAGCCGAATCACCACCGCCTCGATCACCCGGCGGGGGCCGTATTGAATATCGACCACGGTTCCGCCGCCGGGCGAGACAAATTTCACCCCTGGATTGGCCTTGTCTTCGAACAGCACCGACCCGACCTGAACCCGGTCCCCGGTTTTCACGGTCAGCCGGGGCTTGACAAAAGGCAGTTTGTCGGGAAGCAGGGCCACCTGGTCCGGCGGGGGCAGGGTTTTCAGTTCTCGGGACGGCTTTCCGGCGACATTCAGATCATACCCCTTTTTCAGATGAATGGAGATCATCGCGTATCCTTCACCAAGTCACATCGCAGCCGGTCCACCCCGGTCCTGACTCACCCCATATACGGTGGACCCATTGAATCCGTCGATCGCCTTCTCGATTCCACCTCGATTCTACCTGACACAGTGCGTTCAGAAATCGAATCGGTCGTCTTTATTCGGAAAATCATCAGAAACGTATGTTATCACCCTTCCCCCCCATTTTCAACGCGGGAGTGAAAAATGCAGGATTCACCCTATTTTCGAGGGACCATTGACTCGGCCGGCCACCGCGAAGCCGGGCACCGGAAGAAGCTTCGGTACGGCCGGTTTTTAACTTGCTATTGAAAAACAGCATGATTACGGATATAAATAGAACCTACAACCGAAACACCGGCGGGATAAACCCGTGCAGCCGGCCCGTCGATGCCCGAACCCGCATCGGCGGACGAATCACATCAACCGAGATCTCTTCCACCCCGGAAGAGCGAAAACGAGGTGGCGCCCATGGTCGAGGAATGCAAACCGATACTCAATACCGGATTACGCGGATTTACGATTGCCAGCACCAAAATCAGTGACGTCAAGGGGGACGAGGGAAAACTGGTCTATCGGGGCTACCTGATCAAAGACTTGGCGGAAGAAGTCTCATTCGAAGAGGTGGTCTTTCTGCTGCTGTATGAAAAACTGCCCAACAAGACCGAGCTGGCCAACTTTTCGCACCAGCTCGCCGTGGAACGGCCTTTGCCGCCGGAGGTGATCGCCGCCCTCAAAACCCGGCCGGCGGATTCGCTGCCCATGGACATTCTTCAGGGCGGGGTCTCTCTGTTGGCCAATCACGACCAGGACACACAGAAGGGCGAATCCCGGGACGTCACCCTTCAGATGGGGGTTCGGCTGATCGCCAAATTCCCCACCCTGCTGGCCGCCTGGCAGCGGATTCGAAACGGCAAGGAGCCGATCGCTCCCGACCCCGAGATGGGCCAGGCCGCCAATTTTCTCTACATGATGAGCGGCGAAAAGCCGGACGATGAGCTGACCCATTTTTTCGACACCTGCCTGGTGCTGCACGCCGAGCACTCCTTCAACGCCTCCACCTTCGCGGCCCGCGAAGTGGCCTCCACACGGGCGCATATCTATGCGGCGGTGTCCGGGGCGGTGGGGTCCCTGTCCGGCGCCCTGCACGGCGGGGCCAACACCCGGGTCATGAACATGCTCAAGGAGATCGGCAGCGAAGATCAGGTAGAGCCCTACATCAACCGGACCCTGGATGCCGGCGGAAAGATCATGGGGCTGGGCCATGCGGTCTACAAGGTGGACGACCCCCGGGCCCTGATACTGGCCCCCATGTCCAAGAAGATGGGCGAGCGGATCGGCGAGGCCAAGTGGTATGAAATGTCCAAGGCACTGGAAGAAAAAGCCAAAAAGGCCTTCAAAGAGCGAAAAGACCTCGACATCTTCGTCAATGTCGATTTCTACAGTGCCTCTCTTTACTATGCCATGGGGATTCCCATCGATTTTTTCACTCCGATTTTCGCCATCTCCCGAGTCTCGGGCTGGGTGGCCCATGTGTTGGAGGAGCAGTTTGCCGGGGCCGCGCCCAAGCCGGTGCTCTATCGCCCCGAATCCCAATATGTTGGGGATTATTGCGGGCCCGACGAGTGCACCCTCGAATCCCTGGAGCAGCGGAGCTGACCGCCGGCCTTGAACGACGGCCGCCGGTATAGAAAGGATATGCCGATTTCATGAAAGAACAGACCCACCGAATGACCCGCCAGCGCCGGGTCATCCTGGAAGAACTGCGGGAGATGAATTCCCATCCCTGCGCCGAAGAGGTCTTTGAGGTGGTCCGGCGCAAGCTGCCGCGGATCAGCCTGGGCACCGTGTATCGAAATCTAGAGATTCTCTCGGAACTGGGGGAAATCAAGAAGCTGGAACTCGGGGGCACCCTGATGCGGTTCGACAGCAAGACCGAAAAACACTACCACATGCGCTGCATCAACTGCGACCGGGTGGACGACGCGCCCATGGGGTTCATGGAAAACATGGAAACCGCCCTTCGCGGGGCCACCGAATTCAAGATCATGGAGCACCGGCTGGAGTTTCTCGGCCTCTGCCCGGTCTGTATGGAAAAGGCCCTGGACCGAAAAACCCTGGAGGAGAGTTCCCGGGGGGCCGCCACCGAATCCGCTCACCCCCCGCCCAAAAAGGCCTCCAGCTTCTGAGGCGGTACCACTACGAACGCCCCTTCCCTGCTTGAATGCGGGGAAGGGGCGTTTTTTTTACATGCTTTTCTTAAAAAACTGGGCCTGNTCGGTGACGGCGTCGGTCCGCTGGGTATACCGGGTCGGCGCCGTCCCCTCTTTGAATACCTCGAAAACGGTCTGTTCGGAATCGGTCGCCGGCAGCAGTCCGGTCTCGGCGTCGATCTTCGAAAAAACCACCCCGCGGGGCACCTGAAACACCTTCACCGGCAGCCCCTGGTGGGCCGCCTTCATGAAATCGAGCCAGATCGGGCTGGCGGCCCGGGAGCCGGTCTCTTTTTTGCCCAGAGGCCGTTCCTGGTCGTATCCCACCCAGGCCCCGGCGATGTAGTCGGGGGTGTATCCCATAAACCAGGCGTCGTGCAAATCGTTGGTGGTGCCGGTCTTGCCCGCGGCCGGCCGACCCAGGGCCCGCACCCGCCGGCCGGTCCCCTCCTTGACCACGCTCTCCAGAAGGCTGGTCATCAGATAGGCGGTGGCGGGGTCGATCACCTGCTCGCTGTCGATCTCCAGCCCCTCGATTTCCCGGCCCCGGCCGTCCACGATGCGGGTGATGAAGACCGGTTTGACCCGGATTCCGTGGTTGGTGAAGACCGAATAGGCGGTGGTCAGCTCCAGCAGAGATACCCCCGAAGACCCGAGGGCGATGGACAGGTCTCGGCTCAGGTCCGAATTGATCCCCAGCTTTCGGGCATAGTCGATGGCGTACCCGATGCCGATATTGTCCAGAATGTTGATGGTGGACAGGTTTCGGGAATGGGTCAGGGCCTTGCGCAGCAGGGTCGGCCCGTGAAAACGCCGGTCGTAGTTTTTCGGCTTCCATTTCAGGTTTTTGTCCTGGTAGATAAAGGCGTTGTCGATGATTTCGGTGGCCGGGGTGTAGCCCTTGTCCAGGGCCGCCGCATAAATGACCGGCTTGAAGGCGGAGCCCGGTTGGCGTCGGGACTGAACCGCGCGGTTGAACTGGCTCTCTCGAAAATCCCGCCCGCCGATCATGGCCCGCACATGGCCGGTGCCCGCCTCCAGGCAGAGCAGGGCGCCCTGGGCCTCGGGGGTCTGCTCCAGATGCAGGTCCCAGTCTCCGGTCTCAGCGTCTTGTTCCACCAGGCGCACCCGGATCACGTCTCCCGGCCGGACCGCCTCCTTCACCGATTCGGGGCGAAAATCGACTTCGGTCTTCCGGGTGGTCCAGTCCATGGTGTCGAAGGGGATGTGCCCGGCGCCCCGGGCCAGGCGAACCGTGACCCGACCAGCCTTCTCATCCACCTTCACCGCAACGCCTTGCAAGAGATCCCCGGGTTCGGGTTCGCCGTGACGATCGGTTTTGTCCCGAAGCTCGGTCAAAAAGGTCTCGATCTCCGCCTCCCCCGCCAGATGGCGAATCGGCCCACGATACCCGAAATGGCGTTTGTCCAGGTCCCGAAGCCCGGTGTCCACTGCGTGCCGGGCCGCCTCCTGAAGTTCGATGTCGACGGTGGTGTAGATCTTGAGCCCGCCGTTGTAAAGGGCCTCTTCCCCGTATTTATCCACCACGTACCGGCGGACATGCTCGGTGAAATAGGGCGCCGTTTCCAGGTAGAGGTTCTCCCGGGGTCGAACATCCAGTTCCATTTTCAATGCGGCATCGGCCTCGGCCTGAGTGATGAACCGGTTTTCCACCATCCGCGCCAGCACGTATTTCTGCCGCTTTCGGGCCAGGTCCGGGTTTTTATAGGGCGAATACCGGCTGGGGGCCTGGGGCAGCCCGGCGATAACCGCGCACTCGGCCAGGGTGAGATCCCGAATCGATTTATCAAAGTAATTCTCGGCCGCCGCCGCCACCCCGTAAGCGCCGTGGCCCAGATAGATCTGGTTAAGATATAGATAAAGAATCTCCTCTTTGCTGAAGGTTTTATCGATCCGGTAGGCCAGAATCGCCTCCTTGATTTTTCGGCTGTAGGTCTTTTCCGGTGTCAGGAGAAAGGATTTGGTCACCTGTTGAGTGATCGTGCTGCCCCCCTGGACCACCGAACCGGCCTCAAGGTTCTTGAAAAAGGCCCGGGTGATGCTGACCAGATCGACCCCCTCATGTTGGTAGAACCGGGCATCCTCCGCGGCGATGAAGGCATTCACCAGGGTCAGCGGAATGTCGGACAAGGGCGCCACGATCCGCCGCTCTTTGAAAAACTCGGCGATCTTGCGGCCGTCGTTGGAAAAAACGGCGGTGACGGCCGGGGGATTGTAATCGGTCAAGGTGTTGATTCGGGGCAGACCTTGGCTGAAACGGTCATAGACCATCCAGGCGCCGACGGCCGCGGCGATGACCATCAACAGGCAAAATGCGGTCATCCAGCCCAGAACTTTAATCCACCACGGTTTGGGCGCGGCGGCTTTGGAATGTTTTTTGTTCATTTCCCTAATCCTTATTATCGTCTACCGGTAGTGAAGGCGAAAAAAGATAGCAGATTACAGAGATATTGGCAAGCATTCAGTAAAAAAAGGAATTGACATTATCCACTGATAAGATTACATAATCTGGTTTTGGTTTAAAAAGAAGTTAAAATGAATAGATTCAGATCCAAATAGATCAGGAAAGACGGATAAGAGACCCCACATGGTAAAATTGAATTTCGACAAAATGGGCGGGTTGGTGCCCGCCATCGCCCAAGACTATGAAACCGGAGAGATTCTGATGCTGGCCTACATGGACCCGGCGGCATGGAAGGAAACCCTCGCCACCGGCTTGGCCACCTATCACAGCCGATCCCGAAACACCCTCTGGGTCAAGGGAAAAACCTCCGGAAACGTCCAGCGGGTCCGTGAAATCCGCATCGACTGCGACGACGACACCGTCTTGCTGAAGGTGGAGCAGGTCGGCGGCGCCGCCTGCCATACCGGCCATCGAAGCTGTTTTTACAAGAAAATCGAAGACGGAGAGGTCAAGATCGTCGGGGAACCGGTGTTTGATCCCAAGGAGGTCTATAAATAGATGAAGGAGAAGCTGAAACTGGGCATTCCCAAGGGAAGCCTTCAGAACGCCACCATCGACCTGTTCAAACGGTCGGGGTGGAAGATCAACGTCAACGGCCGAAGCTACTTTCCGGAAATCAACGACGACGATATCGACTGCGCCATCTGCCGGGCCCAGGAAATGTCGCGCTATGTGGAAAACGGCACCCTGGACGCCGGCCTCACCGGCCGGGACTGGATCGCCGAAAACAATTCCGACGTNCATGTGGTCAGCGAGCTGGTCTACTCCAAGGTCAGCGCCCGGCCGGCCCGATGGGTGCTGGCGGTGCCCTTCGGATCATCCATCGAAAAACTGGAGGACCTTCAGGGCAAAAAGGTGGCCACGGAGCTGGTGGAATTCACCCGCCGTTATTTCAAGGAGCGGAACATCGATGTCCAGGTGGAATTCTCCTGGGGCGCC